>Ga0315537_1000520_pt1 | contig 29979 bp, 26 predicted proteins | sample SalMarSW160270MG_FD_203091 | JGI IMG/M metagenome (GOLD analysis project Ga0315537, IMG submission 203091) | Salt marsh sediment microbial communities from the Plum Island Ecosystem LTER, Massachusetts, United States - Salt Marsh Sediment SW1602-70 ...
GAAAAAGAAAGCGATTCGAAAAACTCGAGTTCCCTGTCAATAGTCATCCCGGTAATATCGATAATCGATTTGTCCATTATCTTGACGGCAAGGCTCTCTTTCCTGAGACGCTTGCCTCCGCACAGGGGGCAGGGAATTTCAGTCATAAACCCTTCCATCCACTCCCTGATTCCCTCAGACTTGGTTTCCCTGTACCGTCGTTCCAGATTCCGAACAATACCCTCGAACTTCCCGGTATATTCCCATCTTCCCCTGCCATCCAGGTGGTTGTGAACGAAATGAAGCTCCTCCTGTGTGCCGTAGAGGAGTTTTTTATAGATGTCTTGCGGCATCTTCTCGAAAGGAGTGTCGGTTTTCAGGCCGAAGCGTCTGGCAAACGCATTGAAAGAGGTACGCGCCCAACTCGATCTCGGCTGAAAAGTCAGTATGGCTCCCTCTTCGAAGGAGAGAGATCTATCAGGTATGATGAGATCGGGATTGAACTCGAGCTTCAGCCCCAGGCCCATGCACTCCGGGCAGGCGCCGTAGGGGCTGTTGAAAGAGAACAGCCGGGGCTGTATCTCCGGGTAGCTTATGCCGCAGTGCACGCAGGCCAGCTTCTTCGAGAAGAGCTCCTCTTCCCTGTTTTCCCGCATGACTCCCACGAGGTCCTCGGTCAGGCTCCCTGCTGTTTCAATCGATTCGGCGATACGCCTGCGGTTCTCCCTCTTCAGCACGATCCTGTCGACGATGACGTCTATACTATGTCGTTTCTGTTTGTCGAGAATCGTGTTCAGGGCCTCTTCGACACGGATAATTTCTCCATCCACACGCACCCTGACAAACCCGCTTCGCGAGATATCCTCGAATACCTTTTTAAACTCTCCTTTTCTTCCCCTGACCACCGGCGCGAAAACGATGAGTTTTTCACCCTCATTAAAGCTCATAACTCTATCGACTATCTGGTCAACGGTCTGACTCTGAATTTTTCTTCCGCAGTTGTAGCAGTAGGGTGTTCCGACCCGGGCGTAGAGAAGCCTGAGATAGTCGTATATTTCCGTGATGGTTCCAACCGTCGAACGGGGGTTTCTCTGCGTGGTCCTCTGCTCTATACTGATCGCAGGCGAAAGCCCCTCTATATAGTCGACATCGGGTTTTTCCATGAGACCGAGAAACTGGCGGGCATACGCTGAAAGAGATTCCACGTATCTACGCTGCCCCTCAGCGTAGATCGTATCAAAGGCGAGAGAAGATTTCCCTGAGCCGGAAAGTCCGGTTATCACGATGAGCCGGTCCCTCGGAAGCTCTACATCTATTGATTTGAGGTTATGCGCGCGTGCGCCTTTAATAATAATACTGTTTTGTCCCATATATCATGCAACCTGTTGTTGAGTATTGACCAGGCGAGCCTCACTTACGCATTATTCTCAGCATAAAAATGCCGACTGCTGAAAAGAGCATGTTACCTATCCAGCCGCCGATCACCGGTGGCAGCCTGCCGCTGCTCCCGAAGGTGTACCCCATTTCAATGACAAAGAAAAACACGAGCACGATGCCGAGTGTCATACTGAAGCTCATCACCAGTGCATTTTTAAACGACATGCTCCCCAGTGACAGTCCGATAATTATGACGAGAAAGTACGTGAAGGCGTTTGCTATCTTTCGGTGATAGCGTGTAAGCTCGCCCCTGTATCCGAAACCCATCTTTTTCTTCATCATAATATATTCATACCCGTGTGAAAGCGTCATGTTTTCAATTTTCCGCACATCCCGCGCAAAGTAGCGCGGCTCATCATTGATGCTCGTCGGCAGCTCGGAAAAATCAACTATTTTAGAAAGCTCTCCATCCTCCATGAAACGAAGCATGACGCCGCTGTAAAATACCCATCTGCTGCCGTTCCACACCGCCTTCTGCGCATCGATACGATACTCGACAGCGCCCTGTCCATCCTTTTTTATCACCGTCACATCGTTCATCGCCTTTTCAGACGAAACGTAGCGTCCAATTTTGTACACCACATTGTCCTTACCGAATACAATCAGATTATAGCGGTCGGTATAGTAGGAAACAAACTGTTCGCCCGCTATTCTGGCATTGTACCTCTTGTTCAACTCATAACTCTTCACGACAACGAAATCCTCAAACACGAGGGAAAGAATGGATATGAGAAAACCGAGCAGAATAAGCGGTGTGATGATTCTGTACATGCTCACGCCGCAGCTTCGCAGCGCGAGGATTTCCCTGTTTTTTGAAAGAATGCTCATGGTATACACAGCGGCAAACATGCTCGAGGCAAGCAGGCACTCGCGGGATATAATTTCCGGGGCTTCGATGATGCGGAAAGTCAGGGTCTGGATGAAGGTGTATGTCTTGGTTACATCCATTCTCTGCAGGGTCCGGACGATAAATGAGAGACCCATGATAAAAATAATACATACGAAGAATACCTTGAGGAATTCACGAACCAGAAAGCGGGTGTATGTTTTTCCCGGCAGCAGCTTCATGTCCGCCCCTTCAGTATCAGGTTCACCGAACCCGCGCACAAAAAAATTATGTTCGGCAGCCATACCGCTAAAACCGGATTGACGACACCTGTTTCTCCGACCCGTTCCAATGTAAGAAGAAATATATAGTAGAAAAAAATTATCAGGACACCGATACCGAGGCCGAGGCCCCGTCCGCTCCTGCCCCTCGTTATGGCAAAGGGGGTGCCGAGCAGCACGAAGAGCAGACAGGCTGATGGAATTGCGATTTTTTTGTGGTATTCCATGAGAAAGCTGTTGTACGGCCGTGAGCCCTTTTTCAGATCGGACATTGTCAGCTTCAGTTCCTGCAGGCTCATGTCCCGGGCCGATTTCACCACCTGCTGAAGCTGCTTGCTTGCAACCGGAATATTCAATCTGAGTGTTTCAAAAACAGTGCTGTCAAACGATTTGTCGGTTTTATCCTCCGGCTCATGTATAGCCCCGTTCGTAAGCTTCAGTATGAGGTAGGACGAAGAAACTCCGGATGTAATAAACTCTCCACGCCGTGCTGTAATGGTGCTTTCCGCTTCCCCCTCCATGCGTTCGAAAATCGTTACATCCATCAAGTCTCCCGTTTTGTCGTCCACCTGATCGACGATCAATGTAATACTGTCGTTGATTTTATTGATGCTGAGATCGTCGATCTGTATATCGGGACGGGCGATGGTGAGCCGCTGGTAGAGGGTTCGGAATTTTATATTACCGATAGGAACGAGCCGGTCTGTCAGGTAGAAGCTCGCTCCCCCTATAAGTATTCCCGCAATGTAGAGGGAGATAAAGATCGAGGAGAGACGTATGCCGCTTGCCCGCATTGCCGTAATTTCGCTGTCATGGGAGAGGCGGCTCACGGATATCAGGGCGCCCATGAGCGTGGACATGGGCATGGTGATGGCAAGAGTCGGCGGAATCGAATAGAACACGAGCACACAGAGGTCGAATATCGTGGCATACCCCCGTGCAACGAGCCGAACGAAACTCATGACTCTTTCGAGAAGGAGAAGCATGGTAAAAAATGACATGCTCCCCAGATACGGCGGTATAAATTCCCTTATGATGTAGAGCTTGAGTGTCTTCACGAGAGACGCACTTCCGATGATATGTTTTTTATTCCCGGTATTGTGCAAGGCATACAGGCCGACGGTGACCACATTCGCCCGTCTGTCTTTTCTTACCTGTAATGATAACCAAATCACACGTTATATGCAACAAGTTAGAGTCGGCAGCGATTGCGTCAGGCATACAGTATACGGGTATCTCTACATAAAAGCCTCCAGCCGGCCAATTTTTATTGCGCCATACGGGGATTAGGGTTATCTTGCAGTAACCTCTTACAGGAGGAGGCTGAATGCTTACTCGCGCTGTTGTACTCGCCGCAGGAATGGGAACAAGGCTCAAACCGATAACCGACAGGGCGCCGAAATGCCTGACCGAGGTAAACGGGGTCCAGATACTGCTGAATACGCTCAGAAACCTGCATGCAGCGGGAATACGTGCGTGCACCATCGTTGTGGGACATTTTGCCCATAGTATCATGGATACGGTCGGCAGTACATTTGGCGACCTGACCATTGAATATATCAAAAACGAGAGATACAAAAAGACAAACGATATGTACTCCCTGTGGCTAGCGCGAGACGTTGTCGAAAAAGGCGCCGTCATCATTGAAGGCGATATCTTCTTCAGGGCCGATCTTCTCCCCGATGCGATCACACATATGGGAACGAAGCCGTTCTATATTGCGGGTAGATACGATGGGCGAAGTAACGAGATACTGATTGAAACAGATGAGCAGAAGCGTATACTCTCACTCGATATACTCAAAAACCGGAGTGCACAGCCAGGGCCGGACCGCTACATGTCAAGCGGCATACTTGTTATCCATGAGAATTACGGCAGGCGTTTATCCGGCTGGCTGACGCGGTCTGTTGAGGACGGCGATGTGCGTGTTCTTTTCGATGATGTCATCAGCTCGCATATCGATGAGCATCCGCTTTACGCACATGAGATTTCTCACAGCGACTGGGTCGAGATAGACACCCCCGAGGACCTCCGTCGGGCTGAACAGATTTTCAATCCCGCATATTCTTGATCGATCGGCAGATCCGGCTAGGCTGGTAAGGATAGCGCTCCACATCCTCCTGTTTCGTTACACCGGTAAGCACCAGTATCGTCTCGAGGCCGGTTTCAATTCCGGCCACGATATCAGTATCCATCCTGTCGCCGATCATGACCGTGTTCTCGGAGTGTGACCCTAACTTTCGAAGCGCGGTGCGCATCATGAGCGGGTTCGGTTTTCCGATGAAGTACGGCTTGACACCGGTTGCCGCTTCGATCGGTGCCGCCAGGGCCCCGGCTGCAGGCGTAATCCCGAGTTCCTGCGGTCCTGTTGTATCGGGATTGGTTCCGATAAACCGCGCGCCGTTAAGCACAAAATTGATGGCCTTTTCTATCATCTCAAACGAGTATGACCGGGTTTCTCCCACTATGACATAATCGGGATCTATCTCCGTAATGGGATACCCGATGCCGTGCAGGGCATCGTACAGCCCGGCGTCGCCGATTACATACGCGGTCCCATCCTTGTTCTGCCGCCTGAGAAACATTGCCGTTGCGATTGCCGACGTAAATATTCGCTCCTTCGACACCTCGATGCCGAGCTGAGATAATTTTTTACTGAGATCAAGCGGTGTCTGCTTTGAATTATTGGTCAGAAAAAGAAACTTGTTTCCGTTCTTTTTCAATGTTTCGATGAATTCCGCAGCCCCGTCTATGAGGACATTGCCCGAATAGATCACACCGTCCATATCTATAATGAAGTTCTTTTTTGCGTATTTCAAAGTTACTCCTCTTTACCTATCTACGTAAATAATCACAACAAAGATACTATTATTTCATTGAAAGCGGCGAGAATAAACCGGTGTCGATTCCGCCCTCTTTTTGTACATTACAGAGAGTACAATGAAAACTGACATCTCTCTTTTACTCATCAACCCGTGGATTGCCGACTTTGCCGCGTATAATTTCTGGGCCGAACCTCTCGGCCTCCTGTACGTTGCCGCTGTCTTACGCGAAGCTGGCTCGCAAATCAACTACATCGACTGCCTTACAAGCAGGGTACGGAAAAACCCCGGGGTTAAGAAAAACGGCTGTTCAAAATACATACGGAGCGTCATTGCAAAGCCGAAAGAGCTCCAGTTCGTAAACAGAGACTACGCGTGCTACGGTATCGACGAGGAAGAGTTTTTTAACCGTATCCAGGCATTTCAACGCCCTGATGCGGTGCTTGTTACATCGATGATGACCTACTGGTACCCCGGAGTTTTCAAAGCGATAGATGATGTGCGGAGTGTGTACGGAAAAACCATGCCGATTGTCCTGGGCGGATTATACGCACAGCTCTGTCCCCGGCATGCCCGAACTTCAGGGGCTAACCTGGTATACACCGAACAGAACCTCTCTCCCCTGTTCGCTGCACTTGAAGATCTGACCGGCAAAAAATTCGAATACATGCCGGAGGCTTTTTCCCTATCTCAATTTCCGCTACCCCTTCACGAGTTGCAGGCGGACACACACAGTGGAGATAAACAGCAATGTGCATCAGATAACATCAATCAGCAAGACAAAAAAACCCATATTCAACGGCAAAACAGTGCGCCTCAGGAGAGACTTCAGGGGGTATTAAGCTTCTTCTGCGTTCTCACGCGTACCGGATGCCCCTTCAACTGCAGCTACTGCGCCACCCCTCTTCTTCACGGTTCAAAAAGGGATATCACCTCTGTCATCGAAGAGATAACGACCTGCTCCAGATTCTTCAAGGCACAGAACGTGGCATTTTACGACGATGCCCTGCTTGCGGGAGCCGAACAACACTTTATCCCGCTCGCGGAGGAAATCATTGAACGAAGTCCGGACCTCGCATTTCACCTGCCGAACGGAATTCACGCATCCCTTGTAACCAAAAAGATTGCCGACCTTCTTAAAAAGATTGGTGTGGAATCCATCCGGATCGGATTGGAAACGGCCGACCCGGCGCTTCAGCAGAAAACGGGAGGCAAAACATCAAATAAAGACTATCAGAGGGCGCTCTCACTACTGCGGGAGGCCGGGTACAGGCGAGAGCAGATCGGCACCTACACCATGATCGGATTTCCGGGGCAAAAACCAGGGAGCGTGGAAAAAACGATCGATTTCGTGCACGAATGCGGCGGATCACCCCATCTCTCCTACTTTTCACCGATTCCGGGGACCGGAATATGGAATGAGGCCAGGCGCTTTGTACCCTTTGATATCGATAAAGAACCTCTTTTTCACAACAATACGGTGTATATACTGGGAAACCGAAACTTTTCAAAGAGAACAATAGCCCGGCTCAAGGCGAGGGTGCTCGAGTACAGGAATAGCGGGCTGATATCATAAGATGTGCTTAAAAAACACTTTTCTTCTGACAATAATTATCAGGATAATTTTAAAGGCCGTTTAACAGCGCTTCCCTGCGGTCGTCCCCTGCCTTTACTTTTTGTTCAAACGATGTTGCCTTTAAAAAATCCTCGAGGGCGATATACTTTACAACGGCGGGTTTTTCAGCCTTCACCGTTACACCATCGAGATGCCACTCTCTCCACTGGGGCGTGAGTGCGGAGTACGCGCCGTACTTGTCTTCCAGTCTTTTGACGATTGTATAGTAATCGACGTACTTTTCGTCGAAAATGACCGTCATGGCATATAAAATGTTGTCAAAAAACTGAAGGTAGATAAAGGGGACTTCCGGTTTTAAAGAGAAGGTGAGTATTTTTCGCTGTTCAACCGGAAAAAACTCAACATCTCTATTCTTCGGGACCGTGATGAGATCGTTCTTTTCGGCTGCAGCAATAACCTGCTCTCTTGTCATGCCGATATCCAGGCCCATAAACCCGGTTTCCTGGGCAAAGACAAGTGAGGGGCTTATGATAAAAAGCAAAAGTAGTATAACGCTATATTTCATGGATATTTCCGCCTACTGTTTTTATCGGCTTAATCTCGATGTCTCTAACGGTTTTATTCGGATGCCAAAGCCGCTTTAATATTTCCAAGTGGTTTATTCAGCTCATAGGCCACACCGGTGGCAATCTCACCTATTGTTACAAGCTTATCGGCATGTATGAGTTGTACCTGCAGTTTCCGATTGTCACCCCAAGCTTTTCTTCCTTTCAACTATGATATATAAACATGCCCATATTATAAATAACAATCAATTTTAATCATTTACCCTCTGTATTGTATCAATATTTTTATTGTTTAAAAATTATTTATATAGTAATATGTATTATTTAAACATAATGTTTGTGAGATTTTATCAAATTTTGTCTCTTTGCCATAACACTACAATCAATATGATTTTCTTTGCGATATATCTGATAAATGTCAAAAAAAATAAATAGATTAAAAGAAATATTGAATCTGCTCAACAAACACGGGAAAATAACCGTAAAAGAACTCGCTAAGCACCTTCTCACCTCTGATATGACAATCAGGAGGGATCTCAACGATCTTGAGGAAGACGGCATCATCAGGAGAACGCACGGCGGTGCGATACTGCTCGACTCCTATGCCCTGCACGAAAGAAATAGATACCTCATTGGAAAAGAAATCGGAAAGCACGTCAAAGAAAAAAGCAGCATCGGCCTGAAGGCTGCTTCACTCGTCCATCCCGGGGATACAATCGGCTTTGATATCGGGACAACGACACTCTTCATCGCAAAATACCTCAATCGTGACATGCCTGTGAACGCGCTGTGCGTGACTTTTGAATGTGCCACGGAGATCTACAACAAGAAAAATGCAAAACTCATCCTGACCGGCGGCTCCCTGCACAGGGACTCGGACGTCATCAGCAGCAACGAAGGTATCGAGATTATCAAAAAAACGAGAACCGACAAAGTGTTCCTCTCAGCAGGAGGCATTGACAGCAAACTCGGGCTTACCTGTTATCATGATTTTCATGTGGTAATAAAGAAGGCACTCATGGAATCGAGCAAGAAAATAATACTTGTTGCAGATTCAAGTAAGTTCGGGAACATTACCCCTTCCTACTATGCTGATTTGTCCGATATTGATATTCTTATTACTGACGAAAATATTCCTGAAAAATACAGGAAACTCGTAGAAAGTTTAGGGGTAGAATTGATTAGTACAAAGTAGAGAGTACAAACATCCGGTACGTTGAGAAGCACATCAGTAGAGTCAAACCGCGCATCATGCAACGGTGGCTCAACCTTTTAAATCGTAAAAATGTTATAAATAGAGGTATGAAAAATGATTATGAACAAGATGCTCATTGATGGTGATTGGGTCGACAGCTCAGAAGGCAAGTACATCGAAGTTGAGAACCCTGCAACACAGGAGATATTTGAAAAAGTCCCCATCTCCTCGGAGTTAAACATTAATGGAGCGGTTGAAGCAGCCCACAGGGCGTTCAAAGAATGGTCTCATTTCTCGCCGGAGCAGCGGGCTGAATATCTCATAAAGGCGAGCGATCTGATTCTCCAGAGGCAAGAAGAAATTGCCCGAATAATGACCAGCGAACAGGGAAAACCGCTTAACGAAGCGAAAGGCGAGGTACGAAAGGGGGCCGATATCCTTCGATACTACGCTGAGGAGGGGAAGAGGATATACGGAAGGATCGTCCCCGGCCTCGATCCAACCACAACGAGCTATGTAATCTATCAGCCAATTGGCGTCTCTACGGCGATATCGCCGTGGAATTATCCGATAGAGCTCGTTGGGTGGAAAGTGGGTGGAGCGCTGGCTGCGGGTTGCACTATCGTTGTAAAACCTCCTTCGGAAACACCTCTCTCGCCTTTAAACTACTTAAAATGTCTTGTCGATGCAGGAGTTCCCAAAGGCGTTATCAACGTAGTTTTTGGACGAGGGAGCACAGTCGGCCCGCTCCTCATAGAGCATCCCCTTGTTAAGAAAGTCGCTTTCACCGGCTCCACTGAGGTCGGAAAACAGGTACTTAAGCTGTGCGCTAAACATATGAAAAAATTCTCCCTGGAGCTCGGTGGTCACTGCCCCCTCATCGTGAGCAGGAAGTGCAATCTCGAAGAAGCAGTAAAGGGTGCGACTAGACGAACATTCAGAAATATGGGACAGATATGTATTGCTATCAACAGAATCTATGTCCATAAAGATTTTTTTGATGATTTCATCAAGGCCTTTAAAAAGGCAACAAGCAGTCTCGTTATCGCAGACGGACTTAAAAATCCGGCAGCAGACCTTGGACCAATGGCAAATCATGCAGGAATAGAGAAGACAAAACGGCATATCGAGGATGCCCTAAGCAAGGGAGCGACAATCTATTATGGAGGCGAGAAGCCCGCAGGTACGGAGTTCGAAAAAGGTTATTTTTTTAAACCGACCATCATCACCGATGTAAATCAGGATATGCTCGTCATGAAAGAGGAATCCTTCGGACCAGTCGTCGGTGTTATGCAGTACAGTTCAATTGACGAAGTCATCGAATACGCCAACTCGACCAACTATGGACTCGCTTCATACGTGTATACCGATGATCTCCATGAAGCTGATGAGTTCGCGTCGAAGCTTGAATCGGGAAATGTTGCTATCAATAATCCTGATGCGGGCGTGATAAATGCGCCATATGGCGGCTTCAAGGAAAGCGGCACCGGTTACGAGCACGGGCCCGAGGGGCTGGAGCAGTACCTGGCCGCAAAACATGTTCGAATAAAGTATTTCAACAGAAAGAAATAAATAATTGATCTTTCAATCAAATTGGGTAGATGAATAATTTTAATAAATAGGCAAGTAAACTTCCAAACCTAAAAGGTTTAAATCGACACTTGCCTAATGGTTTTTACCTGTAGAATGTCATAATAGGTAATTATAACATAATGAGTCAGTTGATCGTAACATTCTGGTATAAAATACCAGAATTTAAATGGATAAAACCATAAGCCATAAACATATACTAGACGGAGGGAAAATGGCCATGAAATACGTGAGAAATATCGAAGAGATGGAGCCGGATGTATGCGACAGGTCACTTCGATATGCGGTGAAAAATCGAAAACAGAAAACACTACGCGATACCTATTTCCTGATTGATCCTGAAAACTCGCCCTCAAAGAACCTGAAAATGGGATTTACTACGGTCTACGCTGATGGAAAAACAACGGGGCATTCCCATGAGGATCAGGAAGAGGTTTATTTCATCATTCAGGGTATGGGCCGGATGGTCGTCGGGGATTCAGAATATGACATTAAGACTGGAGACGCAATTTATGTTCCCTTCGGTTTGTTCCACACAACCTGCAATACCGGTATACTGCCGCTGCAGTTACTCTGGGTTACTGCCAGGGATAAGAGCAAATCAAAAAAATAGTCAAATAAATTTTCAATAAAATTTCAATAGATGGTTTTTACAGATCAGTAGCGAATTAAAAAGACGATAAATACGGAAAATTTATAATCAGGCAAAGCAATATCATTTTTTTTATTCCCTTTCTGGTACAGGTGCAAGTCCAGTTGTTCTCAAGCAGGCAATCGGGAAGACCTGAGCGCTCTTAATCAGGGCTGAACAATGGTAAAAGATATTTTGATGAGTATCGATATCGGGACTACAGGGTGCAAGACCATCCTCGTTGACAGCAGGGGTGCTATCGTTGCAAGCGAAATAGAGGGATATCCATTCTACTCTCCCAAACACGGATGGGCCGAGCAGGAACCTCTCGACTGGTGGAAGGCGGTCCAAAAAACTATTAAAAAGGTCACTTCAAAATACAGAGATAAAATCAAGCGCCTAAGGGGCATAGGGCTGACGGGACAGATGCATGGACTTGTGGCCCTCGACAAAGACAATGAAGTCATCAGACCGGCCATACTCTGGAACGACCAGCGCACAGAAAAGCAGTGCAATGATGTTTATGAAAAAGTCGGCGATATCGATGGGTTGCTGAAGTATACGAACAACCGAATGCTTCCAGGGTATACGGGAGGGAAGATCTTATGGCTCAGGGAAAATGAGCCTTCGAATTACAAGAGAATATACAAATTACTAAATCCAAAAGACTATATCCGCTTAAGGCTGACTGGTGAATATGCGACAGAGGTATCAGACGCGTCAGGCACCGGTCTTTTCAATGTCAGAGAACGAAAGTGGTCAAACCCTCTCCTCGATACGCTTGAAATTCCCGAACGCTGGATGCCGGAGTGTTTTGAATCGATCGAGGTAAGCGGGAAAGTAACGGATTCAATCTCCGATTCCCTTGGGCTTCCAGGAGGCCTCCCAGTTGTAGGCGGCGGGGGAGACTCGGTTATTCAGACACTCGGTACAGGGGTTATAAAAAACGATGTCTTGATGACAACTATCGGCACTGCAGGTATCATATCCACCGCTCTCGAAGCGTTTACCCACAATCCAGGAGGCAAGCTGCAGATTTTTTGCAACGTAATGCCCTCCGAATGGCATATAATGGGCGTTACCCTCGCTGCAGGGGGCTCAATGAGATGGGCACGAGAAGTATTGGCACATAGCGAGCAGGAAATCGCGCATTTATCAAGCGAGAATGTCTATAAGGTGATAAGCAGGGAGGCGGAGCAATCTCCTCCGGGATCAAACGGCCTCATTTTCCTCCCCTATCTTCAGGGGGAGCGATGCCCACATATTAACCCCGACGCCAGAGGTGCTTTTATCGGGCTGAGTCATAACTCAAACAAGTGCGATTTTTTCCGTAGTGTGATGGAAGGCGTCATCTTCAGTTTCATGGATGTGGCTGAGCTTTTTACGCAGCTTGGAATGACCTTCAAGAATATTGCAACATCGGGAGGAGGCGCCCAGTCGAATCTCTGGCGGCAGATCCATGCGGATATCTTTAAAAAGCAGGTCATTACAGTAAACGGGAGCAGGGAAGGCGCAGCATACGGCGCGGCCGTAGTCGCCGGAGTAGGGCTCGGTGTGTGGTCTGATTTCAATGAGGCTGTAAAAATTCTTCAAATCGAAACATCAAATGATCCTGATAAAAAGAATTATGCTCTCTACGACCACTTATTCAGTATCTACAAAAATCTCTACGGGCTCCTCAAAGACAGTTTTACGCAGATAACTGAGTACGAAAACTTGATTATGCCGGTCCTGCAAAAAGATATCAATCGTTGAAGGTCGCTCATCATTCAAGCTTTTCCTGCCGTTCAGTTGCTCCGGCTTTAAAAGTTTTCCCAAAATTCCTTAATATATAGGCAAGTGAACTTTCAATCGTAAAAGGTCAAACTGACACTTGCATAATGGTTTTTACCGAAATTTTCCAATGCTTAATGGGTCATGAACAAGAAAAAGATCATTGTCTTTTAAAAAATATGGTGCAAAATACCAGAAATTTAATAGATAAAACCATAACAAAGCATCCGTATGAGGGAAGACTATTGCGTATCGAGCCCCAGTCCCATAAGTGCAAGCTTGCCATTCCCCAGTGTTGAAGCCTCATCCACCCTTTTGAAACTAAAATCCTTAAAATATTTCGCCTTGAACCGGAAATATGCATCATCGACCATACCACCGGTAAGCAGGATCACTTTCTGTAAATCCACTTTCTCCTCATAAATTTCGAGTACCATATGGATCGGCTCGAATATTCCCAGGAGGAGAGCCGCCAGGAAATCCTCTCGTCCAGAATCAAGGGTGATTCCAGAAAAACTGGCCTTTTTCTGTGCAATACTGTGCCGGTCGCCTGCCAGATATGGTGAAAATACCACATCGGTTTCACTGAGTCTGTTTTGCACGAAATCGGGAAGATAGTGATCGTAAAATCGCCGTGGTTCCATTTCGCTGAAAAAGCCTCTCCTGAACCACTCTAGAGCACCCCCCCCGATGGTTATCGCCAATATAAGCCAGCGATCTTTAACCGCATGGGTGCGGAGATAGACCCTTTCGTGGGGACAGGGTCTGTCGGTGGTAATGGTAATAATCTCGTTACTTCCCGAAATGTTCAGTATAGAACCCGGCAATACAGCGCCTGCCCCGAGGGCCGCACTTGATGTATCATTAGCACCCATTACAACAGGAATTCCTTCCATCAGTCCCGTATATGAGGATGCTTGCCGATTCAATCTCCCGACAACGTCCGAAGAGGGAACGATGCACGGAAGTTTCGCTCTATCGATATCCAGTATCTCGCAGAGCTCTTTCGACCAACCGCCTCTTTTGATCGTTTCATACAGCCCTGTAAAACTCGCGTTCGTAGGATCGATTGCGAATCTGCCGGTGAATATCTTGTGCAAATAGGTGTTGAGATGACCAAAAATGCTGGCGTTACTATAGAGGTCAGGATGATGTTCTTTGAGCCAGAGGATACTCGTTACGGAGATACCTCCCGGGAAAGGCAGGTTTCCATTGATCTCCAGAAAGCGATTCTTCCCGACCTTTTCAAGCGCCTGCTTCGCCTGTACCTCGCTCCTCCTGTCGAGATGGATGATGGCGGGATAAAGGGGCCTGCCCTGTGTGTCCATTGCGATAAGTGAGGGGCAGAGCACACACAGGGAGAGTGCTTCGACCTTTTTAATGAGGAAGTCATCAAATCTATGTATACCGTTAACAAAGGCCTTAAAAACAGTGTCCGGATCAATCTGCACATGTACCCTTTCGAGCACCTCGTATCTATAAGGCACTCTTATCGAACGAAGAATGGCAAGACTTTCGTCAAGAAGTTTGAGTTTTAAAGAAGAGGTGCCAAAGTCTGCAGAAAGGATATACATGGTAAACAATACAATCATTTCAGGGATTATATTATGTATCAGACCAATCTAATTGAGAAATTTTTACTTAATAATAATTTTTTTATGCTCACTGTGACTCGATTGTTTTCAAAAAAGTGCCCTCCTCGAACAAACAGAAAGTATATTCCCATCCGTTTGTGCACTTCTGTATTCCGAGCGATTGATCCGCGAAACATTCATCCAAGCTGTTCCGGCTGTATACCCGGAATTCCCTCATCGTTCCATTTCCTCAAGGAGTAGTATGTTTGAAGGGCCTTTACATACTCATCTTTTGAAATAAATTTCCCCTGACCACCCTCTGAAATATTGGGTTCTGTATAAAAACGTTCGGGAAGAAAGTCGTCTTTGTAAGATAGACCGCTTCGTATGTTATACCAGCGCCCAAGACTCACAATATTGTTCGCTCTCTCGATGAGCTCGTCTTTTCCCTTTTTCATTCCAGTAAGGAGATAGAGGACTGTGGAATAATCTTCCCACGTTAGCAGGTCCCTGTTGAGAAATCTGCAGAATATGAAGCAATCCGCTATTGCGTTGAAGTTGATCATGTTATACACGAGTTCCGCCTTTTTATCGAGTGAAAATCGGTTGAGCGTTTTATCATTTTCACTGATTTCGAACTCTCTCGCAATACCGGAAATATCTCGGGCATAGGAATTCGAGCTCAGATGGGTGGCTCCTCTGTTTCCCACGCCGTAGGTTATAGCCATGGATTGTACGCCCCGCGGATCGTAACCCGCAGGCTCCAATCCCTTAACATGCACTGCCATATCCTCAAGGCCGAAGGCCGCTGCAATAGTGCGCACTCCCTCCCCCATTATTTGCCATCCCGCTTTCCTGTACACAATATTCTCAATAAATTCAAGCATTCTCTCCGTGTCACCGAACTCGATCCTGTATTCATCCGATATCCTCCCCTTTTCAGTCGCGCTCATTAAAAGGCCCAAAACATTTCCTGTATGCATCGTATCGACACCGAGTCTGTCACATACATCGTTGAGCTTAATGATATGCTCTATGTCGTACACATCGCAGAGACCTCCGAATACGTATATGGTCTCGAACTCCGGACCGTCTATTTCAATACCCTCGTAGTTGCCCTCCTTGATCCTGTTTATATGGGCACATCCAATAGGGCAGCCGAAACAGCGGGCCTGTCTGACAATAGTGTGCTCCTGCATGTATTCAAATGTTATATTTTCCTTATGCCTTGCCTCTCCTTCTTCCCAGTAATGGCTCGGGAAGACACCGAGACTGTTTGCCTTTGTAACGAAGTTCACTGTCCCTGCAAGTGGATAGACATGGCCTGTCGCAGGATGCTCTTTGATGCGTGTGTTCAACTCTCTCACATACCGCTTCAGTCCCTCTGTATCATATACATCAACATTACCGGTCCCGATCAAGGCGATTGCCTTCAGGTTCTTCGACCCCATCAATGCACCTGATCCCATCCGTCCGAAATGCCTGTTGTAATCATGCCCGATACAGGCAAAACGCACAAGTCTCTCACCTGCCGGACCGATAGAAAGAACACGCGCATTTTTACCCAGCTCTTTTTTCAATATGTCTTCTGTGGCATAAATTTCCCTTCCCCAGAGCTGTGACGCATCCTCTATGGTCACTTCATCATCAACAATCCTCAGGAAAACCGGCGACGCAGCCTTTCCCTCGATAACAAAGATATCGTATCCCGCCTTCTTCATAAAGTGGCCAAAACTTCCCCCGAGATAGGCCTCAAGACCGACACCGTTGAGAGGAGCTTTAGCAAACAGACTGATTCTTGTTGTGGTCGGGACACTCGTACCTGCAGCAGGACCGGTCGCTATGACCATTTTATTTTCAGGTGAAAGCGCATCAACATCCGGTCTGTTTTCGGCACAGTGGATTGCAGTCCCGATACCTTTACCGCCGATGTAACGATCAGTCAATTGAAGTGAGAGCTTCTCCTTCATAATTTTCCCATCTGAGAGGTTCACCCTCAACACGACCCCTCTATGCCCCTTCATAGCACACCCTTTCTTCAATACTTCTTTTGGGTTCTCTATTAATTCGAAAAGCTGAAAATACGAAAAAAAAGAGGAAGACACCTTGCATTTTCATCAATATTCACAATTTATTGTGCTCCCTGAGCACCCTTTCAACGTGCTTCAAATGAGCAAGCATCAGCTCTTTTGCCCTATCCGAATCATGTGCCCTGATGCTCTCAAAGATATCCTTGTGTTCCTGCAGGGATTGTATGTTATCCTCGGCACTCACCGTTTCTTCCCTGCTCATCCGTAACGGCACGACGAGCTCCTCAATCATCGTAATAAAAATGATATTTCTCGTTATGTATGCGATCTGGAGATGGTAATCAAGATCCATGTAAACGAATTTCTCGACATCACCGATCACATCCTCCATCTTTTCGAGGACTGCTTTGAGCTTCTGGAGGTCCTCCTCATCGGCATTAATCGCTGCATATTTCGCTATCTCCGTCTCGATTGCATACCGCACCTGTAGAAGGTCCTTCATAGGGACATCTTTGTTCTGGCGCCTCAAATAGAGCATGAAAGCATTTGATATATCATGGCTTGTAGACGGATTTACCTTTATCCCTTTCCCGTGTATTATCTTTAAAATACCCCTTGTCTCGAGCGATTTAACCGCTTCACGTACCACAGTCCTGCTCACACCTAGCTCCTCACAGAGTATCCGCTCCGGGGGGAGCATATCGTTATCCTTATATTTACCGTCAACGATGAGGTTCAACAACAAGTCGTATACCTGGGTTTTTAGATTAGGCGATTTAATATTTGGAAGCATGTTATCCAATGTTATTCCTCTCTTCCCACCTGGATTGAAATTTTAATCAATAAAGTATCAGCCATCGTTAGCCTGAGTAAGCCTGTAGAGCACTTCACCAGCATCATGAATGACCTTGATACTTTTGCTTTCCTGATTTTCCCATTTCGCGATGTCGATTGAGCTAGGGTCGATATAATCGAGGTTCAAGGCCCTGCAGTAGTGTTCAGGCACTGCTGAGGATAAAACAATCTTTATTCGCGGCTTCTCTCTGTCATCGATAAATGTACCGGCGCCTTTTACAAGCGCTGAATAGGCAAGAACTGCCCTATGATACTTGGCGTACCTTTTCATGTTGGCGACAAAATAATCCTTAATATGAAAACCTACCTCCTTAATGACTTCTCTGTGTGTAATTGAGATATCTTTAATATGGGGTGCGTATACGACAATTGTGCCGCCGTCTTCAACCACCGGCTCGATTTTGTAAAAGGCTTTTGCCCCGGTCCAGAAATCATCATATTTTTTTGAAGGTATTGAGAGAATTTTTGAATAAGGCCTTTTTTCATAAATGATGTTGAGTTGGGCTGATAAATCAACTGCTTTCTCCCATGCGTCATTACCATCACCGATGAACAGGCCTTTCAATCCCTCTCGATCCACCACTAAATTGAAATAAACAAGAGGAACACCTACCATATGTGCAGCTCGATCAATCAGCCTTCTCTGCGGAGTATCCTTCATACCGATCGTTTTCATGTTTGTCCTGAGTGCACCAAGCCAGTGTGTAACATCGGTGAAATCCCATCCGCAGATGCCCGGGAAGAGGTATTTATTCGAACCTGAAAAACCCGCAATTTCATGGGGAAATACAGGTCCCAATATGATCACCCTGTCGTAATCGAAGATCATTCTGTTTATCGAAATCTCTGCCCTCTCCTTGAGCAACCCCTCCGTCAGTTCCTCTATCTCAGCTTCACTGATCGTTCCGATTTTGATAAATGTATTCTGCCTGTCCCAGCGGTGATTCATAATCTTTACATCATCATAAAGATTTTTCTTCTGCAGGGCAGTAATTCCCACTCTTTTCAGCTTATCATCCTCGGACAGAATCGGGTGTGTGCCAAGAGCAATAAGATAATCAATACACCTGGCCCTTTGCGTGTATGACTCATGGATGAGCCTGAAGAATACATCGATAGGAGCGCTTCTTGTATTATCCGGGATGATAACCAGGATCTTTTTATCGTTGAACTGAAACTGCGAGGCAGCTTTCTCCAGCTCTACCTTGATTTGTTCCTGCGTTACCAATTCTGCCTTTTTTCGGTTCATAATATACCTTTTCACTCCCTTGTTTATACGCCTGAAAAAGCGGTGAACCCGCCGTCAACCGGAATTACAGCACCTGTTACAAAGGATGCCATATCCGATACGAGCCACAGTGCCGCACCAACGATCTCCTCAGGATTTCCAAGTCGATTCATGGGTACAAAGCTCAAAATCTGGTTTCCCCGTTTGGTGAAACTTTTCGTTTTTTGATCGATTAACAGGAACCTGTTTTGATCCGTAAGGATAAAACCGGGCGCTATTGCGTTAACTCTTATCTTTGTACAATAATTACGCGCCATGTGAACGGCAAGCCACCGGGTAAAGTTGTTCGTCGCGGCCTTTCCGTTGGAGTATGCAATCGAACGGGTCAAAGGCTGCAGTCCCGCAATGCTCGAAATATTGACGATTACCCCCGACTTCTTTTGAGCAAAGATTCTACCTACAGCCTGTGAAGGGATGACCGCGCTGAGATAGTTGAGCTTTACTACTTCTGTTAGCATATCCGGCTCGATGTCAAAAAAAGAGAGCTCCGGTGAAGTGGTTGCCTCCTTTCTGCTCCCCCCCGCCCCGTTAATCAGAATATCGATCGTTCCAAAACACTCGGCCGTTGTCTTAAGAGCTCCTTGTACACTTTCTTTATTCAGAACATTACATTGAACCGGAGCCACATCACCTGAAGCCTCTGTTTTTATCTTCGCTATATCCTGTGCTTCCTTTTCAGCAGCTTCGATTGAGAGATCCCAGATCGATGTGTTCACCCCTTCAAGAGCAAGAGCTTTCGCAATTTCCCCGCAAATTGCTCCCCCACCTCCTGTTACTACCGCAACTTTCCCTGTGAGATTCAAATCCATAAAGATCTTTTCACCTCATATCTGCCGCAGTTCACAGACCTCTCCATCAGGACCGAAAAAATATACGACCCATACTCCAGGCCTGAACTCAACGGGCTCATTGAAGAACTTCACGCCCTCTTCCTTCAACAGGACATAATCGGCTTTCATATCGGAAGTGGTAAACCCGATATGAATATAGCCATGATCTGCCTGCTTGGCATCTTTTGGAATAGGTTTTCCCCGGGGATCTTTGTATTCGAAAAGCTCGAGCATACACTTCTCAGACTGTAAATGTGCAATACGCGCAACACAATCAGGCATCCCGACCACATCGCCGAGATGCATATCACTACCGCATTCAATGATGCGCTCGACCTTGAAACCAAAATTATCGCAGTAAAACTGTACCGACCTTTCCAGGTCAGAAACGCTAAGCCCTATATGTTCGAGTCCTCTGATCATTACTCAATTTCCTCTGATACTGAGCTATCCTCACTGACAGGAGGCATACACCAGGCGCTTGAAATCACATTTCCCCTTTTAGAGAATAACATGAAAGTAAAAAAAGCGCTTACAAAAAAGAGTCCTGTACTTTCCTTTTATCGTGTGTTATATGTTATCATACCTTCAATTAAATACAAGTCAATTAAAATATTACTCCTTGATACATTTATTATTCCTTCCCGAATTTTTATTCACGTCACCCATGAAGTGTGATTATTAAGTAAACGTTACTACCAAATAACCTTTCAGTAAGTCGTTTCTTAATTAGACGGGAGAATTGCTCATTCTATTTTTTTAGATGCTGCCACTTTTTTTGCGCGAGTACATCAGCATTAGATATATTCGGAGGTTTAACTCCACTGAAAACATCAATGACTCTCTCTACAGCGCTTACGGCCATTTTCACCACACATTCTGCAGTGAGCGCCGCTACATGTGGTGTGAGGATAACATTATCCATTGTGAGAAGGGGATTGCCTTTCTCGACAGGCTCTTTTTCAAAAACGTCGAGACCTGCTCCTGCAATCATTCCTTTTTGCAGGGCCTCTATCAGGTCGCCTTCACTCACAACGCCGCCACGAGATGCATTGATGAAAAATGCATCAGGTTTCATCATTCGGAAATGCTTCATCGATATGAAATCCCTCGTTGCATCGGTGAGGGGGATATGAACTGAAATAATGTCAGCCGCACGGAAAACCGAATCAATATCGACGAAATCGACCCATGCTGCATAATTTTCTTGCAACTCTTCTGCTAAGTAGGGATCGTGTGCCAAAATTTTCATCCCCAAAACTCGATGACACTTATCAGCGAGCAAAGAACCTATCCTTCCGAAACCGATAACACCAAGGGTTTTCCCTTTTAGCTCTCGGGGGTAGTTCTTATACCGAATTTTAAAGTTCCCCGCCCGCGCCTCCCTGTCGAGTATAAAGAGCTGTTTAAACAGGCAAAACATCAATGCGAGGCAATGCTCGGCTACCGACTCCGTATTCACCCCGATACTCGATGTTACAATTATCCCCCTTTCGGTTGCCGCCTCCAGATCTACATTATCGAACCCTGCCCCGGTCCTCGATATGGTGAGCAGTTCCTGAGAACGATCCATCAGCTCCGGTGTCATCTTTATTCCCGTTCTAAGAACAATAGCCCGTGCATCTTTCATAAGTAGAGCAACCATTTCAGGTTCCAGGTTGGGTGCTATAACAACCTCCAGGCCCTTCTCCTTGAGTAAGTTAACTGCCTCCTTCTGGATGGGCTGTGGGAGCAATACATATCCGCTCTCTTTCATGGCATACTCCACAGACAAAAAATGATTGCTTATTTTAAGTATCCACTGTCAACAAGGGCCTTCTTAAGTTCCTCAAGCTGAAGCATGGTCAGCGGTTTTAGCGGACGCCGCGGGACGCCGCCTACGAATCCAGCCAAATTCATTGCCGCCTTTACCCCGGCGACACTGTATTTCCCAGAAACCTGCTTGTTCAGTTTGACGAGGCTATTGCTTATTTTCTCAGCCTCGTCTATTCTCCCCCCTAAAAAAGCGCGATACAGAGCAACGCAATCATCGGGAAATACATTGGCAAGTGACAGTACTCCGCCTATTCCCCCCGCTTTAAGAAGGTCAAAGAAGAACCCTGCCGATCCTGCTATTATATAAAAACCTTCCTTTGCTGCACTAATGTAACTTTTATAATTCCCCCTGGAACTGTCCTTCATTCCCACAACATTCGGATGGCCCGAAACCCTGCTCACCACCATGGGGCTTATGCTTACACCGTTCGTGACCGAAGGGTTGTTATATATAAGCACAGGTACGGGAGATGCATCAGCCACCTCAAGTATGTAGTCGATGAGAACATCATCATCAATTATTTTTTTAAAAAAACTGGGAACAAGAAGGCTCACCAGTTTCACGCCGATCTCAGCTGCGCTTTTCGTTATCTCGATCGTCACTTTCGTGCTTTCCGCTGCAACTCCTCCCATTACCACTTTATCAGGAGCGGCATGCTTTACCACAGTCTCGAATACCTGAAGCCGCTCTGGAATAGTGAGTGATTTGAACTCGCCGTTCGTCCCGCACACGAAGTATCCGCGTAATCCCGTTTTGTTCATTTTCTTGATGTTTTCTACGATGCTGTCAAAGAGTATCTCATCGTTCTCAAATGGGGTCACTATTGGGGGATAAACACCCGAGAGCATTTCTTTTACCGGCTCCATTGAAATCTCCTTGATTCATGCTTATTTGAGCCTCTGAATCACATGAAGAGTTATGTCAGCCAAAATTCATATTATTAAAAAATGGAACGAAACTGTATTAAGCGATGAGTGATACAAAGTTTTTATAATTACACCTATGTTACTTCACTTTTAAATAGTATTGATCACCCTGTTTCATTTATCATCCTATATGGATTATTAACCATATATTATCTTACCAGAGAGTATATCCTCCATCTACCACCAGATTGTGGCCTGTGATGAAGCTTGAGGCTTCTGAAGCGAGAAAGACGGCAGCGCCCTTGAGTTCATCAGGTTCTGCGAGACGTTTCATTGGCGTCATCTCCGACCACCGGGTGTGAAGGTCCTTCATCTTCATAACCAGTTCTGTCTTAGTGTACCCTGGGCTAATACTGTTAACGCGGACATTATATTGTACCCACTCGACTGCCATGCTCCTCGTTAACATGACCACCCCAGCCTTTGATGCATTATAGGCCACTTGAGGCTGCGGATAGTTGACGATCTGCCCCGACATGGAAGCAATATTGATTATCGATCCGGACTTTTGTTTGATCATAACTCTCCCTGCTGCCTGTGAGGTCAAGAAGACTCCCTTCATGTTCAGATCGATGATTGCATCCCATTGTTCTTCCGTCATCTCATCTGCGGGGACATTCAAGCATTTCCCGGCATTATTCACTGCGATATCCAGTCTTCCCCATCGGTGAAGGATCTTCTCGACTATATTATGAACCTGCTCCCTCTTCGTGACATCTGCAGGAATGGCAAAGCAGTTATAACCAAGTCCGACCAACTCTTCAGCGGTCTTCTGAGCCCCTTGAAAATCGATATCGACAATTGCCATACAGGCTCCGGCTTCTGCAAGTCCTGAAGCAATACTCCTGCCTATTCCCCTTGCAGCGCCTGTTACATACCCAATCTTACCTTTCAGACTGAAGAGATCTAAGATTCTCATTGCCATCTCCTCCACTTAAAAATATGAAACGGCTGAATTTCTGGAAAATTTTAGATCGGTAAAGGCACCCCTGAATGCTGATCAACAAATAGGCAAGTGAACTTCCAAACTTTAACGATTCAAACCGACACTTGCCTAATGGTTTTTACATGTAGAATGCAATTACAAGCAATTGTAACAGTATAGATAGCCAGTTTTGAACGAAATTCTGGTACAAAAAACCGTAATTTTAATTGATAAAACCATAAATAGTACGCCCTGATGATATAGGGCAGCAAGAGCAATTGCAATGCACCGTACCAAATATATAAATTTAAAAAATTAATGGACTTTTCTACGGAGTATAGGCATATCATTGTCGAAAAGGTAAATAATATCCGGACTAAAATTGAGCCACAGAGTCGCGCTTGTGCTGTACCTTTCGGCAGCAGGGACAACAACTTTTACCTCACTATTTCCCACATCTCCAAGCTTTATAGTCAATACTGTTGTATCTCCCTGAAACTCAATAACTTTAACTGATCCGGGTATGGAAGCTTCATATTTTTTATTTCGGGAGACTTCGATTTGCTGAGGGCGTACGCCTACAGTAATTTCAGCACCCACATATTTTGTATCAAGCTCCCCACTAAATCTAATGACCCTTTTACCCTTAGGAGTTGCAATAGAAACATCCTGTGGAGTCTCGATCCGACCATTAATAAAATTCATTGCCGGTTCTCCCACAAAGTATGCCACAAAACGGTTAGCCGGTTGATTCCATATATCATCTACCGTTCCAATCTGTTGCAATTCAGCCTTGTTCAAAATTGCCACTCGATCGCAGAGTGAAATTGCTTCAGCCTGGTCATGTGTAACATAGACAGTGGTAAGTCGAAGTTCATCATGGAGCCTGCGAATTCTAGCTCTTAACGTGGCCCGAACACGCTGATCCATATGAGAGATCGGTTCATCCAGGAGCGTCACGTTTGGTTTCCTAATGAAAGCCCGAGCTAAGGAAACCCTTTGTTGATGGCCACCTGCCAGAACTGATGGATATTTATTCAATACCGGAATCAGATCAAGAAGCTCAGCAATATACTTGACTTTCTGATCTACCTCAGCATGCTTCATTCTCCTCGCCCGGAGAGGGAAAGCTATATTTTCGTAAACAGTCAATCGCTGGTAAAGAGCATATGATTCAAAAGCGAGAGCGATATTTCTTTCCGCCGGGCCCACGTGATTCACAACTTTCCCGTCAAACAAAATCTCGCCACGGGATATTTCCTCCAACCCTGCAAGCATGCGCAATGTAGAGCTTTTTCCACCACCAGATGGCCCTAAAACCGCAAGAAACTCTTTGTCATTACACGTAAACGTCAGGTCTTTAACACCCACAACATTCCCTCTGGGGTAGATCTTCCAGACATGGTTAAGATCAACTCTGCTCATTTTTTAAGGGCTCCTATACTTTAGATACATCTACTGTGTTGTGGTAGAAAAACATGTGGTTCTGGTCAAAATCAAGCCACACCATCTCCGATAAATTGTAGTCGCCAAATCCACTTTCCCCACCCATCTTCACATGAAGAAACGAATCCTTTAACTGAAAGGTAACTATACTACTCTCGGCTTCGTGAGTAATTGCATACACAGGCAACTGAAAAGAATTTTCTGAAGTTTTTTGTCTGCTTGCTTTTATATGTTCACACCTGATACCAAGACGAATAATAGTCCGGCCATCTTTCTGTATGACTGCCTTTTTCATCGAGTTTATCATATCATCTCGAATCTGGATGGTAAAATCATCCCCTGCTTTAAAGAATGTTTTACCATCCCTTGAAATGATCTCACCATCTATAAGGTTCATCGGAGGCTCCCCAATTAACCCTCCCACGAAATCAGTAGCTGGAGTATTGTATATCTCCTCGGGCGTGCCTTCCTGCTCTATTACTCCTTTTCTCAAAACAGCAATATGGTCGGACAAAGCTAAAGCCTCTCGATAATCATGAGTTACATAAATAATGGTGCTGCGGTACTTGGATGCGAATTCCTTGAGTAGTGTTTGAGTGGAGAATTTCAACCTGGCATCAAGGTGTGCGATAGGTTCATCAAGCAAGTAAACCTCTGGTTTCCTTACCAGGGCCCTGGCCAAAGATACACGCTGCTTCTGACCCCCGCTCAGGTATTGTGGCAACCTCTCAAGCAGTTCTATAATTCCAAGAAAGTTGGCTATTTCTTCAACCCTTCGTCGTTCTTCCTGTGGTGATAATTTTAGCCCCCATCGTGAAGCCCTCAAAGGGAAAGCAATATTGCCATAAACATTAAAGTGTGGATAGAGATTATACGTCTCAAAAGCCATTGACACATTTCTTTCTTGAGGAGGAAGGTCATTCACTACACGGCTATTAAAATATATTGTACCTGAAGTGATGTTCTCTATACCGGCAAGCATCTTGAGAATTGTACTCTTCCCTGCACCTGTTGGACCAACAATAGAATAAAATTCTCCCTCTTTGCAGGTAAAGCTCACTTCTTTAACAGCCATCTTCTGCCCATATAATTTTGTTACATTTTCAAGTTTCACTCCAGCCATGGCTATTCTTCCTCCTCTTCTTCCTTTGGCCGAGGACCATATTTAAAAAGCACCACTGCAATCACAGTGGCGATGATGGCTCCCACCCACTGCGGAACAAATTTCTCCACAAACCTGAGCCAAACAAAATTGAGGCCAATCCAGCCCATAATAGACCAAAAAAGCCAATTTCCCATTGTCATTCGTGGAAGCATCTCTTCACAACCTCACACTCAATTATGGTTTTATCCATTAGAATTCTGGCATTTTGTACCAGAATTTCGAATACAAATGACTATATTATACTACATTGCCGTAATATTACATACTTTAGGTAAAAACCATCAGGCAAGTGTCGATTTGAACCTTTTACGTTTGGAAGTTCACTTGCCTATTTTTTTACCAAAATGTTATACGAAAGTCCAGAACAGTACTCTTAATAGCTCTTCCTGGCTTAGCCTTTTACCGCCCCAAAAGTCAGTCCCCTGATTATATACCGCTGCATGAACCAGGCAGCGATTAATGTGGGTAAAATTGCAATAGCAGCGCCAGCCGCCATGGGCCCGTATTGAACCTCAATTGAACCCCAGAACGAAGATATCAGCACAGTTACTGTTCTTGCGGCATGCCGGGTAAATAAAAAGGCATAAAAAAATTCGTTCCATGACCATATAAAACAGAATACTGAAGTAACGGCCAGCCCGGGCCGGATTAAAGGAAACACTACTTTTGTAAAGACTTCCATCCTTCCATACCCGTCTATCATCGCTGCCTGTTCCAGTTCCACAGGAACATCTCTAAAAAAACCATACATTAAGAACGTGGCAAACGATGTGTTAAAATAAACATATAATAAAATTATTCCTGCATGTGTGTCGATTAACCCAAGAGTACGAAACATAATAAAGAAGGGTAGGGCAGCTACCACACCTGGAAACATCCTCGTTGAGATAGTGACAAAAAGCAAATGCCCGCCGCCTGTGTTCCAGCGGGCAAAACTATACGCAGCGAGCAATGAAACTATCATTACGACTGCGGTGCTGACCACACTAATAATCGCTGTATTACCCAGGTTGAACCAAAATGGATAATCTGTAAACAAACGATTGAAATTATCAAGAGTGGGGGCAAACACAATCAGTTTTTTCAACTCCGTTGTAAATATGTCGTTAGCAGATTTGAAGGCTGTCAGGTATATCCATAACAATGGACCAATCACTGTCAGAAGAACAATCACCGTTACCAACCAAAACAAAGCCTTTCTAAGCATCTCTTCCCTTCCTTCTGGTTTTATTCATATGTGTAAGACCACGATTACCATAATTCTGTATTAATGGTTTTGTCACTTTAATACACCTAACGCCTTCATCAGCTGCCGATACATGATGGCACAAATAGCAATAGTAAAAAACAGAGAAAATATCGCCATTGCTGAACCATAACCAACATCGAAAACAACAAAAGCAGTTCGGTAAACTTTCCAGTCCAGTAACTCGGTCCTGACGCCTCCTCTCGTTGTTCCATATAGAGGATCAAATAATCTTATTAACCACATTGCTCTTAATACAACAATGATCATGATAAGGGGGCTTAACATAGGTAACGTCAGTCTGCGAAAGGTATACAAACCAGGGGCACCATCTACTTTTGCGGCTTCGAAGACGTCTCTGGGTAGGCTTCTTAAACCAGCAAGTAACACAAACACAGAAAATGGGAACCATTGCCAGATAGTTATAAGGCAAATAGTATAGAGGGCAAATTTTGGAGACCACCAGTAAACCTTACCCAATCCGATAGCAGTTAATATTTGATTTACTGCTCCAAAATCATACTCAAGTAAAAAGTTCCACAGCAATGATAGAACAAGTGGAGCTACCAGCAGAGGCAAAAGGCTAAATCCTCGTACAATATTCTGGCCTTTGAATTCCCGGTTCCACAGCATAGCTAAACCCAGACCAATGAGCAATTCAACTGCTATACAGATCACCATAACCTCAAGAGTCCGCCCTAAAGCCTCCAAAAATGCCCTGTCATACAGCATTTCTTTATAGTTTTTTAGACCGATGAAAATAGGTTTTCCCTGCATCCCCCACTCATGAAATGAGTAATAAATACAATAAAACAGCGGGTATAACATAAAAATTAACAGTATAAGCAGCAGCGGAATAAGGAGCGTCCATTTAAAGTATCGCTCGCTGGTAAGAACCTCCCGGATCGATGGCTTTCTGCTTGCTGTAAAAGGCTGGGTTTCCGATGTGGTTTTATACTTAGTTTCACGTCCCATATTATTGTTAACCTTACCTCCTTAAACTTTCACTCACTCTTATCTTCTCTCCTCTGAAAACAATTGACATAATCATACTCTTATTAACATCACAATTACATGCTTAAACTCACAACAAGCGGTATATATCATCCTAGATAAAGACGGCCGTCCGCTTTTTTCACAGCAGGAACACACTTTCTCGAGTATTCTTATCACTCAATTAATCACAACGGCACCCTAAGGAGACTTGCCCGGGGTGCCGTTATGTTTCACTGCTTATTTCTCTTCTCTGATTGGTACTGTTTTATCGAACTTTGATGTTAATTCGAGAGTTTTGGCCTCAAGTTCAGCCACAGCCTCGTCAACTGTCGCCTCTCCAGACATTGGTTTATGAAGGATATTCATTTGCTCCTCATAAACCTTGCCGCCGGCTTTGGTATTGAAATACCAGTAGTTGGGGACATACCTGGCCTGCTTTGGCCAGATATCCAGGAGGTAATCACACAGAATTCCGAATGGATAGCGATTTTCAGAACTTTGCCACATCGGATCACGTATAACATCCATTCTGGTACTCAGCTGCCCACCTTCTTTCATAACTGCTTTTTGACATTCAAAGGAAGCAAGATATCGGACCAGCCAGTAGCCGGCTTCAGGATTCTTACTGGCTTGAGCAACCCCAACCGACCACGCACCTGTATAAGGCTGGCCTCCAACAGTTGGATATATACCCAGTTTGCCGCCAGGAACATGATCTTTAAGAATGCCAGCAGTCCATGCAAAGCAATTAGAAAATTGTGTAGGCTGAATAATCGCACGATCTTCTCCCTGTTGAGCAACAACAAAATCAAAATTAGCAGTTAGACAACCTGGTGAAGCCCATTGAAGTTCATTCTTATACTCAGTCAAGGTTTCTTTTAACGCTTTCTGGTCGTCTAAGGTGATCACGAATTCCTTCAACTTACCGGCAGAATCCCTTACCACTGTGACATAATCCGATCCCTTGCCCCAGAGGCGACAGCTTATCTCATCATTAATCTGATAGGCGCCTGCCATCATTGCCAGACCATAAAGATCATGATCCAGGGGCCTTCCTTTAAGCAGGTCTCCCTTCTTTCTGGTGAAAAATTGGCCCTGATCATACAACTCCTTATCTGTTGTCGCAGGCTTTAAGGGATAACCATATTTAGCTTTAAAGTTAGCTTGCTCGGTCGGGTCGTCAAATACATCCTGGCGGATAAACATACCCATGTGATAGGTGTAGAATGGGAGGACCATCTGGTCGCCATATGCCTGGCCACAAATGAGAATTGATGGAGAGTGGTTTTCGAGATCCTTTTTAAGGCCCTCTACTCCCCATGAATCATATTTGGCAGCCATGTCATATAATTTGTAGAGATAGGACGACCATTCTGTGGTCCATGACGTTTCGACGTAGACAACGTCGTAATAGCCAGTCCCAGCCATAAGCTCCACATTTTCCTTTGAATACACAACAGGCGAAGCCACCCTCTCGACATTTACTTTGACACCGGTTTTCTTCGTAAACGCATCAATATAGGGCATTATTTTGTCCCATACTTGACCGGTTTCAACTATCGTGTTGAGAGGTGCCTTATTCTGTATTTCCGGTATGTCCTTGAGTCCAAATAATTTTGGCAATGGGCGCTCAGCTACCGGAGCTTTCTCCACTGCTTTCTTTTCGACTTCCTCTTTTTTACCTCCTGCAAATACAAATGATGTAAAGCATGCGAGGAAGATCAGGATCAGTAAACAATAAAAAATGCTTCGCACTTTCATAATCTTTACCTCCGAATAATTATTTTGAATTTCCACAGGGTGCTCAATATTTTTTGCGCCTCCTCCTTAGCCCTTGCAACTATGTTGTTTCCTCACCCCCTTTCTAGCTTTGCTTCAAATTATAATGTATAATATACCATATCATACATCATTCATCTGTGACGTCAAGATAAAACACATGGCAACAACAACCATTGTTGTTATCAAAATTTCTAAAAAGGGCCCCATCTAAAAAACCTTTTAAACCTATGTAAATACATTCATTTTCAAATGTCTTCCAAATTCATTCACCCTATATGCCCACTGCAAAAATAAGAATGTGCGTATTTTTTTATCACTACTGTCCGGTTATAATTCAAATAATACCAATTGGTTACAAGAATTGGCCATTTGGTTAGCTATATTAGAATCTGTAAGTACTTGTATAATAGGCACTTGCTCAAAT
>Ga0315537_1000521_pt1 | contig 29966 bp, 23 predicted proteins | sample SalMarSW160270MG_FD_203091 | JGI IMG/M metagenome (GOLD analysis project Ga0315537, IMG submission 203091) | Salt marsh sediment microbial communities from the Plum Island Ecosystem LTER, Massachusetts, United States - Salt Marsh Sediment SW1602-70 ...
CCATGGTCTGCTTGGCGCTGAAGCGGAGCTTGCGCCAGGCCTCCTGCTGCAGGGTGCTGGTGATAAACGGCGGCGACGGCTGACGTGATGCCGTTTTCGTCTTTACCTTAGCTACCCGATAGCCGGCCCCCCTGAGGAGCTCGGTGGTCTCCTCGGCCTCTTCCCGGTTATGGATTTCCAGCTTGGTGCCGTCGGCAAGACCGATAAGCCTCGCCCGGAACGAAGGCGCCTCCGGGGTCTCTTTCTTGGCCAGCTCCGCCTCGATAGTCCAGTACTCCTCCGGGGTGAACTGGCTAATCTCGCGCTCCCGTTCGACGATAATCCTCAGCGCCACCGACTGCACCCGCCCCGCCGAGAGCCCCCGTCTCACCTTGCGCCAGAGGAGCGGGCTTATCTTGTAGCCCACCAGCCGGTCCAGGATGCGCCGCGCCTGCTGGGCGTTTACCAGCTCGGCGTCTATGGTGCGGGGGGACTTGAAGGCACGCTTGATGGCCTCCTCGGTTATCTCGTGGAAGACGACGCGGCGGTAGGTTTTGCGGTTGGTCTTGGTTACCTCGGCCAGGTGCCAGGCGATGGCCTCCCCCTCGCGGTCCGGGTCGGTAGCCAGATACACCGTGGTCGCCGCCTTGGCCGCCTCTTTGAGCTCCTTTACGATTTTGCTCTTGGACCGGGGCACCACGTACTTGGGGGCGAATCCGTTTTCCACGTCCACCCCCAGCCGGCCCCTGGGGAGGTCTCTGATGTGGCCCATGGACGCCTTGAGGCTGTAGTTTTTGCCCAGAATCCGGCCCAGGGTTCTAGCCTTGGCCGGTGATTCAACGATGACCAGATTCTTGCTCATGGTAAGTCACTCTTTCTTGGTCGTGGCTAGTCCACCCTCACCTTATACTCTTCCCTGGCTTCCCGTGCCAGGACATAGCTCATCGTCCCCACCTGCCTTACCAGCCCCTTGAGCTCCATCATGGCCAGGGTGCTGCTTACCTGGGAAACGGGGAGCTCGCTGCTTCGGCAGACCTCGTCGATATGGGTCGGCTCCGCGCTCAGGTGCTCAAGCAGCCGGGTCTCGGTATCGGAGGCCGGGACGATTTCTTTAATCTCTATCTGATGGGCCACCGCCGTCAGGTTTAGCTCCTCTAAGACGTCGGTGTAGCTCTCTACCAGCTTAGCGCCCTCCTGAATCAGGTGATTGGTGCCGCTGCTCTGGGGGGAGAGGATGCTGCCGGGAACGGCGAACACCTCTCTATTCTGCTCCAGCGCCAGGCGGGCGGTAATCATGGCCCCGCTCGTCTTACCGGCTTCGATAACCAGGACGCCGAGACTCAGGCCGCTCATGATGCGATTGCGCCGCGGGAAGTTCTCCGCCCTGGGTCCTACGCCCGGCGGGTATTCACTGACCAGCGCCCCCCGCTCCATGATGCTGCGGGCCAGGGCGGCATTCTCGCTGGGGTAGACAAGGTCGAGGCCGCAGCCGAAGACGGCGATGCTCCTGCCCCCGGCTTCCAGGGCGCTTTTGTGGGCTACAGAGTCGATTCCCCGGGCCAGGCCGCTGACGATGGTGATTTTGCTCCGGGCCAGGTCGGCGACCAGCTCCTCGGTCACCTGCCGGCCGTAGACCGTGGCCCGCCTGGTGCCGACCACCGCCAGGCACCACTCGTCCTCGGGGAGCAGGGAGCCCCTGACATAGATGAGGGGCGGGTAATCATATATCTCCCGGAGGCGGGGCGGGTAGCCCGGGTCGTGGTGGCAGTATACCTTCACCCCGAGGCGCCTAATCTTTTCCACCTCCTCTTCCAGAGAGAGCTTGGGGCGCTTCTCAGTGACGGCCCGCACCACCCGGCTGTCCAGCCCGGCGCGCTTAAGCTCGGCTGGGCCCGCTTGCCAGGCGTTCTCCAGGCTGCCGAAGTAGCTCTCCAGCCGGGCCAGGCGGACGCGCCCGATGCCGGGTATCAGGCTGAAGCCCACCCAGTACTTAAGGTCTTTACGTTCCACTTCGAGAGCATTCTAGCACAAGGCGGGACGACTGACAATTTAGCCTTGTCTAAATAGCTGCTGCGGCTTTATCTGGGGATGAGGTCTTAAATAAAGAAAGCTGGCGGAGAGGGTGGGATTCGAACCCACGGTAGCCAAAGGCTACACGCGCTCTCCAGGCGCGCCTGTTAGACCACTCCAGCACCTCTCCGCAGGACGGAACACTATTATGTCAACACTGGCGGAGAGGGTGGGATTCGAACCCACGCTCCGGTATAACCGGAGACCGCTTTTCGAGAGCGGCACCATAAACCACTCGGACACCTCTCCACGAAGCTATTCTCAAGCTAACTTGCTAGACATAATATTAATTAGCTAACCGATAGCTAACGCACCTTTTCATTAGCTTTACTATTATGCCCGACTATGAATGCGTCGTCAAATCTTAGTGCGGCGGCTTCTTGAAGCCCTGGAGCGACGTGCGAGTAAGTGTCCAGAGTCACCGCTATACTAGAATGGCCAAGACGCTCTTGGACAACCTTGGGGTGTACACCTTACTTGAGCAAGAGAGAAGCATGGGTATGCCTAGCATCATGAAAACGTGTTCCCTTAAGGCCACATCGGCGGGCGAGATTAGCCCACGCTCTAGTAATCGTGTTGGGGCGCAGAGGCTTGCCGTCCGGAGTACTGAATACCAAGTCATCTTCCTCCAGCGTTATCCCCAACATGGCTTTCTCTAGTGTTTGCTGTTCCTTGTGCCTTCTAAGGGTAAGAATTATTGAAGGCGACAGAGCTATTGTGCGCCGACTTCTGGCAGTTTTGGGCCGTGTGAACACATAGCTACGGTTCCTATATAACAGTAAGCTTTCAGGGAAAGAAGATATGATTTTCAGGATCGTGTGACCCGTCAAGTCTATTAAACAAGTTGCTATGTTGTATAGCGCTGACTTTAACTGCGTCTAGACGCTATCTCATTGTCTAGTATATTGAGTACATAGTATTGACGAGCTATCCATAAGAAACTAAGATTCATTACACTTTCGTACTTCCGGAACATTGGAGGTTATTGAATTATGAAAAAAGAGGACAGAAACCTATGCCAGAAGCTATGTTCAAATTGTTGTCGATTACAGCCGAGGCATTTTGTAGATTTATGGACTTAGGTAAGCAATTAAGGAAGTCTGGAGTTTGCGAAGGTCAAACTATTTTAGATTTTGGCTGTGGCTCCGGCCACTTCAGTATAGCTGCTGCTCGGATAGTTGGAGAGAAGGGGAGGGTATATGCTCTTGACATACATCCTTTAGCGATAAGGGCTGTTGAGAAGAGGGTGGCCAAAAACGATATATCCAATGTCTCTAGCATTCTTTCAAGTGGAAAGACTGGGTTGCCGGAAGAAAGCGTGGATATAGTCTTATTATATCGTACGTTCTATCAGGTTAAGGACAAGCAGGGGTTACTAGATGAACTTTACCGAGTTATGAAGCCTGGCGGCATTATATCAGTCTTAGGTGGAGGAATACCGGATTGTCTCAAGACAGTAGAGAAGGATAGTCGTTTCCCTATTACCGAGCGTGGTGGAAGACTCGTTAACATTATAAAGAAATGAAATGAAAAATCACTGTAAACTTCCTACGCGTCGAATTTATATCGGGCTGGGTTAGATGTTGAGTATATCATGAGGCTTGGTGGTTGGGAGAGTTTGGATATGGTGTTAAGATATACGAGAAGTGTGAAGTTCGAGGAGAGTTTGAGGGTGTATAGGAGGGCGGAGAGATTAGTGCATGGTTTATAACTGGCAAGAAATATATGAATGATATCGGATTGGAGAGAGCATAATGGAACCCCAGAGAGCAGGTCGGTGATTTTCGGGATATTTTTTGGTAACATAAAATATGTAAAAAAGTAGATAAGGAGGCCTTTCATGCAACTGGGACAAGGTTATTATAAGTTGTTGGACCCGAGATACAAATATTCTAAGAATTGTTGTACCGATGAAGAAATAGATATAGCCATCCTTGTTAGAAACTTCGTCAACAAGGAGGTAATGCCGGAAAGGCACAATTTGGAGGGAGGTTGGCACAGGGATGAAAAATTGGCGATAGAGACTAGAAACAGGCTTTATCGGCAATGTTGTGACCTTGGCTTAACTAAGACAAGCATGCCAAAGAAATTTGGTGGGTTAGAATTGTCTACAGTGCTCAGGAACATGGTTTACGAAGAGCTTTGTCGGGGTGAGGTGGGCTTGGCCATGGATGTAATGCACATTCACTGGCCAGTTTCACTTATACTGGCCGCCAAAAGGGACGATCTATTGGAAGAATTGGCTCCCAAGGTCGTACCGGAAGGGGCGGCCTGGATAGGGTGCGTGGCTATATCTGAACCAGCTGGTTCGGTATGTATAGAAGACCCTGCCTTTGAGCTTAGGAGCATTAGAACAACCTTGGAGATAGATGGTGACGAAGCTGTTATTAATGGTCATAAAATCTGGCCAGGTACTGGCGGTGCGCCAGAGCGCTTCAAGCCTGACGGATATATAAGCGGTCATCTAGGATATTGGACTATAGTAACTCGTGACCCATCGAAAGGCTTGGACAGTGCCGGAATAGTATGGGTTCCTCCCGATGCCGAGGGGATTAGCTTTTCACCTCCTTACAAGAAAATGGGGCTTTGCTGGTGTGATGAGAATGTTGAGATTTGGTATGACAATGTAAGAGTACCCAAAAAATATGTTTTGGATCTGGATCAACCGGGTCTCGGTGCGAAGGTGATTAAAGGTTATGTTGTTACTTCAGGAAGGCTTGCCATCGGCTCCAGGCTTGTTGGTATGGCAGAAGCATGCTTGGAGATAGCTCTCGATTGGACAGGAGGTAGGGACATAGCCGGGGTGCCGATTAGAGAGCGTTCATTTTTTGCCTCGATTCTTGGTGAGATGGCTAAGAGGATTGAGATTGCTAGGAGTCAAATGTTGATGGTTTCTTGGCAGATGGCACATCCAGAAATATATGGTACACCTGACACGCTTGAAATGTTAGCTAAGGTTTCAGCCTTCCGCTCATATGCTGGCGAAGCCTGTAATTATTGCGTAAACAAAGCTATGGAGTTAATGGGGAGTTACGGTTATTCATATGATTTTCATGTGGAGAAGTATATGAGAGATCATAAAATAATCCAGATGGTGCTTGGCGGGGCTCAAAGGGATGTACTCGACGTTGCCCAGGGGCTATATGGTCCATTTCAGTGGAGTGGTATGGATGAGTGGATAAAGCAAGGGGGCTTGGTTACAGAGGGATTTGGAGGAGCTAGATATTAAAACTATCACTTCCAAATGGGTATCTTATCTTCCTCCCTACAGCTAATGTAGACAACGACAGCGCCTATCACACCTAATACCGCAAATAGCCAGCGAGGATACCACAAAAGGTGGTAAGGAAAATCGTATAGACTCCACTGACGTAGCAAATATCTTAAAGCATAAGAACTCACATGCACCGAAAATGCAGTAGTTTTGTATTGTAGTGATTGTTAGTGGCATTGTTTGTTAGATGAGCAGAACTTGGCTAATCGTTGGGGGGAAGGTCAGTGCCGTGGTTTCGATTTTATCGAAAGAGCGACTCTAAATATAGACCCATTAGTCGAGGAAGACTTGTTCAGAAGTTTGGTGATGACGAACTGGGCTGGCGGCGCCTGGCGATGATCAGCTCATAAAGGTCGGACGACTGCTGGGTGGTGAGCTTCTGGATTCCAAAAGTCGTCCACGACGAGCAGGGCAGGACTGGTAAGAAGCGGAAGGTCTTCTCCGGGGTATGGTCAACTCGTGACTGTGGCAGTGACCTGAAGAAAGCGACCGCTCTTTAGCTACGCTGAGATAGCTAGTTTTACCTCCAGCGAGTACTAAGCCAGCATACCTTCCATCTGAGCCGCAATTTGTTCGTTAGTGAAGTGGCTTAAGCTGATGGCATCGCTAGGGCAGCCGCCGACGCAGGCTCCACACCCCTTACACAGCGCCTCGTTGACCTGACATACCATCTTCTCCTCATCGAAGCTGATGGCAGTGTAGGGGCAGATGGGGATGCAGTATCGGCAGCCGGAGCAGATTCTTTCGTCGACGACAGCGGTAGCCGCCTCAATCTCCACTTCGCCCTGGCTGATGAGGGCCAGCACCCGGGCAGCGGCGGCGGAAGCCTGGGCCACGGTATCGGGAATGTCCTTGGGCCCCTGGGCGCAGCCGACCACGAAGACGCCATCGGTGGTAGTGGCCACCGGGTCGAGCTTGGGATGCCTTTCCAGGAAGAAGCCGTCGGCGCTGCGGCTGATGTTAAACAACCTGGCCATTGCCGCCACGTCCGGCGGCGGCTCAAGCGCCACGCAAAGGATAACCATATCCACCGGCACCCGGGTCAATACCCCGAGCAGAGTATCCTCGGCGACCACGACCAGTTTCCCCTTTTCCTCGTTACTTCCCGCTTGGTCGGTGATCTCCCCGACCTTACCCCGGATGAAGGTGACCCCCTCCCCAGAAAGGCGCTCGTAGAACTCCTCATAGCCCTTACCGAAGCAGCGCATGTCGATATAGTAGTTATATACCTCGGCAGCGGTTTTTTCCTTTATCAGGTGGGCATACTTCAGAGCGTACATGCAGCATACCCGGGAGCAGTACTCATGGTAGTTTTTGTCCCGGCTGCCCACGCAGTGGACAATGGCCACGCTTCGGGGGGTAGTGCCATCCTTGAGGGTAATCTCACCGCCGGTGGGCCCGGAGGAACTCACCAGTCGCTCAAACTCAAGGCTGGTGATAACGTTGTTAAGCCGCCCGTAGCCGTAGCGGGCAATCGGGGTGGGGTCAAATATCCCGAAGCCGCTGGCTAGGATTGCCGAGCCCACCTCCAACTCGACGACCTCATCCTGCTGCTCGAAGTCAATCGCCCCTCTCTCGCAGACCTGCTCACAGAGACGGCACTTACCCTTCAGGAAGTAGGTGCAGTGTTCGGTATCGATAACCGGAATATTGGGTACCGCCTGGGCGAACGGGGTGTAGATGGCCTTACGCTTACCCAGGCCCATGTCGAACTCGCTGGCGGTCTTAATAGGACACTTCTCCTGGCACAGACCGCAGCCGTTACATTTCTCGGCGTCGATGTAGCGCGCCTTCTTTCTGATTTTGACCCTGAAGTTACCGATGTATCCCGAGACCTCCTCAACTCGGCTCAGGCTCAGTAGCTCGATATTGGGGTGGGAGCCTACCCGCGTCATCTTCGGTGTTAAGATACAGGACGAGCAGTCCAGGGTGGGGAAGGTCTTATCCAACTGAATCATGTGCCCGCCGATGCTGGGCTCCCTTTCCACCAGGTAGACCGGGGATCCTGCGTCGGCAATCTCCAGGGCGGCCTGAATGCCGGCGATACCGCCGCCGACGACCAGGGTAGCGGGGGTAAAGGGCAACCGTCTCGTTTCCAGAGGCCGGTGATAGTAGACCCGGCTTACCGCTGCCCCGACCAGCGCCTTGGCTTTCTCGGTGGCTAGTTCTCTGTCCTCGGTTACCCAGGAGCAGTGCTCCCGAATATTGGCTATCTCAATGAGGTACGGGTTTATCCCAGCCTTCTCGAGGACACGGCGGAAGGTGGCTTCGTGCATGGTCGGTGAGCAGGCCGCCACCACGATGCGGTTGAGACATAGCTCTTTGATGTCGATTTGGATAATCTCCTGACCCGGCTCGGAGCACATGAAGACGTAGTTACGGGCCAGGACTACCGCTTCTAGGCCCCGGGCAAACTCGGTAACCGCCTCCGTGTCTACGGTGCCGGCAATATTGCTGCCGCAGTGGCAGATATACACCCCGATTCTGGGTTCACTTCCCATACTGTCTCCCTACCTAGAGCGCCTCGGCGACTAGTTCGGTAATGTCCCTGACCTTAATAGCATCACCCTTATCCAGGGTCAGGACGCTGTCGTTGAGATTGAGCATGCAGTAGGGACAGGCGACAGCTAGAACGTCGGCCTCTAGCTTAAGCGCCTGCTCTATCCTGATATCGGAAAACCTCTCCCCGCTCTTTGTCTCCATCCAGATTCGTCCCCCGCCGCCCCCGCAGCACAGGCTGTCTTCTCCGTGGTCGGCCAGCTCCATAAGTTCAAGACCAGGTATACTCCTGAGAACCTCCCGGGGCTCTTCGTAGATGCCGTTATGACGCCCCAGGTAGCAAGGGTCGTGGTAGGCGACCTTCAAGTTTACCTCTTTACCCAATTTTAGTCTCCCCTGCTTTATGATTTCGAGCAGGTACTGCGTAGCGTGCACCACACTGAAACTCCCGCCGAGAGCGGGATACTCGTTCTTGAAGGTGTGATAGCAGTGCGGTGAAGAGACCATGATCCTCTTTACCCCCAGTTCTGTAAGAGAGCTGATGTTATTCTGGGCGAGGTGCTGAAAGACGCCCTCGTCGCCAGCTTTACGCACGCTTTCTCCGCAGCAGCTTGCCCGATTACCCAGGATGCCGAAGTCCACCCCGGCCCTTTTCAGGATGGTGGCCATAGCCCGGGCCACCTTCTGCACCGAGGGGTCGTATTCCGGGATGCAGCAGGGGAAGTAGAGTAGCTCGGTGCCCTCCGTGTAGAGTTTTACGTCGAGGTCCCGCGCCCAGTCCGCGCGTCTTTCCTCGGGTTCGCCGAGAGGATTACCCAGGCCGGAGATATTCTTGATGGAGAGGCGTAGCGAGTCGGGAACCTTGGCCACGCCCAGCTCGGTAACCACCCGGCGCAGGGCACGCATGACGTCTATTATCTCTACACCGCGGGGGCAGCGCTTGACACAATTATTACAGGTGGCGCACAGCCAGACCTCTTCGTCCTCAAAGTCGGTTATGCCCAATTGGCCCTGGTGCATGATGCGGCGCACGACGAAGTCGCGCACCCGATTCCAAGGACATGCCGCCGTACAGGTGCCACACTGATAGCATAATCTGAGGGCTTCGCCGCCTTCTTCGCTTATGATGTCGGCTACTTCTTTAAGCGGGGTTACCGGTGTCATTTTCTACTCGTTTCCGAACCATGCCTAAGCCACGCTCGTATTCTCCATTGTCAGGGTCCAAAAGAATTGTCTTTCGTAACTCCTTGACAACCTCCGCCCACTTTAACCACCGATAATTAGTCATGCTTTAAGTCCCTTTAATACATCCCGGGCGATAATGCTCCTCTGGAGCTCGAGGGCGAGCTCGGTATTACTCGTGGACAAGGCGCTCCGGCACAGCCTTTCCATGGGCAGCCCGGCAATATAAGGTGGCCCACCAAAAATATGAGCTACCCTGTCGACAACCCGGTGCACCATATCGGTGGCAAACAGCTTAACCATAGCGGCTTCGTTTCGTATCGGCTCTCCCTTATCGGCTTTACTGGCGGCCTCGTAGACCATGAGTCGGCCGGCGTGGATGGAGACCGCTATATCGGCCAGGGCGGCTTCGATACTGGTTCGTTTAGCGGCATACCCCCCGAATGACAGGAAGGTTTTTGCCTGGGTAGTCGATTCTTCAAGCAGTCTCTGACTAACCCCGAGGCAGCGGGCAGCCCTCACCACTCGCCTCGCCGGCAGCCACTTCTTACCGAGGTGAAAGGCCTGCCCCACCTCGCCCAAGATATTTTCCTCGGGCACCGGGCAGTCCTTAAAGGTCAGTAACAGCGGTTCCCTTAGCTGCGTCCGCCAACCCGTCATTTCCGCAGCGCCGCTCGTGCTGAAACCAGGGTTGTTCCTATCCACCAAGAAGCAGGTCATGCCTCTCGGGCTATCCTTCTGGCTGACATGTGCAAAGACAACGGCGAAGTAGTCTTCCCCGGCCCTGGAAAGCGACAGCTTCTGGCCGTTCAAGATGTAGCAGCTGTCTCCTTTTTCCGCCCTCATCTCCCAGCTCGCGGCGCTCACTTCCCGCCCCGGCTCCATTAAGGCTAGGTAAGCCTTCTTCAGTCGTCTGAGCACCGGCTGGAGGTAAGTCTCCTTCTGCTCAGCGTTACACTCGAAGAGAATCGGGGAAACATCACCGAAGTTGAAGGGGACGACGGTCTGGGCCAGTTCTTCCTCAACCAGCGAGCTACAGAGAACCCCTAGGCCACCTCCGTCGACCTCCTCCGGTACGTTTATCCCCCAGAGTCCAAGGTCACAGGCCATCTTAACCAGCTTTTCCTCAGTTTCGGGGGGTAGAGACGCTCGGCTATCGCTCAGGTCAGCGGCCCGCCCCAGAATATCTCTTTCTAGGGGCTTTAGCTGGTCGCTGACAAAGTCTCTGACCAGACTCTGTACCATCTTCAGGTCTTGGGGTATCGCAAAATCCATCTGAATATTCTCCTAGTCCTGGCTCAGGACTTCTTCCAGAAACAGGTCTAAATCAGGCTCGTCCTCATCGCCGAGGCGCTCCTCAAGACGGGACAAGACCTCTATCATGCGGTGGTTAACTACATAGTGCTTAATGGTGGTATCCACCTGGGGACAGACCAGAATGCAGGCATCACACTGGTCGCAGTCCTCACCGACGATGCTCTCCAGCGCCATCGAAGTACGACTCTCTGTTTTCTCGCGGCGTGACGGCTCGCGGGAGAGAAAGGGGCAGATATCGATGCAGTTGCCGCAGCCCAGACACTCCTTGTGGCCGCTGATGTCCTCCGTAATATTAAGGGAGTGCGCTGGGCTGAAGCCGCTGGACAGGAGCCGGCAGCGGCCGACCGGCGGGCTCTTGGCATTCAGTATTTCGTTTAAGACGGCTTCGATAGTCTTGACATTCGTCTGGATACGTTGTGGCATATCTCCTCCCTATCAGGCAGAATTTATCTGGTCGCTGCCAAGTTTACTACGAGCCTGGCCTGCCAAATAGTCTTCAGGCTTGCGGGTATAATCAGGCAACAAAAGAGGCGTAGCTGGTCGTTCTTTGGCGATACCGGCCTCTTTGAGTCCCGCCTGCCACCGACGCACGTGGTTCAAAGTAGGCGTGCCGGGCTTAACATACCTAGCATGCTGGGCAGCGGCTTTGCCGGCCCGCCTGCCGAAGACGAAGATGTCCAGCGTCGAGTTGCCGATGAGCCGGTTCCGGCCGTGGACGCCTCCGGTACACTCGCCGGCGGCAAACAGTCCCCGTACGCTAGTCGCCCCGCTGGGGTCTATCTTGATGCCGCCGTTCTGGTAGTGAAGCGTCGGGTAGACTAGCATCGGCTCTTTAGTGATGTCGATGTTATAGCGGCTAAACTGCCTGACCATGGCCGGTAGCTCCCGAGCGATGGTGCCCTCGCCACGTAAAAGATCAATCATAGGTGAGTCGAGCCACACCCCGACCTCTCCGGTGGGAGTGGTTGTCCCCTTCATGCTTCGACACTCCCGTATGTTGGCTGAGGCAACCACGTCGCGCGGTTCTAGGGGCATGATGAACTGATCTCCCTCAGCGTTTACCAGTTGGGCTCCCAAGGTTCTTACCTTCTCGGTTACCAGTTGCCCCAGAATCTGTACCGGGTAGGCGGCGCCGGTGGGGTGATACTGCATGGTGTCCATAAAGATTAGCTCAGCGCCCACGCGGTAGGCCAGGACCAGCCCATCAGCTGTAGCCCCGTAATGATTGGTGGTGGGGAAACCCTGAATGTGAAGCCGCCCGGCCCCGCCGGTAGCCACAATGACCGCTCCAGCGCGCACCAGAGCGAGTTCGTTGGTCTCCAGATTTACCAGTATCGCCCCGGTTACTTGTCCTTTATCGTCCATTATTAGCTCGATTACCGGCGAGAATTCTAGGTAGTCGATGCACCGGTTACGTACTTCGTCGCGCAGGACACGCATCTCCTCAAGGCCGGTATAGTCTCGAGCGGAGTGCAGTCGCAGCCTCGAGGCACCACCCCCGGATAGCTCGTGCATCGAGCCGTCGGGGCTCTTGTCCCAGTTGACCCCCAACTCCTCCAGCCACTTGATCACCGAGGGGGCGTCTTTAACCAGGGCCTCGACCAGTTCCGGGATATTATCGAAGCGGCCGCCGCCCATGGTGTCCAGGTAATGGATGGCCGGGGAATCATTGGGCCTGTCGGCTGCCTGAGTTCCGGCTTGCGCCCCCACGGTATTGGCATCGCCGAGGCGCAGTTTGGTTACCAGCAGGGTCTTAGCCCCGTTTTCCTGAGCCAAGAGTGCCGCCGAGGCACCAGCACCACCGCAGCCGATGACCAGGACATCCACATCGTGGCTAACCTTACCGAGGTTAATCTTGTCGGGGTTAATCCGGCTGTTCCCCTCTAGCAAAGCAGCCACCTCATTCGGGGCTGGCTCTCCCCGGTTCGGCCCCACCAGGAGCTTACGCATCCCCTCTTTAATAAAGTCGGGGTGAAAATCCTCGAGTAGAGCCGCCTTTTCCTGGTCTCCTATGCGCGAGAAGGTCTCTTTGAGCCGCCTCTCCCGGCTGGCTTCTACCTTGCGGATACTATCTTCCATATACGCAGGATACATAATACTTACCCTTTCCCTAAGACTTTCCGGTATAGGCTGGCTCGATATCACGCTCAGCGTAGCAGCGGCGAAGCTCGTCCTGGCTCATCTTCTTTAAGCCTTCCAGCTCGATATCAAACTTACCCGCCTCTATTTCGGCTATCCTGTCCTCCAGATGCCGGGAGGTTGGCGCTAGATAACGCCCGTATAGGCGCCGGCAGAGCAGGGCTATGTTGTAGGGAACCAGACCCTGGGGGCACCGGGCGGCACACAGGCCGCACATGACACAGTCAAAGGACTTATTGGCTACCTCAGGGATGTCACCTCTTAAGGCATCGGACACAAACCACATTACCTCAAGCTCCTGGGGGCAACTCTTGGTGCAGGTGTTACAGCCGAAGCAGGTAAGTAGGCTGGGATAGAGGGACAGCAGCGACTCGGTAGTCGGCTCGAGCTCCTCCAGATTGTAGAGAGCCTTGGCCGACGGGAAGAATGGTATCTGCACCAGATACATACCGGGCTCAATGGTTTTCTGGCAGGCAAGGTCATACCTTAGCTGGGGGTCGTCCTTCAGGTTGTAGATGGTAGCGCAGGCACCGCAGAATCCGGCTCGACACCCGCAGCCGCGGATTAACCGGTAGCCGCAGTATTCCAGCGCCGTCATAATGGTAAGACCATCAGGCACCTGGTAATGCTTACCCATGACGTATATGTCAATCAGGCATTCTTTTTGAGCTACCCATTCCTGTTTGTTCATATCTCTCCCTCAGTTTCTGGATTTACCTAGATGTCTCGATATCTCCGTAACTATTATTGCACCAGGCTCTCTGATTCTACCATAAAGACTAGCCCGGGCTTAAAAAATGGCCTCTTGGTGCCGGGCGCACCAGACTGCATGTTGACGGCTACGGGCAGGCTGGCAATGTTGCACGAAGGAGCCACCGAATGTTATTCTCCTTGACTTAAGCTACCAGGCGGATGGTCATCTGGTTTTGGAATCTTTAGCTTTTCACTGAACCCCGACAAGCTGACCGATCCTGACTAATCATAGTCATAGAATCCTTTGCCTGTTTTGCGGCCGAGCCAACCAGCAGCAACCATCCTCCTCATTAAGATAGGGGGAGCATAGAGGGGGTCTTTTACGTCTTCATACATGGCATTAGCTACGTTAAGTATGGTATCAATACCATTAAAGTCTAACAAAGCTAGCGGTCCTATGGGATGCCCCAGGCCTAGTGTCATACTGCTGTCAATCTCTTCTCTAGTAGCAATTCCACTCTCTAGCAAGCGCACCGCTATGAGCGAGAGACCTATATAGAGACGATTGAAAACGAAACCTGGAGTGTCTTTGGTAACGATGATACTCTTCTGTAGAGAAGAAGCGAAGCCCTTGCCGATTTCAAGGGTTTCGGCACTGGTGACAGCAGTGGTAACAACTTCCATCAACTTGCTCTGGGGAACTGGAGAGAGGAAGTGCAGCCCCAAGACTTTTTCTGGTCTCTTAGTCGCCATAGCTATACCTATAATTGAGAGACACGATGTGTTAGTAGCTAGGATAGCATGCGGGAGACAAATCTCGTCCAGGTCAGTGAATGCCTTCTTCTTTATCTCCATATCTTCGACAACACTCTCTATCACCAGGTCGCAATCTTGAAAATCGCTCATATCGCTGGTGCCTCTGATGCGGGCCGTGATAGCATCCTTATCCCGTTGAGACAGCATGCCTTTGGCCACACCTCTGGCTAATCTAGAGTCAATAGTTGCCAGTGCCTTGCTGACACGCTCTTCACTTCTTGAGGAGCCTACCACCTGATAGCCAAACTGCCCACATACCTGAGCGATGCCGATGCCCATGAATCCAGTCATACCAACTACGCCAACTCTTTTGATTTCCATGCACGCTTCCCTTATCTGTCACTTGGTGTCTTCGCACTACCGCTTTTGGTTAAAGCAACCAGAAGCCACCGCCTATTGTATGCCCTGTCTCTTCTCACTGAGTGACAGCCTGCCATTTATATGAGCTTGAGCTGGGTGAGGAGAGATTCATCATCAAACTTCTCTTCTACACCCAGCCCTGCTTCCGATATGAAAGCGAGAATCATGATTAATTAAAACCAGCCGTTTTACTGGGCTGCGTTCTATTCCGAACTTGACATCTTGTCAACGCCGAAGTGTTTCCTCATGCGCTGAGCATCCTCGTCAGGTATGCGCTGGTATCGTCCTACTCTACTGAGATAGGGCATTTTTAGGTTTCTCTCGAAGATTGCCCAGTTTTCCGCCAATTTGAAGCTCATAGTTACCGGGTCTACCACAGGAACCACCCCATCGATATTAGTGAACCCAGCGTCAGTGCACATGGGGCCATAAAGGCCACAGCCGATTATGACAACCTCAGCTCCATCACGGACTAGTTCTCTCGCTGTTTTTTCACAAGCACGGACGACAATACTCGGGTCTTCCGCAAGCGACTTTTCAGCATCCCAGGCACTTACACTTATACCTCTAACCGGGTTGTTTGTGATTGCTTTACTCTGTAAACCTGACCAATAGACGACTTCACGCCACTGATTGATCACGCCTTGTTCCTTTAAGGTAACCACCCCGAAAGTCCCACCCATAAGACTGGCAAAGTGCACAGCAGTTTCGCCGCAAGTGAGAAGGGGGATATCTACTATCTCGCGGGCCTCCCAGACCCCTGCTTCTAATGTTCAGGTAGTACACACTCCGTCAAAACCTTCTTGCTGAGCCTGGAGGCATAACTCGGTGTATCTCAGTCCGTGTACCATCATCTCGTAGCGATAGGCAGCGTCGTTCAGGTACTGAAGCCCCGGCTTATTAGATCTGATCTCCAGAGTAGTGTCGGGATAGGTTACCTTGTCAAAGCACCTGTGTAACATCCCTGCAAAGACTGGTCCGGGATCCTCGCCCATATTGGCTAACATGATCCTGATTCCCATTAGTCCCTCCTTCAGCATTTCCGCACAAAACTAAATCGACAAACCTCGATATTCTCCCCCGCCTTTTTCTGGTTCAGATAGACACCTCCTTTTATTTAGTGTTTCCCATTACCAACCGCCCGGTAACAAGCGGCACATTAGCTGACAACCCTAAACCAATGTGCTCCTCTCTCCCTCTTAACGAAAGACACCTTGTCGCCTATATTGAGTTGCTCTCCTTCTTGATTGATAATTCGAGCAGTCAGGTTAATTCCCTCCTTCAGTCGGATTACCGCGATGTTGTAGGGAGCCTGATCCTCAAATCCCAGCGATGGCACCCTGATAGTAGTATAGGTAAGGATCTCGCCTTGCCCACTCAGTGGCACCTCGGCGAACTGATTAGCCCCATCTACTGGACACAAATACTTTGGAGGCACATAGAGTGCGTCGCACACTTCGCACTTGACCGCCGTTAATTGATTATGAGTGTCACCCATCTTATCTCCTTTTTAGAATGTTGACACAGCATACTGCGCCGGTGCCGCCGGCATTATGAGTCAATCCTATCTCGGCTCCCTTTATTTGATTTTCATGCTCTCCCCGTAGCTGCTTTACGATCTCATATGCCTGCCCCAGCCCAGTGGCTCCCACAGGGTGGCCCTTTGAAATTAAACCGCCGCTCGCATTGATAGGGAGTCTACCATCCACCTGCGTTATGCCCTCCTCAACTGCCCATCCCCCCTTTCCTTTCTCGAAGAAGCCGAGATCCTCAGCGTCAACAATTTCGGCAGGAGTGAAGCAATCGTGTAGCTCAACCACATCTATATCCTCGGGCTTGAGTTTGGCCATCTCGAAAGCCTTTTTGGCCGCTGAGACGGTGGCCGGTAAGGTCACCAGCTGTGCCTGTTCATAGAGACTACTATACCCCGTAGTTTGAGCTATACCGATTATGTCCACGGGCTTCTTGGTAAAATCCTCCGCCATCTCCGCAGCACAGAGAACCGCAGCCGCGGCCCCGTCAGCAACTGGACAACAATCGAAGAGCTTTAGCGGGTCGGTAATGAGTCTTGAACTCATTACCTCATCAAGAGTTGTCGGATCCCGAAATCGAGCTCTGGGGTTGAAGACAGCATTGTTGTGATTCTTGACTGATACCATGCCAAGTTGTTCAATGGTGGTGCCAAACTCATACATGTGTCTCTGAGCTATCAGTGCCCAGTAACCAGGGAAGGTCAATCCGGTCAATCCCTCTGTTTCCATATCAATAGACGAGGCTAGAGCCTGAGTGACCTTTTCTGTAGAAGCTGAGGTCATCTTCTCCACGCCTGCTACCAGGACAATGTCGTAGACCCCAGTAGCTACCAGCAGGTGCCCCTGCCTCAACGCTATAGAAGCAGAGGAGCAGGCACCCTCAACTTTGGTACTTGGGATCTCTCTATTTAGTCCCAGGCTATTAACGACCAAGGCAGCGATAGTCTCCTGTCCGAGAATCATTCCGGCGATATAGTTACCAATGTAGAAGGCTTGGATTTGGCTTCTCTCAACCCCGGCATCTTTAATAGCCTCATTGCAGGCCACCGTGGCCATCTCTTTCAGGGTCCGCCCTTCCAATATTCCAAAAGGAGTCGAGCCAATGCCTATGATGGACACTCCTCTTAATCCCATATCCTCAGTATTCTCCGATCCAGTTATATTTGTGTTTCAAGCCTAGCAGTCCCAATGGCCGCCATAAACATCCTTTGTTACGTCTTCACTACAATTAAGCGCCGCTGTCGTTACCTTATCGTAGTAGCACACCCGGCTTATCCAGGGGATACCCACTCTCTTCCAGGTAACCAGCATTTCTGTCAGCTTGATGGCGGAGCCGTATATATCTACCAGAGGGACCCCATCCACCTCCCAGAAACCATTGGGGTACTTCTTCTCAAGCCCTTTGAAGGTGCCGGCACGCGGCAACGCCGCGTCAAGTAACCCTCAGCCATCGCAGATTATATCGGCACCCCGGGCTATTAACTGCCTCGCGGCAGCCTTAAACTCCTCAATTGTCCTTTCCAAGGTCTCCGGCGGGTTTACCAGGGTGTCCGCCAGCCAACCGGTATGGGTATCCTTCATGGCTACAACACCAACGCACTTCTGCCTTAAACCACACCGGTCAACATTCATATCCATATCTATGGCACCCTCCCGGGAGATACTGACCACACCAAATCGGTAGCCCAGTATTGCCGCCAGGTGCATCGATGCTTCGGCGATACCGACCACCGGTATATCTACCGCCGTTCTGAGTTCACGCAGTATCGGGTCGTAGTAACAGGCGGTAATGGCGGCATCAAAACCCTCCTTCTCAGCAGCCACGATCTGGTGGTACACATTTCGGTCATTCAGTCGATTAGTCAGCGGGTGAAAGAAGCCGTCCAGACCACCCCTCATCCCCCATCGCGGAAACCGCATTACTATCTCGGTATCCGGATTAGCCACCTCCCGCATGCAATCGCGCTCAGCATTAGCCATGACCTTGACCCACTCGCCCTCTGGGGTGTTCTCCTCAGCCGCAATCGAGTGAACTACTATAACCCTCATTCCCATCGTGTTAGTCCTCCTTTAATAAGATTAGGTCAGAGATTATTTACGAGCTATAGTAACTTGACCAGCTATACTCAGGCTCAATAATGATATTCTTCTTAAGATACGGTATCGTCAGGCAGTGGGAAGGATTCACCTCTTCACCTTATACCCGACGCTCTCTCTATCCCAGGTATTATCAGTAATCCCCAATTCTCTAAGCTTGGCCTTCTGCGTCTTCTCATTAGGTGTCTTAGGAAGGCATTCAACAAACTCTACATACCTTGGCACCGCAAAGTACGGCATTCTGTCCTGACAAAAGTCAAGCAGCTCCACCGGGGATATCTCCTCCTCGGATTTTGAAACAACCACAATCTTAACCTCGTCCTCCCCAACCTCCGATTTGACGGCGATGGCGGCCGATTCCAGTACCTTAGGGAAGGCATTAACTACTGCCTCGATTTCAGAAGACGAAATATTCTCCCCTCTCCTTCGAATATAATCCTTAATCCGGTCACGGAAATATAGGTAGCCCTCCTCATCCAGATAGCCACCATCGCCAGTGTGAAACCAGAAGTTCCGGTAGGCCTCGGCGGTTTTATCCGGCATGTTGTAGTAGCCTACCGACATAGCCCAGGGGTATCTACCCCGACAAACAATCTCTCCCATCACCCTAGGGGGGAGCGGGCGATCTTCTTCATCAACGATTGCCACTTCAAAGCTTTTGGTCGCTTTCCCACACGAACCAGGCTTATTTCGGCAGGCAGAATTATATACAATCGCCCCGGTCTCGGTTAGTCCATATAGCTCCATGGTCTTCACTCTGAACCTGTCCTCGAAATCAGCAACGATCTCCGGAGGCATGGGCGCACAGAGACAGAGTCTTGCCGGATTATCCCTGTCATCAGGTTTCCTCGGTTGATTGTACAGGAACACGGCTACTGCACCCAGAGTGTTGAAAATAGTAGCCTCGGCCTTCCTTATCTGATCCCAGAACCGACTGGCACTGAACCTTTCATATATGACTACCTTTGCATCCGCCATCATAGCCGGCAGTATAGTTAGGTATCTGGCGTTGGCATGAAAAGCCGGCAGAGAGGTGAAGTAAACGTCCTTTGGAGTAGTTCCTTCCACTTCAGCGCACTCAGAAGCTTCGACATATATTTGTCCATGGGACATCATGACACCTTTTGAGGGGCCGGTGGTGCCAGAGGTATATAATATGTTTTGAATGTCACCCACCTTAACATCAGCCTGCGGTCTAACCGAAGAAGCCGATAGCAGTTCCTCATAATGCCTGACATTAAACCTCAACTTCGGCACGTCCTCAGTGCTGCCCGGCTTGGACCGGATGACCACCGTCTCAAGCTTTGGTAGCTCATCCTCAATAAGCTTCAACCTGTCGAGAAGCTGGCGGTCCATAATTATCAGCTTGCTCTCGGAGTTATTGATCACGTGAGACAGGAAAAACCCCTTATTGGCCAAGTTAATAGGAACATCGATTGCCCCAAGTTTGGAACAGGCAAACCAGCTATAAACCATTTCCAAAGAGTTGGGGAGGAATAAAGCCACTTTATCTCCCTTGCCAACTCCGAGGTTAATTAGCCCGTTTGCTACCCGGTTGCTAATCTCATCAACCTCTCGATAACTAACTGGCTTATCTTCTTCAAATTGGATGAATGGCTTATCCTTGTTCTGCTCGGCTTTATCCTTAACGATATTTCCTAGCACTCGCTGGCTATACTCGTATTCCTTCATCCCTCACTCCATAGCCTTCCGTAGTCTCTGTATTACCCCAGCCGCATAGATTAACTCTATACTCAGAGCACAAGCCGGTATATTACACCTGAGACTTACCTCTCCTGCCTCACCTCTCCTTTTTGAATTGCTCAACTATCTTCTTTATTCTCTCTCGCTTTCGAGCGTGTTCTTCATAGAATTCCTTAGGTTTCCCCTCGAATCTCACGTACCTAGGATTGGTTTCCCAATCAGGCCCATACTTGACTTTGGGGTCTCCTGTGCCAGGGAAAGCGAGGAAATGGGATGGTATCGCTCTTCGCAGATGCTCTACTACATCCTCCTCAGTAAAGGTCTCCTGCAGAGCGGGTCTATTGAACCACACTTGGTCGCCTCCGCACGGCCCGATGGTGACACCACTGACCCACTCACAGCCTTCCAGGTGGGGAACGAGCTGCATTCCTGCCTGCCCTACCGAAGCCTCGGGTCTGTTTTCCACGTTGCAGTCGGCGATGGCGGCACATGCAGAGTCGTAGATTATACCAGCATCGATAGCCTTCCAGCAACAGAACGGTCCCCCGCCGTAACCATAGGCACCAATCTCGGTCCTTACTTCCTCGGCATACTTATTAAACTCGTCACAGGTGGCAAAACCGCAAGCGCCACAGTTCCAATTAAGCTCCATCTGTCTCAGGTTATTAATACCAATTATCAAGACAACAGGAAGCCTGTCTTCCTCATAACATTTCGCCAGAGTGCGGTATTCCCCAAAATCAACGAAGCTGTCCTCTGCCTTTATCCTGAGGAATTTGACCATGGGGAGAATATCCTCTTTACCGTGGATGATAGATGTTTTGACTTGGACTCTTTCTGTTATCTGAGGCGCATTCAAGGCAGCTAGGGCGCCCATCTTGGCTATCGACACCAGCTCATCATTGGCTACTTTATCAAAATCAATAATGGCCATCTTATTCCCCCTCTCCTTTCTCTTCTAGGCTCTCGACCCATTTCTTGGCTACTTCTGTTTGGCTAGGGTGCCAGTGGCGATAATCGAGCCACTGTACCATACGGGTTATGACGTGGCGGATACGGGCACTCGCTATGTACTTCCTCTCACTGAAGAGATGATAATCCATCAAGATATCGGCGTAAGGATCCTTTGACAGGGCAGCCATCGGTATTCCCACTACCATCTGGGACTTCGGGCAATACCCCAGCTTCTGTCCGGCTAGACCCACGCTCATCATTACTCGACAGTCCACAAATAGTTTCTTAGCTACTCTCAAGGCGGTGCCGACGCCAAGGCCAAAGTCAACAATGCGCCAGGTACAGAACGGCCCGTCTATCAACCAGTCAGGGTGGATTACCTGCTCTTCATCAATAATGCCGTGCTTTGCTTTCCTCTGCTCATAGAGCCACTTACATCCCTTCCCGGGGCCAGAGCAGTAGTCACAAGTAATATCGAACGGATTGAGAGCCGTGTGGCAACCTAGGAAAAGGACTACGTCGGTCATCCTGACCATCTCTGCCTCAGTTTTAAAAATAGTCCTCCACATCTCATTAGTCGGATTTGCTTCAGCCAGTTCTACCATCTTTCTAGCAATCTGAACTAGCTCTTTCTCACCATGAACAATATGGGCTTCAGTTATGGGCACACCTCCACCCTTGGGGGCAGTTATGGCTGCATTAGCAGCAAGTCGGGCAGCAATTAACACTCCCTGTCTTCTCTCCATATCATTCGGGGTGTACGGTGGCCACTCCTCAATATAATGGTCTGGCATCTTCACCTCCTTAACTTGATTATTAGCCAGTTCATGCCCTCACACTCTGGAAGTCTCGCATTTCAACAAAGGGCGAGACTACGGCTATAGCGTTGATTCCGTAGTGTGCTCACTTGTTACCGACTTCTTGGCACACTCCTGCTACCTTTCGTACAAGCTTGTCTTTGCTAAGCCCTCCTTAACAGACTTTACCAGGTTTTGTAGAGTGGCTGGCAGCACTCGTTTACAGGAAAAAACCGCCAACTCATCGTCTTCCCAACCAAGTAATATAAGTACGGCCTCACTGTTCGATGCCCAGAAAGAGCACATTTGCCCATAGGCTTGTGCCTTCGGACGATCGATAATGATAAGATCAGGCGCAAATCCAGCACAAAGGTACTCAGCGGTTTCCTCATCTGTGGCCTTGATTATTGATGTCTCCAACATCTCATCAATCAGGCATCCCAAGCTCTCGCAGAGGAGTGGAAGCTTCGAAATAATCAAAGTACAGTGCGGTTTCATTCTGGTAGACCCACATCAGTCAATTGGATACTATTATACTATTAGCTGCATACTGATTAGCCATAGCCCAGAAGCGGTATTTTTACTTGCCTAATTTTTAACTATTTGGTATTATTTACTGGCTTGATTAGTTTGCTTTTGGAACCATGATGGGGTATAATTCATCGGTCAACTAAGTTGGGGTCCTGCGGTGTCTGGGAATGTAACCAGCTACAGTAGTTGAGCGCCAATGAAGTTATTGTTGGTTCACAAAAGGGAGATATTTCGGGAAGGGCTGAGTAGGCTGCTGGCTAGCCAACCAGGTATGGAAGTGGTCGGTGCTTGTGGGTCCGGAACCGAGGCCATTGAGAAAGTCAGCCAGCTTGAGCCAGATGTCATCATCCTTGACACCGAAATAGAAGGTGGCAGCCCAGATGTGGTTTGTCGTATCCGTAAAGCTCTACCCAACACAGCACAAATCCTGATGCTTACCCATTCTGAAGAAAATATTGAACTCTTCGATGCTCTGAAGTGTGGAGCTAGGGGATACCTGACCGAGGGTGCCACTATTAGTGACCTGGTTAAAGCAGTCAATATTATTGCTGAGGGAGGCGTGATTATTTCTTCCCCAATAGCATCAAAGATGCTTGAGGAACTCAGTTCACTGAGCACTGCTGAGGAGACAAAGCCTGCTGATTATGGGTTGCAGTTGACCAAGCGCGAAAAAGAAGTGCTTTCTTTAATTGGCATGGGTGCTACCAACAGGGAAATCGCTAATAATTTATCTATAGCTGAGAACACGGTAAAAGTACACCTGCGCAACATAATGGATAAACTCCAGGTGCAGAGCCGTTTACAAGCCGCTCTAATGGCGAGAGATAAAGGATTCAACGGCGTAGTAAGCGAAAAATAGGCCTAAGGTAGTCACTCAGAATCTACATCTACCGAAGGCCTCACTTCATATCACAGCTCAGTCCAGGACGTTCTCTCTATCATCAACTCCAGATATACTGCGGGCAACCTTCTGCTTATACTCCATATCTGTTTCACGCTCAATCATAATCTTCTGTGCTTGTGGTGAACCCGCTCCATGCATAGACTCCGTGCGATAGCTGGGTGCCGTCAGGCCGAAGGTCATGGCGTGGATGAGGGTCAACATGCGATACCGTGCCTCAGCAGGAACCCCAGGGACTCCCTTCAGGTATTTCTCAATGTATTTTCCTATTACCGGGTGCCTGAAGTCTCGTTCAGAGGGAGTGGTAACTAGTAAACCGCCAGCTATATCTTCAGCAAGGCGACAAAGTTCGTATGGAAACCGAGTCACATTGAGCTTACAAACGTTGGCCAGAAGGGTGTTAGATTGGTAGTTGCCGGCCATAGTTCTCCAGCCTTCGTAGGAGCAAGCCAATCCGCAGGAATGTATGGTTTCGGCGAGGTGGATCATTTCACCGATTTTATCCCTAATGTGAGCCGCCTTTCGAACGCCGTTGTAGTCCGCCATTGACGCTGACGCTCCAATAAGCACATCGCCGATACCGGCTTTACAACCACCGTAGCTTTGCCGGTGATAAGCTGCAAATCTCTCCACAAGCACTATAGAATAATCAATCTCGCCACACACAAACACTCTATCCCACGGAACAAAGACATCGTCTAGTATGATCAATACCTCCTGCCCACCGAAATTATAGTTGCCGACGTCAATATCCCCTCCCTCCAGCTTACGTGTGTCGCAGGACTGCCGCCCGTAGATAAGGGTCACCCCCTTAGCATCAGAAGGCACAGCACAGCTCACTGCATAATCTTCTTCACCCTCTCGTATTCTAAGGGTGGGCATGATGAGTAGTTCGTGCGAGTTGGCAGCCCCCGTTTGATGTGCCTTAGCTCCCCTGATTATGATGCCGTCACTGCTTCGCTCGACAACATGAACAAACATGTCTCTGTCCGCCTGCTGCATTGGTGGCACGCCGCGGTTACCCTTGACATCAGTCATGGCCCCAGCGACACATAGGTCATTCTGCTGGACGTAGCTGAGCCATTTTTTAAACCGCTGATGATACTCAGTCCCATACTTTTGGTCAATTTCATAGGTAGTGCTGAAAACGGCGTTGATTCCGTCCATGCCAACACACCGCTGGAAGCAACAAGCTGTCCTCTGTCCCAGTATCCTCTGCAGCTTTACCTTCTTGACGAGGTCGTCGGTGCTAAGAAAGAGAGCATTGAACTTATTCACCTTCTCGCCGCTTAGACTGGAATCCACACTGGCTAGTGCGCTATTTTCAGGCTCATGGGCAACTTTGTAGGTCATGGCGATAGCATTGATTGAAGGCCTGATAATTGGATGGTCAACCCAGTTTTCAACCTTGTCACCTAAGAGGTAGAGGTTCAATTCTAGTTTGCGCAAGCTGTTGATGTATTCTCGGGCTGTCATTAGCATCGAAGTTACTACCTCCCTTCCCTAATTAGATTCCTGAGTGCAGCCACTTCAAATAGAGCCTTCCACTCAATCAATTGACGCCGAACTCCTGACGCCTCTTCATAAGCCACGGTGAAGTTTCGCATTACGGAAATGGTGCCTGAGGGAAGTCCAGCAATCAGAGCTGGTGAGAGTATCTACTCAATTATTATACCAATAATGTACTAATAGTATACCAACTGCTGCCAGAAATGCAATCTAGGTAACTAGCTCATCACCGGTTGGCTTTACATTAAGGGCGGTGGTCATATTTATTGGGTAACATTACCTTAGTGAAGCAGAAATCCACACCTCGGCTCTGTCGCCGTGTACCCCTGCCTTGCAATGCCCCGGGATAGAGTTTTATAAATACGAGGGTTAAAAACAGATGTGTAGGCATTTCTGTCTATCAAGAAAAAGGAAGAAAGCCCGCGTCGTAATCATTGGGGGGCAGTGCTGCTGGCTGACTTTCTCAATGGCTTCGGTTCCGGACCCACAAGCACCGACCACTTCCATACCTGGTTGGCTAGCCAGCAGCCTACTCAGCCCTTCCCGAAATATCTCCCTTTTGTGAACCAACAGTAACCTCATTAGCGCTTAGCTACTGTAGCTGGTTACATTCCCAGACACTGTAGGACGCCCCCAACTTAGTTGACCGATGAATTATACCTCATCATGGTTCCAAGAGCAGACTAATCAGGCTAAAAAGTAATACCAAATAATTAAAAATTAGGCAAGTAAAAATACCGCTTCTGGGCTATGGCTAATCAGTATGCAGCTAATAGTATAATAGTATCCAATTGACTGATGTGAATCCAAATCCATCCCAACTAATCGGTAAAAATACCGGGCTATTACCTTCGTCAGTGTATAGAGTATCACCTAATACTAAAGAAAACCAAAGAGAGTTATTGGGGGCACAAAGCATGCCAGGTGAGCCGCCTAAGGAGAAAGCTTCTGGCTCGGTTCTGAAAAACCGCGTGCTACAGCTAACCAGAAATGAAAACTTCACCCTCGTTGTTATCCTCATAGTACTAGTTGCTGTCTTTGGTACTCTGACCGATCGGTTATCCCTCAGTAGAGATAATGTACTGAATATTATGTTACAGTCCTCCATGAGGGGGGTGGCAGCGGTAGGACAGGCGCTGGTTATATTAACAGCTGGCATTGATGTTTCAGTCGGTGGCATAGCAACCTTGGTAGCATGTATAGGCGGAGCACTAGTCACTACCCTGCCAGGCTATTTAGGCCCTATTCCTTGGGGTGCGGGTTTAGTCCTCATGCTGCTAGCTGGGGCTGGTTTGGGAGCAATTAATGGTCTCTTTGTCTCACGTCTGCGCCTAGCTCCGTTGATAGTAACACTAGCTATGTGGCAAATAACTAGAGGCGCGGCTTCTATAGTTAGCAAAGAAGAATCTATGCACCTACCAGATGCGCTGGCTTTCGTGGCGCATAGCAGTATTGGCGGAGTGCCGATAGCCGCCTTTATTTTTGTAGCCGCGATCGTGCTCGGTTACTTACTCCTCAACCACACCACCTTTGGTAGCTCAGTCTATGCCGTTGGCGGCAATGAAATAAATGCCTGGCTCTCCGGCATAAAAACAAGAAACACGCACTTTTGGGTCTATGTTATTTCTGGATTCTGTGCGGCAATCGCGGCTGTAATACAGATATCTCGCGTTATGAGTGCTTCACCGGTCATATGGGGTATCACTGGTCTTGAACTAGCCATAGACACCATAGCGGCAGTTGTCATCGGAGGCGTTAGCCTATTTGGCGGCAAAGGAAGCATTATTGGAGTGCTGTTCGGAGTTTTGATAATCGGAGTTCTTAATAATGGCATGAACATAGCCAAGCTAGGTATCTTTGCTCAGAGTCTGCTAAAGGGAGGGGTCATACTAGCTGCTGTGGGCGTTGACGCTTGGCGCAGACGCTCGCTGTAAGAATCCTGGTAAAGTCACATAGATGGATACCAGAGGAGACATAAAGTATGCCTGAGACGATGCAACAAGGGGAATCTCTCCGCCCAGCTATGAAAGATCGCCTGTTAAGATTGACTAGAAACGAGAACTTTGCCCTCGGTGCCATTTTGGCAGCACTGATTGTAGCGTTCGGTGTCATGACCCAAGGAGCATTTTTTACCACAACCAATGTGAGAAGTCTTCTATTGCGGTCTTCAATTAGAGGAGTAGCCTCGGTAGGTCAAGCATTTGTCATGTTATCGGCGGGTATTGACCTCTCCGTTGGTGGAAACGCCATTTTAGTGTCATGCTTAGGCGCATCGTTGATGAGTGAGTCATCGCGCTATCCGGCTCATCTGGCGATGCCTCTAGGGGTATTAATTATGGTGCTGGTTGGAATGGGCATTGGGGCAGGTAATGGCGTTATGGTCTCGCGTTTTCGCATGTCCCCCTTAATAGTAACACTGGCCATGTGGCAAATAAGCACAGGAATTGCTTTTAAGGTGACTAAGGGAGGAGAGACGGTTCGCTACCTGCCCGAATCCTTAGCCTTCTTCGGGAAAGCGAGCATCGGAGGTGTACCAGTACCAGTCATTATCTTTGTCGCGGTCATCATAGTCGCCTACTTAGTTCTGCATCACACCAGTTTTGGCCGTTTCGTTTATGCCATTGGCGGTAGTGAAGTGAGCGCCATACTATCGGGCGTAAAAACAAAAAGGATACGCTTTTGGGTGTATGTCATCTGTGGATTCTGCGCTGGAATTGCTGGGGTAATACAGCTTTCGCGCATTATGGCTGCCAACCTCATGGCACTATATGGTCTGGAGATAGACACCATAGCGGCAGTTGTCGTTGGTGGTTTCAGCCTGCTTGGTGGTAGAGGAAGTATTATTGGAGTCCTGCTCGGGGTCTTAATCCTGGGTGTTGTTGCTAATGGCATGAACATACTAGGGCTAACTATTTATATGCAGTGGGTCGTAAAGGGAGTGATAATATTAGTCGCCGTGACCGTTGATGCCCTACGCAGACGTTAATGTAGCGCTACTATCATTTCAACAAGTAATATGGCAATTGAATGTAACAAGGGGGATAAAAGCAAGGACCAAGGTATTGACAACTGGCGGTGGGGACGATGAAGCTAATTTCACGGTTCTCGCCTGGTTTCTTAATGAAGTTTTAGTATTTTTTGATAAAAGGAAGGTATGTCATAAAGGTATGTTAAGACTATAGGCTCTTCCAATCCTGGATGAAATATCGGGAAAAGGAGGTACTTTTGCCTATGGAGCAGAGTAACTAAGCGGTGAAAACTGTAGTCAGAGTTTCTAAAGTCTCTCAAAGAAAGGAGAGGAAGATGAGAAAGATCGTGGTGCCACTACTGGCAATAGTCGTAGTAGTAGCGATAATTCTGGGTGGCTGTGCCGCCCCGGCAGCAGCACCACCCACAACACCACCTACAACACAACCATCAGGAGAAGCGACCTTCCCGTGGGACAACTGCTTTGCTAAACCTGACGGCACACCATATCGGGTTGTCTTCATCACCGACCAGGCGGCCAATCTCCCCATGATAATGCATACCCAACATGATCAGGGCATTATTGAAAAGGGCGGTGGCGAATGGACGCTATTCAGCGCCGATATGGATGTAGCCAAGCAGTCGTCGGCCCTAGAAGACCAGTTGATAGCTAAGCCAGACGCTATTATATTGCACCCGGTCGCCGCAGACACGACTATCCCCTACGTTGAGCAGGGCACTGAGGCAGGCATCAATTTCTACGTGAGTATGGTGCCGCCACTCACCACCACGGGGGAACTTCACCCCGATATCGTTGCCTGCATAGGTGACTACCAAATGAGTAGTGCGCTAGCAAGGACAGCATACATGCTAGATTACTTCGCGGCGAAAGGTACCAAGGCAAGGGTGCTCTTCGCCTGGGGTACCTACGGAGCGGGTAGTTTCTGCGAGCCAATCTACGAAGCTTTCATGGACACAATTGGTGATAGCCCCTTGGTCGAAGCAATATATGAAACCCCGGCAACAGATTTTTCGATGGAAAGGTTATACGATGCCGTCATGGATGCTTTTACCGCTCACCCTGACATCAACGCCATCATTCCCTGCTGTGGCATGGGTGAGCAGGGGATCACCAATGCCCTGCAGGATCTGGGGGTTTGGTTTGTTGATGGCGACCCCGGACATGTCTTTGTGGCTACTCGCGATGCAGAACCATGGGCTCTAGACCTGGTTAAAGAGGGCTACCTCAACTCTGATGGTGATATGCACATTGACAGGTATTCTGATACCTGCGCCAAGGCAGTATGGTGGTACACTGTCAAAGGAGAATCGATTGCCAATGTGAACACGAGTGAGGATTGGATGAATGGCCAATCGCCCGGAGGACGTCGAGATATACTCATGCGGGACGACATAGTCATGCCGGAAGACGTTGACGCGATGAATGCCTACTGGGAAGCCCTGGGTGATGACTACTACAACTGGCCGTGTAAGGATGACGAGAAGTTCATCAAGTACCCAACTCCATAAGTAATTGGTCTCCGCCACACTCGCGGTAGATAAGGTGGTACGCTGCGGCATCAAAGACGTTGTTGCGGCGTACCACCGGATGGCAACTGGTTTTAAAGGCGTAGCAAGCTAAGAATCTCCAGGCAACTGGAGTGGAGGTAATGTGTGTGGCCGAAGTTGTCCTAAAGATGATCGATATTAATAAATCCTTCGGCGGCGTAAGCGTGCTCAAAGACGTCTCATTTGAAGTACGGCAAGGTGAAGTCCATGCCCTGGTTGGCGAAAATGGGGCTGGTAAGAGCACCTTGATGAAGATTCTAATGGGCGTGCACCATTATGATAGCGGCAGGTACATCGTGGGCGGCCGAGAGGTTAAATTTTCAAGCCCGGCTGACGCCCAGCAGCAAAGCGTTTCCATGATTTATCAAGAGTTTGAGCTAGTGCAGTTTCTCTGTGTCGCGGAAAACATTCTGCTCAGCAGGATGTCTTTAAGACGCGGTGGGTTAATAGACTGGCCCAAGGTTTATGAGGAGGCCGGGAAATACCTAGCAATGCTGGGGAGTAACATTTCTCCCCAGGCTATAGTATCAAGCCTGCCAGCCAGTGGTAAGCAGGAAGTGGCTATTGCCCGGGCGCTTTCCTATGACCCATTGGTGCTTGTTATGGATGAGCCAACATCTGCCCTCTCACTGGGAGAAGTCCAACATCTACTTAACAGGGTTAGAATACTGCGGGATAGAGGTGTGGCCATCGTCTATATTAGTCACAAACTTGATGAGGTCTTGCAGATTGCCGACCGGGTCACAGTGCTGAGGGATGGCATAGTAGTTTCCACTAGCGACATCAAGGACATAGAAGCGGGCAAGCTTATCGAGCAGATAACGGGTAAACAAGTCAGCAAGAGCGCTAGGGTTAGAAGTGAAGCTACTGCCCGGGATACGTCACAGAGCATAATCGAGCTGCGTGATTTTAACGCCGAAGGCCTGATTTATGACATCAACTTGAGCGTAGGGAGGAAAGAAATCGTCGGTGTGGCTGGGCTCATCGGTGCCGGCAAAAGCGAGCTGGCTAGGGCGATCTGTGGTGCCTTACCCAAAGCAACTCAGGTGACCGGGAAATACATATTTGACGGCCAG
>Ga0315537_1000522_pt1 | contig 29964 bp, 29 predicted proteins | sample SalMarSW160270MG_FD_203091 | JGI IMG/M metagenome (GOLD analysis project Ga0315537, IMG submission 203091) | Salt marsh sediment microbial communities from the Plum Island Ecosystem LTER, Massachusetts, United States - Salt Marsh Sediment SW1602-70 ...
TTGCGTAGGCAGTGATTAAAATGACCTCCGTCTTATCGTTATACCTCTTGGCCTCTTCGAGTATGGCCAGCCCGTCAATATCACCACCCAGTTTCAAATCGGTTACAACAATATCGACCGTTTGCTCGCGCAGGATTTCAAGAGCGTCTTTTCCGTTGTAAACAGCAATCGCTTTCACGCCTTGTTTGTCAAGCGCTTCGACGATTCCATCGGCGTGGTCACGCTCATCATCAACAACCAAAATTACGGTATCTGTGCTCATCAAATTACTCTCTAACTAACTCTGAAGAGGCAATTTTATAGTAAATGATGTCCCCTTGCCCGGCTCACTGTCAACATCTATCGTCCCATTATGCGCCTCTATAATCTTCTTTACCGTCGGCAATCCCAATCCGCTTCCCTGCGGACGAAACGAATGGTAAGCATTGAATATATCGGGTAATTTATCCGCTGCAATACCGCTACCGGTATCACTTATTTGAATCACTGCATCATTTTCCCGGCGAATAGTTCTTATTAGAAGCTCCCCGCCATTACTCATTGCCTGCTGGGCGTTAATAAAAAGATTCAATATGACCTGTTTTAACATACCTGCGTCAACCTTGCAAATCAGCGGCTCATTATATAAGCCCTGCCGTATGGTTATCGAGCGGCTGTTGGCCTGCGAAGTGTAAAAATCGACCATATCATTAACAAGCTCGTTAATATCAAAACTGGCCAACTGCAATTCGGTCTTGCCGATATATCGCAGAAAGCTCTCGAGAATCTGCTCAAGCCGGTCTGTTTCCTTTTGGATAACGGCTAATTTCCTAAGTGCCCTTTTGAAACTCTGGTCGCCCTGCCCAGCCGATGAGCCCTGATTTGAACCCTCCAGTTCTTCACTGATAAGTTTCAGATTAATCTTGACAGTAGAAAGTGGGTTCTTGATTTCATGTGCAAGCTCACCGGTCAGCTTGCTCAATTCCTCCAGCTTACCGGATTGCCCGTTTATGCTTCTCTGAAATTCGTCCTGTTCTGAAGACATATTCTTCTGCGTGTTATTTTTGGCATGTGATTTTTTATGCAGAAATAACACAATGACCGGCACAGCAGCCAATAAAGCAATAACAAAACCAGCCACAAACTGCCGCACTTGTTTAGCCCTCTTCGCCACCGAGTCCGCAGAAAAACTTACATTACACACGAAACAAATGAAAATTTAAAAGCAGGGTCGAACCTGTCCTCTAAGCAGAGCCGCTGTCTTTTTCTGCGTCTGTGGGCTTTTGTGCTTTTCCCGCTTTCTTCCCTCCCTGCTGCATCTCAGCAAGAGCAGCTTTGCGAGAAAGTTTGAATCTGCCCTGGTTATCGATGGATAACAATTTTACCGGCATTAAATCCCCTACTTTGCATACTTCATCAACACTTTTGACATAACCATCGCTTAATTCACTTATATGACACAGCCCCTCTACGCCGGGTATGATTTCAACAAATGCTCCAAAATCTTTTACGGATACCACTTTTGACTGGTCGTATATCCGCCCGACCCTGGGTGGCTGCGTAATCATTTCGATAATCTCTCTGGCCTTGAGATGTCCCTCACCGCCGAGACAGCTTATGTAAATCGTTCCGTCTTCCTCAACCTCTATGGTTGTATCCGTCTGCTCCTGAATACTCTTGATTACCTTGCCGCCCGGACCGATTACCTTGCCGATTAATTCGGGGTCGATTTCAATAGAAACCAGCTTTGGTGCATACACGCTTAACTCAGACCTGGGCTCACTAATGGCCTTGGCCATAGCCTTCAAAATCTCTATTCGAGCCGCCTTTGCTCGCTCCAATGCCTCAACCATAATATTATGAGGCAGCCCTTCTGCTTTTATATCGAGCTGTATTGCCGTAATACCTTCGACTGTTCCGGCGACCTTGAAATCCATCTCCCCGAAGTGGTCTTCCTCACCAATGATGTCGGTCAGTAATTCATAGCGTCCTTTTTCGCCGGTAACCAGGCCGATTGATATTCCGGCAACCGGTTTGATGATAGGAATTCCGGCGTCCATAAGAGCCAATGTTCCGCCGCAGACCGAAGCCATTGAGCTAGAGCCGTTTGATTCGGTAATATCTGAAACGATTCGAATGGTATATGCGAATTCATCTTCCGGCGGCCTGACCGCTTCCAGCGCCCTTTCTGCAAGCGCACCATGCCCGATTTCTCTTCGGCCTGGTCCGCGAATCGGCCGAATCTCTCCAACGGAAAATGGCGGGAAGTTGTAATGGAGCGTAAAATTCTGGGTGTACTCATCCAGCAGTCCGTCAATTATCTGAGCGTCCCTGATAGTGCCAAGCGTTACGGTAACCAGTGATTGTGTTTCCCCGCGTGAGAATAATGCTGAGCCGTGCGTCCTGGGCAAAATGCCGACTTCACAGGTAATAGGACGAACATCGTTATAACCCCTGCCATCGGCTCTTTTACCTTCCAGCAGCATCTTTCGGACGACCTCGCCTTCTATTTTGTCAAAAATACGTTTCAGCATCGCTGTATCGCACTTTGACTTAGCGGTATCTTCTACGGCGTCTTCTGCAATATCTTCTGCAGTGTCTTCTGTAATAATCGGCTCCGCCAACCCGGCAGCGCCATAGCCGGCGCCGACCTGTTCAAACAGCTCTTTTACGGCTGTATTGCGCTGCTGCTTATCAGGAATCTGCTTTAATTCATATAACTTATCGGCTGTCTGAGAACGTATTTTTGAAAAGAGCTCTCCGTTAATTTCTATAAGGGGGATTTCCTTTTCGACACCGACCTTTTGTTGCATCTCCTCTATCATTTCGCAAACCTGACTGACTGTTTTTTGTGCTGTTGCAATAGCTTCAGCGATAATTTCTTCCGACAATTCTTTTGCGCCGACCTCTATCATATTCATCGCGTCTTTGCGGCCGCCGAGCAGAAGATTCAAATCGCTTTCAGCAATCTGCTTATGCGTGGGATTAACGACAAATTCACCGTTAACTCTGCCCAGCCGGCAGGCCCCGATAGGTCCTAAGAATGGTATCTTGCTGATGGTAAGTGCTGCACTGGCGCCGACCATTGCCAGAATATCGGGGTCATTCTCACGGTCCGCGCTTAAAACGTTCGCCATAATCTGCACTTCCTGGAAGTATCCTTCCGGGAACAACGGGCGAATCGGCCTGTCGATTTGTCTTGCCGTCAGAATCTCTTTCGTGCTCGGCCTGCCCTCGCGCTTAATAAAACCGCCGGGGAATTTACCTGCTGCGCTGTGTTTCTCGCGGTAGTCAACGCTCAGCGGGAAAAAGTCAATTTCCTCGCTTCTGGGCGGTGCTGTAACAACAGCAACAAGAACGACGGTTTCACCATACTGAACTACAACAGCCCCATCCGCTTGTTTTGCGATTTTGCCGGTCTCGATTGATAAGGTTCTGCCCCCAATTTGTCTTTCTACTCTACATACTTCTAACATAAATTACCTCATTATTCATATCCCGTGTCCTGTGTAGTGTCACAACTAACGAGATATAATTCAAAAATTACGATTCTACTTTCTCAGGCCGAGACGGGATATTATTTCCTGATAACGATTGACGTCTTTTTTGCTCACATATTTGAGCAAGGCCGACCTTGTCGCGACCATTTTCAACAAGCCGCGCCTCGATGCGTGGTCTTTCCTGTGGGTCTTGAAATGCTCGGTGAGGTCGTTAATTCTCCTGGTCAATATTGCAATCTGCACCTCCGGCGAGCCGGTATCCCCTTCATGCGTCTCAAAATCGTTGACAATCTTCTTTTTTCCCTCTTTCGTAAGCATCTTTCGAACATACCCTTTCTTTGCTATCTAATTTTTGACCTAAACCTTTTACAATCAATAAGATGCGAATTATATATGCTTAAAGACATCTTCCAAAATAGAATCAGCCATCCGCCAACGGCGGAATCGACAATTTTGCATTTTACACTTTGATTTTTGCATTTTCAAACCGACCCACGGTCGGCTCGAATTAATTATAATCCCGTATTCTAATCTGCTATTTGCACATTTGCAAGTCTTTTTCAAATAAAAAGATAACAGCAGTAATGGCCAAATCTCCGCATTTTCTTCAAATTGTTCTATAATTCGCCAAATCGAACTCGAATTTCGCCCGTTTTGCTATGGTTAGTCATATCGGAAGCCAGCGCAGTTATCGTAATAAAGCCGTCTTCCAGCGATGTCGTATCGGTCGGGGCACCGTCAATGCGGTGAGAATTGCCCGCCAATTGGAATACGGTCTGGCCCTGCTCGTTTTTCTGCTGGATATAATACTCCTCGAAGCCCTTGCTCGATTGAGGAACGACTCTTACCCCTTTCGGCTCGCCTTTCGATAACTGGGGTATATTGACATTTATCACGCTGCCGCTCTCTAGCGGCATAAGCCGTTTCAGGACCTTCGCGCAATATCCTGCTGCCCTTTCGAAATCCATATTCTCCTCGTGAGAGAGACTCATCGCCACCGCCGGTATTTTCAAAAAGGCCCCTTCCATCGCTGCTGCAACCGTGCCGGAATAATAAACGTTTATTCCTGCATTTGCCCCGTCATTAATACCAGCGACGAGCAGATCTATCGGGTCTTTGTGAAGCTGCATAACCGCTAATTTGACGCAGTCAGCCGGCGAGCCCTGCACACTGAAACCCGTGAATTGGCCGTTTATATCGACCTTATTGCAGACCAATGGCTGGTGAAATGTTACGCTGTGGCTGGCGCCGGAATGGCTGACAGCCGGCGCGACCACCATTACATCGCCGATTTTGACCAATTCTTTATAAAGCGCCGCCAGCCCGGGAGCGAAAATACCATCGTCATTCGTCAATAATATTTGCATAACGATGTATAATACGATAAATGCAGAAAATTCTCAATTCTAAATTCTCAATTCTAAACTCCAAACCCGTCCTCCGCCCTCTGCCATCCCTTCTCTGTCGCTTATCCGCCTTTGGCGGACAAAAAACGGATGATAACGTCAGGCGTCAAAAGCATTACAAAGCTAATTTGCAGTTCTGTGGATTTGTTTATTTGGTCTTGTTGTTTAATCGAAGATAATTCCGACAAGGTCTTCAATATAACTACTTACCCTTTTTGGTCCCACCTTGTATTTTCCTGGATGCCCACATTTGTTGCGCAGATCCAAGCAGTCCTCCAAGACTCCTCGTTCATTCTTGTCATATAATCCCAAATCCTGCGCTACTAATAGTAGTGTTGATTCCTTTAGGTAAATCAAATCGTCTGCCCTTTTGATTTGCCTCGCCTTAGAATCATACTTTGACACCGTGGCATTCACAACTTTAGCTCCGCATGACATGACTGAATCCCGAATCGTCTTAACAGCCCCAATCCACAGGAACACAACGCTGGCTCGCAATGCGTTGATGCTCAGGCATTTAATGGCTTCATCAATGTAATCTGCCGTGTCTTTGTCTTTTACATCGTGCAATAGTTGCCGAAGCGCAGTTACGTCGTTTTCGATTTCTGGTTCAGATACCGGAAGGCTAAGCATGGACCTTACGAAATGTTGACCTGTTGTCGTAAGAGTCCATAGAAACCTATTCCCTTCTTTACCAGTGGTATCAACGTAAGGGGCAGATTTTGCCAATACGTCAGCGAGATTGAGTTTGGCCGCTTTGGGTATTCTTCCACGGCTAAGCAAAGCGCGCAACGCTTCGACAGTCAGCGAGTCTTTGTTCTCGTATCGCTGCGCGAAGTATAAAGCTACTAAGCATATGTCACGGAGAGAGCCATTCTTCAACGGATGTAGAAACTCGACAATCGTCATTAGTAATCACCATCTGGTAGAGAAAAAAATTAATTCGGTTTCGGAGGTTTTAGACATAGCTTATTTTTTTTCTTTTTTCTTCTTAGGAAGATCATGCTCAATCAAATTCTCACCTATTGGTGTGATTTTTATATCATCTTGACTGCTTGTATCTAGCCATCCTTCAGAAGCGGTTTGATGCAGCATATTTCTTAAGTCTTTTGGAATACGCCACTTTTTATTTTTAAAGCACGTGTATACATGATTGATCCCATTTTGTTTAGACTTAAGTATGTTAACTAAGTAATATATACAGAGAGCACATTTTTCCTTAATAGATCTTGGTTTTTTTCCCTCGGAAAATTCACTAAATGATTTCTTGCCTTTAGGATTCAAGTTTAATTCCTTAACAACGGAATAAATGATTTTCCCACTCTTTTTTGCTTTTGCCTTTTTCTTAACTTTTTTCCCCTTTTTGCCGGGTTTTGGTCCTTTAATCTTATTTTCTTCGGTCTCCATTTCAGACAAAAGGGATTTAGACGCATACTTTTGGAATGCCCAACGTAATACACGATCACGTGCTTCGTTATCATTCAATCGAGAAAATGTATTATCAATGATTCCAATTGCGCCAATTTCAGTAATCTCTTTATTTGCCATTTTAATTCCCTCAAATATTTTTCTTTACTCTATTTCCTTCATTCATAATATATTCTTCCATTCCTCCGTTAAGTTATAAAATCCGTATTTTTTTGAATTAACCCACCCGTTATTTTTTGCGTCGCTTGTGAAAAACATATTAAATTTGCCAAGTATATTTTTCGCTGACATTTTATTCCAACGGCTTTTTATTTCGCTAAGTTTGATGTCTTTATCAATTTTACCAGCTGCTATATAAGCTAATAATATCGTGAACTTCTTTGCGCCACTTTTTCCAATGGCATACCTTTTGACAAACGCTCTCTCGTTAAGAGAAAAGTTTATTTTAGTCCCTAGACCTATTATATTTTTTTCCTGTTTTTCATCTCGAACTATGCCAAAGACGGCATTCTCGAGGCGTTTGATTCTTTTTACTATTTGTTCTATGTTTTCTTTTGTCATTTGTTACTTCCTTATAACATATTTCCAGTTTTTATTGTCGCCTTCTTTAATACGGTTCATTACTCGTCTCCTAGTCAGATTAAGCAAGTTCATACTCACGAGTCCCTTTGCATAGTATCGCCCTATTTCTTTAAGCTTCTCTAAAACTGATTGAAGATCTTTCGGTGAATTAAAGAAACCCTCTTCAATAAGCATTGATATTGCGCCCGCAGCGCCCTTTTTGGTATATGTATTTTTTTGTTTCGCTCTATGTTCTATGAGAGGGACACGTTTATGTGATAGAGCAAAATATTCATCTACTAATTTTTTAATCTGAACAATAAGTTTCTCTTCTCGTGATACCATATACTTTCTCCAATGATTAAATTTAATGCCATTACCTATTTACTAATGACTTAAATATAAGGAGATTCCTAATCGAATTCAAGTTTATTTTTATGTTTTCTTTAAATATTATTTCGTATTTTGTATTTCGCCCAAATAGCGTTTATTGTTCTATGGTGGCGGTGTATTAAATTATAGCTGCTTATATTATGGTGATATTAGCGTAATAATGGCATTTTGCTCTTAAATTTTAATCAATTACTCTGTTGAACGAAAGCATGCTTTCTTTGTATGTGTCATATTTGCGGTGCAGTTCACACGATGTTAATCTGGGCAAGATAATACAAATTTTAAGAGGAAGAGGACCTTTATTACTTTGACGAAGCCTAGCACAAACATGCACAAGGTCATTTTTTTCACTAAAATGCTTATTTTTGCTTGAAAAATGGGCAGAATTTGGTATAATTCCAATATGTGCTCTGGCAGCACAGTTAGTCCCCGGAGGGACAAGTTCGCGGAGCCCCGCAAGTCTTATGGACAAGTCGTCCACATCAGAAAATCAAATATTAAAACTAAAATTGCAAAAGTGTGGTGTTAAATCTAATTAGTGAAAATTCGTGTTTATTTGTGGTTAATTTTAATTTTCTTTGTGCCTTAGTGCCTTTGTGGCTGAATATCTCTGTGCTCTCGGTTTGTCCCCCCAAAGCCTTGACGGCGGTGGAAACAATGAACTACGAACTATGAACAATGAACTAATTTATGCAAAACAAACCCAATTTCCAAAACACCCAAATGAACGTAACATCAGCCCAAATAAGCAGTTACCAATTACCGGTTACCAATTACCAATATGCAAAACAAACCCAATTCAAACCCAATTTTATCCGCCGAAGCCTTGGCGAAGGCGGAAACAATGAACTATTAACAATGAACCACGAACTTTATACAATAGGCCATTATGGAAAAATATTCACCAATTAAAAATGGACTTGTAATGACAAGAGACGATGTTCGTGCCTTCGATTCCTGGGCGATAAATACGCTTGGCATACCCGGCGTAGTCCTGATGGAAAACGCCGGCCGAAGCTGTGCCGAGCTGATTAAGGAAAAACTTAAAAAAGTAACAAAGCCGAAGGTCTGCGTATTTTGTGGCACCGGCAACAACGGCGGCGACGGATACGTCATCGCCAGGCATTTAATCAATAACGGCTTTAACGTCAATGTTGTTATCGCCGGCGACCGTAACAAAATCAAAGGCGATGCAAAGATAAACCTCGATATTTTGGAGCGGCTGGGTCAGCCGATAGAGCAGCTAAATCTTGACGAAGGCAATATTCCAGGCCGAGTCAAAGCTTTCACTGCCGGCGCCGATATGCTCGTTGACGCTATTTTCGGCACGGGACTAAGCGGGCAGTTAAACAACGAATATAAGCAGCTTATAGAAAGTATGAATGCCCTGAATTGCCCTACTCTCGCGGTGGATATCCCATCAGGCCTGGATTGCGATGCAGGTGAGCCGCTCGGCGCTGCTGTCAGGGCAACTTATACAGTAACTTTCGCTGCCGTCAAAAAGGGTTTTACTTCCGAAAGTGCAGCTAAATATGCAGGCGAAATTTACGTTGCCTCGATTGGTGTTGAACCAAAGTCGTAGCTTGTGACCTGCGCTGCGTGACTCGAACACGATTTCCTATCGGCCAAACGCACCGGCCGTAGTTGCGTATTCTTTGTAACCGATAAGGTAGAGGAATCTTTCATAATTAAATATCGGTATCCACAAGGCCTGGGCGCGGCTTTCGACCTCTTTATAGTGCTCGTGTTCCCGCACCGAAGCGTTGTATTTCTGCATCGCTGCCGGGTCTATTTCCAGCTCTGCCTGGGCCGGCTTTCTTAGAACTTCCGGCGGATTGCCGAGAACCATAAAGTCTGTTTCAATAGAGACGGTATCTGAGACCCTGCCGCCCCACTTCTCGATGAGTGACTGTATTTTATATACAGCGTCGTTGTCAACTTCTCCATCACTATCGAGGTCGAATTCGCCCGCAATCACAAATTCATTCACTTTGCTGCTGTCCCAGATTAGATTCGCGATAATATCGCCAACTAAGATGGGGCTGTTTATTTCAGAACGTATAATCCGTGCTGTTGAATAGTTTTTGGCGATGTCGAAAACCTCTATCTCTGCCTTTCCTTTGCCGTCTTTTGCGATGGAGGCGTTTCTATGATAAACCGAAAAGGTCAAACCTCGGTAAACATGGTCGTCGCTTCCGATATTCAGATGAACCGCTTTGGCCTGTTCGTCAACGAGTATTACCTCGCCGTCGGGCTTAAACGCTGCTACCTCGCGGTCCGGCAGCGGCTTGACATCCTGAAGTTTCTCAAGGGCCTTTTTCATCCTCTCCTGGGCCATACCAAGCTCTGCCTGGGTCTTGAGCAATTCCTGATTCGTCGTTCTCAGGTTATCTCTTTCCTCCATCAATTGGGCTCGCAGCGTCTGAACCTGCTCATCCGTGCTTTTTCTCAGCAGATCTTCAAGCTCCTTGTAATCCTGCTCAATCTTGGCAACTTTCTGCTCGTATTTATCTTTTTCAGCCAAAAGCGCCTGCTCTTTTTCAAAGCTGGTTTTCATATCATCTTCGTATCGCTTCTGCAGCTGGCTGAATTGTTCCTGCAATGCAACTCTCGCTTTTATTATGTTATCCAGCTTTGCCTTAAGCTGTTCCACGATTTGAACAAGCCCGGTCTCATTCGGGTCGGTTACCTGGACGTGCTCCCGTATCAGCATTGATACGTCTCTGGCTTTTGAGTTGGCTTCATTGACTTTGACTTCAGCCGAGGTCGGCTGTGGTACACCCCCGACGATTAAAGATATTGCCCGGTCAAGATAGTCTATCGTTGTGCCGAGCCAGGAGTTTCGGCCCTGCTTTGTTCCGACTATTTCACCCAGTCTTCGCTGCTCGCTGGCACTGGCCAGCTCATTGATTTGACTTTGGAGATTGCCTGCGTTTTTGCGGTGCTCCTCGGATTTGACATAGAATATAACCGCAATGGTGGTTGCGATAATAAACAGCCCCACAAAAGTTATGAGCGTGTAGAGCATAGTATTGCTTTGTTGTTTTTTGCCAGGCGGCATAATAGATCTCCTCTATATTTTCAACCACGGATTTCACAGATTTCACGGATTTTAGCTTTTAACTTTCTATTTTATTCGCGTTCATTCGTGTCAATTCGTGGTTAATTATCCTTTTACTGCCTGATATAAGACCATCCGGTTAGTATTATCGCCCAAAAACCCCTGTGAGTCAAGAAAAAACCAATAAAAAGCCGTTTTAACCACGGATTTCACGGATTTACACCGGTTCTTTGCCACAGAGAACGCCAAGGGCACAGAGATAATTAACCACTAATGAACACGAATAGACACTAATTATTTTTAACCGCAGATTCGCACGGATTTTCGCAGAGAAATGTTGCCACTAATTAACACGAATTTTCACTAATTATTTTTAGGCGCAAAGGCACAAAGAAATGAAAACAGTCGTTGCGAGGCCCGACTTGTCCTCCGTAGTCTTGGCAAAGGCGGAAGCGACGAAATTTGGCTTGCCTTTGGTGAGAATTGGGGGATAATAAGATTGTCATGATGTCTCACTTTTAGATTATGCGGAAGATGAAAAAAACTATAAAAAGGAATTAGGAAATGGAAGAGCAGAATAAATGCCCTTTATGTCAAAAAGAATGTGATTCTTTAGACAGACTCAACGCTGATAAGTACGGGGTAGAATGCCGAAGGTGCGGTGAGTTCGAAATGGTAGTTTCGGCATATGCTATCAGCAAATACATCGATGAAGAAAAACGTTACTTGCTATCAGGTGTCACGAGGCGAACATATGAAAGTAGCAATCAGAGATTTCTAATAACGCAAAAGATGATCACAGATGATGATGTTTTCGACGCGGAAATACGCAGTATTGCACCGCGTGGTGTAGCTGATAAGGCAAATTTGCTTATTCTATATTTGGCAAAACAGTCCGAGCAACAGCCAAGTAAGGTAGCTGTGATGGAACCGCTTTGGGATTATCCTGTCGCATTTTGCAGAAATAAAGAAGAGTTGGACTTTTACATAAACCATTTAGTAGAATTGGGATTAGTTAAGCACATACAAAACACTGCGAGGTCATACGGTTTGAAGATTACTTTCAAGGGATGGGAAAAAATTGAACAAATGGCAATGCCAAATATTGAATCAAAGCAAGCATTTGTAGCGATGTGGTTTAGCAATGAGGTTGAGGAAGCATTCACCAGAGGAATATCACCTCTTGAGAAAGATACTGGATTTTCTATGATACGTGTGGATATGCAGGAATATAATGACAAAATCTGCGATAGAATAATAGCCGAAATTAAAAAGAGTCGATTTTTGATAGTTGATGTTACAGGTCATCGACACGCCGTGTACTTTGAGGCGGGTTATGCAATGGGGATGGGATTACCTGTAATTTGGACTTGCAGAGAAGACCATGAGCCAAGTTGCCATCAAATATTTGATACACGTCAATACAATCATATTTTCTGGAAAACAGCGGACGAATTGCGAGAGAAGTTGCGAGATCGGATACTGGCGACGATTAGGTGAATAAATCTAAATTAAGTCCTTGTGGGGTAGGTGGCTAACAAAACAATTCTATCTTTTTCTCCGTAGATTTGTTTTATTAGTCTTTGCAGAACTTTCACTTTTTCCGCTTTTTCATAAGACGGCATTATCGCCGAATTCTGAGAAATAGCAAAGCAAAAATTCGGTAACGCAAGCCGGTTATCGGTGGAAAAGTTTTTCCAAAAGAGCCGGTAATTCGCTGATTTTACGGATTACAAATTGTGCCTTTGCTCCGCTTTGCCGAGATACCGATGTGTGGACGCGGGCGGGACGAATTATCTGAACGGTCAAAAATCCCATTTTGTTTGGTGCGATAAAATCTTTTTCCTCATTGTCGGCTATATAAGCCGACATCTGCGGTTCCGTATTCAGGGTCTGCATTATTTTCTCAAAGCCCGCAGGCGACGGCTTCCAGCAGTCCCTGCCCAATTCTTCGGTGTAAACTATACACCTGAAGTATTTTTCGATTCCCAACGCCTGCACTTTTAACTTTTGAGCAGGCAAAAAGCCATCCGTCAACAGAGCCAGAGTATATTTGTCGCTTAGCTGGTCCAGGATTTCCTTACTGTCGCTCGGCAGAGTTATTTTCGGGACGTGTTCGCGATAGGTCTTTATCAACTCCTGAATAAGATTATCATCATAAGCAACTCCAAGCTCATCAAGAGCCGAATTAAACGTCCTTGTTCGATTGCCGGAAGTGAATTGCTTCCATAGTGAATCGAAAATACGTTCAGCAGATGGCGTTTCAGGTAAGCCGGTAAGAAACTCAGCAACGGCTGTAAAGCCGCTTTTACAGTATTCGACCTCGTCGTAAAGAGTATCGTCCAAATCAAAAACAACGGTTGTTATCATAACAATAGCAGTATACAATAACCGGCAACGAATAATCAATAATCATTTTTATATGGCTGAACAGAGATTACATAAGATTCTGGCTGCGGCGGGTGTCGATTCTCGCAGAAAATGCGAAGAACTGATACTCTCCGGCGCTGTAGAGGTAAACCGCAGGGTGGTAGATAAGCTGCCGGCCTTTGCTGACCCGGACAGAGACATTATAACCATAAACGGCCAAAAAATCCGGCAGGAACAGAAGGTTTACTTTCTCCTGAATAAACCCAAAGGTGTTATTTGCACGAATAGCGACCCGCAGGGCAGGAAAAAAGCGATAGATATGGTCCCTGTGCGACAGCGTATCTTTTGCATCGGCCGGCTCGATACCGATACATCAGGCATAATTATCCTCACCAACGACAGCGAATTAACAAACAAATTAACGCACCCAAGATACGGGGTAAGCAAGACATACGTTGTCAGCATAAAGGGAGACATTGACAGTCGCCAGGTAGAAAAACTAAAAAAAGGCGTCTGGCTTGCTGAAGGAAAAAGCAAGCGGGCATCGGTGAAGGTATTAAAACGCAGCTATAAAGAATCGTTAATCGAAATTACTATTCGACAAGGCCTTAATCGCCAGGTCCGCAGAATGCTGGCCGGCGTAGGACTGAAAGTTAAATCACTAAAAAGAATAAAAATCGGCAATATCTCTGCAAAAGGTCTTGGTATCGGAAACTTCAGAAAGCTCAGCAGAGCTGAACTGGAAGGTTTAAGAAAAACGATTACAACATAATACATAGTGACTTATAAATTAAAATTTGACAACTGATTCGTTTTGCCGATAAATATAATATGTCAGCAGAAAAAACGGCGCAATTGAAGATAACCGGATGGCGTCTCTGGCTGTTCCGCATCGTTGCAGTTATAGTTATTCCGATTCTGCTTTTTTTGACAGCGGAGGTAATCCTGCGAATAGTCGGTTATGGTTACCCGCCGGAGGCGATAGTCAAATGCAAATCGCAAGGAGGAAATGCCTACTGTGATAATGTCAAATTTGCCTGGCGGTTCTTCCCGCGATACATCGCACGGGAATTTGAACCGTTTGTCTTCTCTGCGGATAAGCCGGACAAAACTTATCGTGTCTTTGTGTTAGGTGAATCAGCAGCAGCAGGAACACCGGACGCGGCATTTTGTTTCGGGCGGATTCTACAGGTAATGTTACGTCAGAAGTATCCACAGGAAAATTCCGAAGTCATTACCGCTGCAATGCCGGCTATTAACTCCCATGTGGTTTTAGAAATAGCAAAAGACTGCGCCCGGCACCAGCCCGACCTTTTCATCGTATATCTCGGTAACAATGAGGTTGTCGGACCGTATGGGCCAGGAACTATCTTTGGCCGGTTTTCAGCCAACTTACGTCTAATACGTCTCGCAATTGCAATTAAAGCTACGAAACTAGGGCAATTGCTGACAAATCTATTCGAGGTAGTAAGCACTGGAAGAAACAGGCCGGCGGACTGGCGCGGGATGGAAATGTTTCTGGGTAAACAGGTGCGAGCGGACGATCCGGCAAAAACAGTGCCGGACCTGGACATCGTTTACCGGCACTTTCAAAGAAATTTGCAAGATATCCTCAAACTTTCCTGCAGCAGCAAAACAAAAATTATTTTTTGCACGGTGGCCAGCAACTTAAAAGACAATCCGCCATTCGCTTCCCTTCATCGGCTGAATCTAACAGAATCTGATAAGCAAAAGTGGGACGAGATTTACCAGCGGGGCATAAAATATGAATCAGCCGGTGATTACATAAAAGCGATTGAACAATATTTGTCCGCTGCCCAAATTGATGATGGCTTCGCGGATTTACAGTTCCGCCTGGGCCGATGTTACTGGGCAATTGGAGAGTATGACAAGGCCAAAAAGGAATATATTCGAGCGCGTGACCTGGACACGCTCAGGTTTCGCGCTGATACAAAGATAAACGAGATTATTCGCCATACAGCCGGCAACAGGACTGCCGATGGTGTTTATCTGGTGGATACCGTCAAAATTTTTGAAAGCAAAAGTCCACACGAAACCCCGGGTGAGGAAATTTTCTATGAGCACGTTCATATGAATTTCAACGGCAATTATACTCTGGCCAAAGCTGTTTTTAAGCAGGTCGAAGAGATACTTCCGGAGCGGATAAAACGGCACGAGACAGATGAACGGCTATTGCCTACCGAGGCAGAATGTGCACAACATTTAGCATACACGGACTGGGACCGATACAAGATTGCCGAGAAGATTCTCAACGACTACATAAAGCAGGCACCGTTCACCAACCAGCTCTACCACGAGGTGCGAGTTGAGCGAATGGGAAAAAAGCTCAAAGAACTTAAAGCTAATTTAACTCCGGATGCAATGGAAAAATCGGCTGCTCAGTATCGTAGCGCGATTCAAAATGACAGCAATGATTGGCGGTTGCATTATAAATATGGCGAGTTATTAGCTGCAGATTTGAATAACTATCGGGCAGCGGCTGAACAATTAGGCTTGGCTCTGGAATATGTGGATTATTACGTAGCATACACGAACCTGGCGATGGTGCTTGCCAGCTTGGGCAATTTCGACGGTGCAATCGCTCACAATCTGAATGCGCTGCGAATCAACCCCACTTTCTCCGATGCACATTATAACCTGGGAAGAATATATCAAGTTCGGGGCAGGCTCGACAAGGCCGCTGAACATTATTCTAAAGCGATTCAATTCGCAGCAGACTATGTGCCGGCATATCTCAGACTGGGAGTAATACTATATCAGCAAGGTAAGATTAACAAGGCAGTCAAATTATACCACAAGGGAGTCCTTGTGGCGCCGAATAACGAGTTGATGCACTACAACCTTGGTTGCCTTTTAGCCAAACAGGGGCACAAACAGGAAGCAATTGAAGAACTTCGGACAGCTTTACAGATAGAACCTAACTCTGTCGAGACGCGCACAGAGCTGGAAAAATTACTAAACAAACGTTATTAATTAAACCGAAATAATTAGCCGTTATACTGTCATTGGCTATTTTCCAGAGTGTGTTCCATATACTGATGCAGAGTCTCTGCGGCTACTTGCTGACCAATGGGTGTCCAGTGCTGGTCATAGGTAAAATAGGCCTGTTGGCCTTCGAGAATTTTTCCACGCAACGGCTCTGTAAGCGATACAAATCCAATAGATTCCCGGCGGCAGAATTCCTCGACGACAGATTCCTGAATTGGCAGGTGTTTTAAGACGATTTCCATCGGTTCATCTTCCGGGGGCAAGTTGTCCTTTTTCAAGGCCATAAACGCACGAAGCTTTTCAGGTGAGAGTTTGTCGCGGACGAGCGGCAAAAGCACATGCGGTTTGTCAGGTGCGTAAACAGTAATCAATCGGATATTGTTTTGAGCGCATATTTCTTTTATGTTACGAATAGTATCCAAAGTTGCCTTACAGCCGGCTGAGTTGATAAATTCTTCCCTGCTTTTGAGATGCGCCAGCAGCCGTTTGACCTTGAAGGCATAGTATTTTGTATCGGGTCCGTCAGGGATGGCCAGAGGGAGCCAGGAAACTGTGTAGAGCGGGTGTGAGGGTTTTATTGGGGCGGTTTTAGGATTGTTTTGCCGGTTAGTGTTTAGGGGCCCGAGGTATCGGATAAAGGCCCTTTCGATGGATTGGCGAAGCGGGGATGTTTTAAAAAGATTACTAAAAGACCAGCTTTCGTCGGATTTTTCGTCAGAAAAGTTGGCGGCTCTAAAATCGTTTCCTTCGTATAGCATACAGACGACTATTTTGGGCGAGAGCTCAAGGCCGAATCTTTTGAGGATTTCCAGGTAGGTAACAGGGTTTCCTGACGACATTCCCAGATTGTAAACGGAGCAGTTGCATTTTTTTGCAAGGAGAACCGGCCAGGCCTGCTCATCGGATACGTGGGAGCCCTCTGTGAATGAATCGCCCAGAACTACTACATCGTATTTTTCGAGGTCGGTTTTGTTGCGGAAACCACGCCTGTCGATAGTCAGTGTGTATTTAATATCGGGGTATCCCGCCGGCGTTGTCGGATAGGAAAAAGCTGTCACAGGGATATCTTTCATAATACCGGAATTTACCGTATTAGGGACACGATGGAAATAGTTGGTCTTTTTGATGTAGTATTGGTTTTGTGTAATTCGCAGAAAAACATCCACTATTACTATTGAAAAGACGACCGACATTGAAACTGCTATAAAGCGGAACCAGTCCTCTTTTGTTCGTTTCTTCTTTTTTGACCAGACGGAGCAGAGAATGAGCACGGTTACGGGGATGAGCAGCAGCAGTGTCGTGAAATGGTCGACGGTGTATCTGCCCAGCAGGATGTCTCTTTCCTGTGCCACGTTATAGGCCAAATCGGAGGGGATTATCCAGAATAATAGGTTAACGATTATCAGAATTGCCGTAATAATCCATTTGTCGAGATTTTTTTTCATAGCTATCCCTGCAAACTGCGCCGATGGTTTGAGCCCGTTTGTCTTGGCAGTTAAATGTCAAAACAGCGGATAAATAAACGGTGCTATTGCGGTGCCGCCGAGCAGAACGAGCAGGCCCAGAAGCAAAAGCACAATCAGTATCGGAAGAAGCCACCACTTTTTACTGTGTTTGAGGAAATACCAAAACTCCGCAAGCAGATTCGCACGTTTTTTTTGAGCAAGCTCTTTAAAACCATCGGGTTGTATTTTTTCTGGCATAATTTTCTCCACATTTTAGAACCGGTGGAAATAGCGGTCCAGCCCTTCGGGCGGTTGGTGTGCAATCCAGTAGCTGTCTGCTTCAGGGTCAAATTTTCGGCCTAACGGGTCCCGACCTAACAACCGAAACGCAAATCCGACCGGAGTCAGCAGCAGAAAGTAAAAAGCCGCTAACAATATAAAGCTGACTATGTATCCAATCGGTAGTGTTATCAATATTAAACTCAGGTAAATTATTCTGGTTGTTTTGATGCTGACAAAGCTGCTTAGAAAAACAATAAGTCCGCCGGCGCAGATAATTGCGCACCACTGTATTGGCAGACCCTTAAGAAAGTAAAGGAGCGCCGAAATAACCGCCGACGCAATCAGAGTAACTATCGCGAAATTGCGAAGCTCTTTCCTGTCCGGATGCCACTTTATCTCAGCCAATGACATTTTTGTTTCCCTCGTTCAGAAACTATCTCAATCCAGTTCGAATTGGGCCTTATATTCATCTATCTGATACTGTTTGGCCTGTGGTTGTTCTTCTTTGTAAAGAATAAGGTTCTCCATAACCAGAACGTCCATATTCGTAGCCATAAAACATCGATACGCATGCTCCGGCGAGCAAACAATTGGTTCGCCCCGGATGTTAAAGCTCGTATTGATAATGACCGGACAACCGGTCTTTTCCTTAAACACACCCATCAAACGGTGTAGTTTCGGATGACGTTCAGCATCGACAGTCTGGATGCGTGCCGAGTAATCCACATGGGTAATGGCCGGCACGACACTTCGTTTCACCTTTAATTTGTCCAGCCCTTTTAGTGATTCTACCGGTATCGAGACCGGCAGACGCTTATTCTCTTTCACCGAGGCAACAAGAAGCATATACGGGCTGTCCTGCCCATCTTTCATCTCAAAATAATTATGCGCATCCTCTCGTAAAACGCACGGTGCAAACGGGCGAAAAGACTCACGGAACTTAATTTTGCGATTCATTATCGATTGCATTTTCTCACTGCGGGCATCACCTATAATACTGCGGCTACCTAAAGCGCGTGGCCCGAATTCCATCCGCCCCTGAAACCACCCGATTACTTTGCCTTCGTTTATCATCTCCGCCACCGTGTCAAACACCTCCTGCTCTCTGGCCAGCACGTGATATTTAGCGTTAATCGAGTCAAGATACTGCCGGATTTGTTCATTGCTGTATTGCGGCCCTAAAAGTGACGCCTTCTGCTTATCATTGCCGTCAGTTTTACGTTCGTTGCCGAGTAACTGATACCATACAAACAGGGCCGCACCAAGAGCTCCCCCGGCATCTCCTGCTGCCGGCTGAATCCAGATACTATCGAACGGCCCCTCGCGAAGGATACGGCCATTACCGACACAGTTCAGGGCGACACCGCCGGCCAGGACGAGATTCTTCATTTCTGTCTGCTGGTGGACATATCTGGCGGCCCGCAGCATAATCTCTTCTGTCACCGCCTGGATGGATGCGGCAATATCCATCTCGCGTTCGGTAAGTGGTGCCTCCACACTGCGAGCAGGTCCCCCGAAAAGCTTCTCGAATTTGGTGCTTATCATCACCATTTTATGGCAGTATGGAAAATATGACATATCCATCCGAAATGAGCCGTCTTCCTTGAGGTCGATGAGTTTCTCCATTATGACATCGTAATATCTCGGCTCGCCATAAGGCGCCAGGCCCATCATCTTATACTCACCTGAGTTGACACGAAAGCCGGTGAAATACGTAAAGGCAGAATACAGAAGTCCCAAAGAATGAGGAAAGTGCATCACCTTGTGCAACTCAATTTTGTTATCTCTCCCAACACCGAAGCTGCCTGTCGCCCATTCACCCACTCCATCCATTGTCAAAATGGCCGCCTCTTCGAAGGGCGAAGGGAAAAAAGCACTTGCAGCGTGGGATTCGTGGTGCTCGGTAAAAACGTATCGGCCTTTGTATTTATGGCCGAGGGCCTTGTCCATTTCTCTCGGCAGATGCAGCTTTTGGCGCAGCCACAACGGCATACCCATCAAAAACTGCCTGAAGCCTCGTGGGGCATAAGCAATGTAGGATTCGAGAAGACGCTCGAATTTCACCAACGGCTTTTCGTAGAAGACCACATAATCAAGCTCTTCCGCACCAAGCCCCCCTGCTTCGAGACAATATTCAACCGCATTTGACGGGAATCGATTGTCGTGTTTTATTCTTGTCCATCGTTCTTCCTGCGCAGCCGCAATGATTTCGCCATCGCGGACAAGGGCCGCTGCACTATCGTGGTAGAACGCCGATATTCCAAGAATATTCATACCGCGTTATTATATGCTGCAACGCCCAAAACGCAAGTCCCGCCCCTTCAGAAGGGGCGGGACAAGTATCCTGCACATCCGAGCCTCTGCCGTGAACCGATACTATTTTGGAAAAGTATTTGCACTCAACGGATTTTTACGGTAAAATCTTGCTTTGTTCTTGCAATTTTTATATAAAACCGTATATTTAGTGATTTCTGTAGCAAAATACGCTTCACGATATACGAAAACAGGAGATATTTGATGTCAAGAGTTTGTTATTTTACAGGTAAGCGAACAACATCGGGCACAAGCATTGCCCGCCGTGGTAAGGCAAAGTATCTTGGTGGTGTTGGCAGGAAAGTTACCGGCATTACCAAGAGAAAGTTTAAGCCCAACATTCAGAAAGTCAGGGCCGTGGTTAACGGCAAGGTCTGCAGGATTAAGGTCTCAGCCAAGGCCATTCATATGGGTCTTGTCCAAAAGCCGCAAAAACGAGATTACAAACCTGCCGAGAAGGCCACCGGTTGAAAAGGTTTTTGCGTGTGAACTATTTACGGCGAGGCGGGTTCTGCCTCGCTTTTTTTGTATAATTTATTTATCCACGAATTAGCACTAATTTACACCAAAAAGTTATGTGTGTAAAAGATGAAAAAATATTATATAAAGACTTATCATATTCTATCGTTGGATTAGCAATGAAAGTTCATAATGAATTAGGAAATGGTTTTCTTGAAAAAGTATATGAAAATGCATTGATGTTGCTTCTTAAACAAGCAAAGATCGAAGCTGAACAACAGTCTCCTATTAATGTTATGTTTCAAGATCAGGTTATTGGTCAGTATTATGCAGACATACTTGTTGATGGAAAGATAATATTGGAATTGAAGACAGTTGACAAAATCGTTGGAGAACATGTATCCCAGGTTATTCATTATTTGAAAGCAACAGGTGTGAAACTGGGTATAATTTTGAACTTTGGCCAAAAGAGTTTTGAATACAAAAGAGTAGTTCTGTAATATTTTACAATTAGTGTTAATACGTGGAAATTCGTGGATAAGAGTATTTAAAAAATGGCGGAAAAAATCGACCAGCAGCAGGTCCGGAAGGTCGCAAAGCTGTCTCGTCTGCAGTTGTCCGAAGCAGAAATCGAGGAATTCACAGGCCAGCTAAGTGCAATTCTTGAATATATGGAAAAGCTCAACGAGCTTGACACCAGCAGTGTAGAGCCGCTCGCACATTGTCTGCCAATCAGCAACGTATTCCGTGCCGATGAAGTCAAAGAACCCCTCGGCACAGAAAAGACCCTTGCAAATGCCCCGCAGCGGGATGGCAGCTTCTTCAAAGTGCCCAAAATACTTGATGATACCAGTAAAGCATAAAACCAAATTCAAAGCACAAAGCACGAAGTTAGGAATCCGAAGCGAATCCCAATGACCGAATTTCAAAAGCATAAAAGTTTTGGTCATTCGAACATTTGAGTTTTGATATTGTTTAGAATTTAGAAATTAGAATTTCGTATTTCATTAGCGATTATGGCGAACGAATTGCTGAATATGGACTGTAAAGAGCTGCGAGACCAAATCGCAGCCGGACAGGTCAAAAGCACCGAAGCCGCAGAATCCGTTTTCAAGGCAATAGAAAAAAATGACCCTGTCCTCGGCACCTACATCAGTACATTCAAACAACAAGCCCTGGCCAAAGCCGGCGATATAGACGACAAAATAGCTGCCGGTAAGCCGGTAGGCCAATTGGCCGGTGTGCCGGTTGCTATAAAGGACAATATGTGCACCACTTTCGGTGCTACTACCTGTGCATCGAAGATATTGGAGAATTTCCACGCCCCCTATAACGCAACCGTTGTTGAGAAGCTGCTCGCTGCCGATGCCGTAATAATAGGCAAAACAAATCTGGACGAGTTTGCGATGGGTTCGAGCACGGAGAATTCCGGCCTGAAGCAGACCGTTAATCCCTGGGATACTACTCGCGTGCCGGGCGGAAGCAGCGGCGGCTCTACCGCTGCTGTTGCTGCACATTTATGCTTTGCCGCACTCGGCTCCGACACAGGCGGCTCGATTCGCCAGCCGGCAAGTTTTTGCGGTGTTGTCGGTCTAAAGCCGACATACGGCAGGGTCTCACGCTTCGGACTTGTCGCTTATGGCTCCAGCTTGGACCAGATTGGGCCGATTACACGCACGGTTGCAGACTCGGCCTTGATGATGAACATTATCGCCGGTCACGACCCCGCAGACAGCACCAGCGTTGATGAATCCACCACACCTGTTTGTGATTATCTCGAAAAGCTCGATGAGCCGCTCGACAATCTCAAAATAGCCGTTGTGCCGCAGTTCAACGCCGGGGCTGACCAGCAGGTTCAAAAGGCCATCGCTGATGCTGTCGATGCCTATGAAAAACTCGGAGCCGAGATTACAGAAATAAATATGCCTCATCTGGATTATGCGATTGCTGCTTATTACGTAATTGCCACCGCCGAGGCATCGAGCAATCTTGCCCGCTATGACGGCGTGCATTACGGGTATCGCACCAAAAATCCGCAGGATTACATTGAGGTTTATTCCAAATCCCGGGCAGAGGCGTTTGGCAAAGAAGTAAAAAGGCGGATAATGCTCGGAACTTACGCCCTTTCAAGCGGCTATTATGATGCCTATTATTTAAAGGCCCTGAAGGTTAGAAATTTAATACGCGGCGATTTCACCAGCGCTTTTGAGAAGTGTGATTGTATTATGATGCCGGTCTCACCGACAACCGCCTTCAAAATCGGAGAGAAAATCGACGACCCGCTGACGATGTATATTTCGGATATATATACAATCGCAGCCAATCTGGCCGGTGTCCCGGCAATAAGTATCCCCTGCGGGTTCGACGATAATAATCTGCCCATCGGCCTGCAGATACTTGCGCCGGCCTTTGCGGAAGACAAATTGCTGCGTATAGCAAGAATATATGAGAAAGAAACCGATTGGCATAAAAAGACACCAACGATGATTTAGCCACGAATTTTCACGAATGAACACGAATAAAAAAGAAATAATATACAAAGAACTTTCTTACAAGACAATCGGATTGGCTATGGAAGTTCACAATCAGCTCGGATTTGGTTTCTTGGAAAAAGTCTATGAGAACGCCCTTATAATTCTATTTGAAAATAATGAAATTCCTGCACAGCAGCAGGCACCAGTTAAGGCTTATTTCGAGGGACAGGTTGTGGGTGATTATTACGCTGATATTTTGGTTGATAATAAAATAATTCTTGAACTCAAGGCTGTTAATAGGATTTTAGATGTGCATAGAGCACAGGTTCTTAATTACTTACGTGCCACAGAAATTAAGTTAGCAATGATTTTGAATTTTGGTAAACCGAGATTTGAGTATAAGAGATTGGTTTTATAATTAACTACAGATTAACCACGAATGGACATAGATTTTTGTAATTAACCACGAATGAACACGAATAAACACAGATTGATATGTAATTAACCACGAATGAACACGAATAAACACAAAGTTGAGTGTTAAAGAAACAGTGTGGTATGATATTATTTGTCACAGGTTTGATAGTTGGAGCTATTTTAAGCGTTATTGCAGACCGGTTGTGGCGCCAGTATGAACGGAGTCCGAAATTAGATATTTCTTGTGGCGAATTTTTCGATACCAGTGGCGGAGGCCTTAGTGAAGGCTATCAATTTACAATAACCAACAGGGGCGATGTTGAAATACCGCCACATAAAATTTGGATATATAATCCTTCCCGTGGCTCAATAAGTCTCTTTACCAGAAACAGGGAAGGGAGCACACTTCCCGGGCAAAAACTTGAGCATAGATGTATCATGATTAGAAACCAAAAACTGCTTTCTGTTTTACCTGACTTATATCGGGATAGGAATAATAATCCAATGAATGAGATTCAAAAAAGTGAGTTTATTTTTAGGCTTGTATTAGATAGTAGCGACAAGATAATTTATGAAAACAAGAAAATTGGAAATGCTTTTGTAGGGCTATTTCAGAATGCACGTGAGAACAAAAGTATTCGTGGAAATAGTTCTAATGATATGATGGCTTTGCAACTTAAGTATGAACCTTTTTATAGAAAATTTGGAGCAAAATTTGTAAAAAAGAAATTAATTAGTTGAATTAGTGTTAATTCGTGTTCATTCGTGGTTAATTAAAAAATAATTTTTGTTAATTCGTGTTTATTCGTGGTCAATTTTATATTTGTCTAATTCGTGGTTATTAAAGTGGCTCGGATAGATTATAAGGTTATTGTCGGTTTGGAAATCCACGTTCAGCTTTGCACGAGGACGAAGATGTTTTGCGGCTGTGCGGTGGAGTTCGGTGCTGAGCCGAACAGCAGGGTATGCCCGGTCTGTCTGGGTATGCCCGGTGTCCTGCCGGTAATGAACAAACAGGCGGTCGAGTATGCTGTTTTGGTGGCGCTGGCGCTTAATTGCGATGTAGCTAATTTCACCAAGTGGGATAGAAAAAGCTACTACTATCCCGATTTACCCAAGAACTACCAGATAAGCCAGTATGATTTGCCGCTTGGTTCAAATGGCTTCATTGAAATACCGCTTCAATCCGGCAAGACCAAGAAAATCAGAATAACAAGGGCACATCTCGAGGAAGACGCCGGCAAGAACCTCCACACCGCAGGCAATTTTTCGCAGGTCGATTTAAATAGGGCCGGCACCCCCCTGCTGGAGATTGTTACCGAGCCGGATATGAACAGCGGCGCCGAGACCCGAGCACTGGCAGTAGAGCTGCAACGAATGGTAAGATACCTCGGCGTCTCCGAAGCCGATATGCAAAAAGGCCATATGAGATTCGAGCCGAATATCAACCTGATTGTCACCAGGGACGAACCCGAATACAAAACGCCGATTGTCGAGGTCAAAAATCTCAATAGTTTCAGAGCATTAGAAAGAAGTATTGATTACGAAGCTCAGAGACAGCTCGATGAATTTCTCGAAACCGGCCAAACGATGGAAATGGGCAATAAATCCACACGCGGCTGGGATGATGAAAAAGAGATGACCATCCTGCAGAGAGAAAAAGAGGAGGCGCACGACTACAGATATTTCCCTGAGCCGGACCTCGTGCCGGTTGAATTGACGGATTCGTGGCTTTCGGATATACGTTCTCGGATGTGCGAGCTGCCAATAAAAAAACAGATTCGATTTGTTACCGAATATGGCTTGAGTGATTATGACGCAGGCGTTTTGACGGCGGAACGCTCGACAGCGGAATTTTTTGATGCATCCGTTAAAGCCGGCGGAGACCCGAAAAAAATCTGCAACCTTGTAACCCAGGATTACCAAAAGCTGGCCAATGAAAAAGGTTGCAGTGTCTCTGACCTTGGTGTAACTCCCGAGAAAGTAGCTCAATTGGCTAAAATGATTACCGGTGGCGTTGTCAGCGCCACTGCATCGAGCACGATAGCTGCTATCACTGTTACAGATTCGGACAAAACCCCTGAAGAAATCGCCGCGGAGCATAACCTAATTCAAAAAAGTGATGCCGGTGAGCTGGAAAAAATTGTTGACGAGGTATTGAAGGAAAATCTTCAGGCGGTCGAAGATGTTACCAGCGGCGGCAAGAAAAGCAGTAAAGCACGCGGCTTTTTGCTCGGCCAGGTTATGCAAAAAACCAAAGGCCGGGCAAATCCGAAAGTGGTTTCTGAAATTCTCGACAAGAAACTGGGGTGAGAAAAGGTGTTTTATCATAGCTTAAATTATGTGTGTCATTCTGAAGCGAAGCCGAAGAATCCGGCCAGTGAATGAGATGCTAATCTCAAAAACAGTAATATAAGCCAGACCCTTCGCTCCGCCCAGGGTGACAGATGATTTTCAAAAGGGTCAAATAATGAAGATAGAAAAAAGCAGCAACATTGTCAAACAACCGGTGAAAATCGAAGGAGCAAAAGACGTCGATATAAGATGGCTTATTTCAAAAGCCGATGGTGCAAAAAACTACGCAATGCGGATGTTTGAATTGCAGCCCGGCGGCTTCACTCCTCTGCACACTCATTCCCACGAACATGAGGTTTTCGTTGTAGAAGGAAAGGGTATCTTTGTTTATGAGGGGAAAGAACACCCATTTAATACCGATTTTGTGATATTTGTGCCTGGCGGTAAGGAGCACTGCTTCAAAAATACAGGTGGTTCACTTTTGAAATTTCTTTGCATTATTCCTGCAGACGCAAGCTAAAACCATTTCAAAAATTTCTGACATTCCTGGCCGAAAAAGCACTTGACTTTCGGCCTGTTATCTGCTATGTACACTAAAGAGATGCACCTGGGGGCAAACTAAACAATTTCAGCGGAAAATCTGTCGAAAATTCAAATAGCGCAGGCACACATAAAGGGAATTTGGAATGTGCGAGTATTGAAATTGGCATTGGTCAACATTTAAAGAAAACAAAAGCGAGATGAAACAAACTATCGACGTCCGGATTGGCGAAGTCGGGGTGGGCCAGGGGCAGGTAATATTGCAATCGAGGGCTATAGGTTCCTGCGTTGCCGTTGCCTTCTACGATGTTAAGAAAAAAATTGGCGCACTGGCGCATATTATGTTGCCCGGCAGAGCACCTTCAAACAAGAATAGCGATGAAAAAAACAAATATGCGGCCAATGCCATTGACACCCTACTAAGCGAAATAAGGCATTTGGGTTCGCAAAACGGCAGCATCAAAGTGTTCCTGGTTGGCGGGGCAAATGTTCTAAATAGAAAAGATGATACTATTTGCGAAGACAATATCGATTCGATTCTGGCTCTTCTTGAGAAAAAGAACCTGAAGGTAACAGCCCAGTCGCTCGGTGGAACAGACAGAAAAAGCATCTCTGTCGATGTCGGGCAGGGAACCATATATTGCGCCGAAGGTGACCAGAGCGAAAAGCCGATGTGGAAAGCAAATAGAACTACACAATAAGTTTTTTCTTTTGGTTGCTGTGAATCAGGGGGATAAAGGATGCCCAGGCAAAAAAAACATCCTTCGAAAAAGGATAAGATTGGCGACACAGAGCAGCAGCTAAGAGCCACTATCCAGGAGCTTCAGGCCGAAATCTCCGAGCAGAAAAAACCAGAGGAAAACTTCCGGAACCAGAGGGATTTGTATCGAGCTATAATGGAAAACGACCACTTCGGCTTTGCTCTGATAGGCCTCAATCACAAGATTCTTTTGGTCAACAACATGATGAGTAAATTCTTCCAAAAGCCTGCCTCTGGGCTTATCGGCAAAAAGTGCTTTCGGGAATTCCAAAAGCGAAAGACAATATGTCATCATTGCCCCGGTACCCAAGCTATAGCAACCGGCCGACCGGCTGAAATCGAGACTGAGAAAGTCCGTGATGATGGCAGTCGCTTTTCAGTCCGCTTTCAGACCTTTCCAACTCTTGATTCAGACGGCGCTATAACAGGATTCATCGAGATTGTCCAAGACATCACTGAACGCAAGAAGGCCGAAGAATCATTGAAAGCTGCTTTCCAGCAACTGCAGGCCAGCGAGCAGCAGCTAAAAGCCGCAAACCAGCAATTACAGGCCAGCGAGCAGCAGCTAAAAGCCGCAAATCAACAATTACAGGCCAGCGAGCAGCAACTAAAAGCTGCGAACCAGCAATTACAGGCAACTAACCAGCAGCTAAGGGCCAGCCAGGAAAAAATCAGGGCGCTGGCAAAGTTTCCCAGTGAGAACCCAAATCCTGTTTTGCGAATCTCAAAAGATGGTATAGTAATATACAGCAATGATGCCGGGCTGACTTTATTGAATGCATGGACAACCGAGCCGGGCAAACGTTTACCGGATAAATGGTGCGAATTCATTGCCGATGTCCTAAAAACCGGCTTAAGTAAAGATACCGAGCTTGAGTATAACTCTCGAATATTCTCTCTGACGTTCGCACCTGTAGTGGATGCAAACTACGTCAATGTGTACGGACTCGATATCACCCGGCGCAAACAGGCCGAGCTGGCCCTGAAAAGAGAAAGAGATAAAGCCCAAAAATATCTCGATGTAGCGGCGGTTATAATGGTAGCTATCGACTCCGAAGGAAGAGTCGGTCTTATAAACAGGAAAGGTTGTGAGGTACTGGGCTACACCGAGGATGAAATCCTCGGCAAAAACTGGTTTAATAATTTCCTGCCCAAAAGTGTTAGGGATAATATAAAAGAAATTTTTAATAAGGTTCTGGCCGGAGATGCTGATGGACCTGAGTATTATGAAAATCCTGTTTTGACCAAAAGTGGTGACGAAAGACTCATCGCCTGGCATAATACAGTATTACGAGATGATAAGGGCGACGTTATGGCCACCTTGAGCTCAGGGATGGATATCACCGAACACAAAAAGATGGAGGAGGTGCTGCAAAAATCGGAACATGAAAAGACTTTAGTTTTAGATAATGCTAGTGAAATAATCGCTTATCATGATAAAGATAACAATATCCTATGGGCTAATAGGGCATATCTGAAAGCAACTGGCTTATCGCTATCAGAGCTAAAAGGAAAGAAGTGTTACCATGCCTGGGGTCTCGACAGACTTTGTAAAGACTGCCCAGTCACAAAGACGATGGAAACCGGTGAACCACAAAGTGCCGAATTAACGCCAAAAAATCAACCACACTGGCCTCCAGATATAGGTTCTTGGCTGTCAAGAGCAGCCCCTGTGAAAGATGAGACCGGCAGCGTTATCGGTGCAATTGAGGTTGCTTACAACATCACTGAGCGTAAGCAGACGGAGGAAAAACTTATTGATTATCAAGAGCAGCTTAAGTCTCTCGCTTCTCAATTAACCCTGGCCGAAGAAAGCGAAAGGCATCGCATCGCCACAGAACTGCATACCTCAATCGACCAGTCACTGGTTATATCAAAAATGAAATTGGATGAACTCCGTGCATCTACACCTCCAGGGGAGCTGGCCAATATCCTCGACGAGGTCTGTGAGCTGCTTGGCCAAAACATCCAGGAGGCAAGAACATTGACATTTGATTTGAGTTCTCCTATTTTGTATGAGTTAGGTCTTGAAAAAGCTGTGGCCGAATGGCTTATCGAACAAGTCCAGAATAAACACGGAATCAAAACAGTGTTTATAGACGATGGCCAGAAAAAACCGCTAAATGATGATATGCGGGTCTTTTTATTCCGGGATATACGTGAGCTGCTGTTCAATGTCATCAAGCATGCACAGGCAAAAAATGTAAAGGTATCTATCAGCAAAGTTGCAGAACAGATACAGGTCACTGTTGAAGACGATGGGTGGGGATTTGACCCCGTCAAAGTTACGGGTATGGCGGTAAGAACAGGTGCGTTTGGTCTTTTTAGTATCCGTCAGCGTCTGGAATTATTGGGCGGACGTTTCGAGATTAACTCTGCCCCGGGCCACGGTACCAGAATTACCATTACTGCACCTCTAAAGCGGGAAAAATAAAGTCGGAGGTAATAATTATGAGTATAAGAATTTTACTGGTCGAGGACGAGCGGCTGTTGCGGCAGCTTCTGAAGAACATGCTGCAGCAACAAACTGATATGGAAGTGGTTGGTGAAGCGGGAGACGGCCGAATAGCGATTGACCTCGTGCGAAAACTACAGCCGGATGTAGTCGTTATGGATGTAACTATGCCGAATCTGAATGGTATCGATGCAACAAAGCAGATTGTTCGTGAGTTCCCGCAAACCAGGGTTACTGCACTCTCCGTTCATTCTAATACTATGTTTGTCGTGGATATGCTCAAGGCCGGGGCATTGGGATACGTATTAAAGGATAGTCTCTTCGATGAGCTTGCCGAAAGCATACGAACCGTAAGTTCCGGCGGCAAATACCTCAGCCCCAAAATAGCCGGCGAAGTAGTTAATTCCTTCATAAAGGGAATAGAACCAACCTCCGAATCACCTATTCAGAGCTTAACAACCCGAGAGCGCGAGGTCCTGCAGCTTATAGCTGAAGGAAAGAGCACGAAAACGATTGCTTTAGAACTGCACGTAAGTGTCAAGGCCGTCGAAGCGAACCGCCGCAAAATTATGAACAAGCTCGATGCCCACAGTGTGGCGGAGCTTGTTAAAATTGCCATTGTTGGTGGTTTGGCCTCGCTTGAAACATAAAGCTCCTGTCAGGACACAGCAAAACAATAAAAGGAAATATTTATATCTAAAGCTAAAGAAAAGCCGGTCTTTTTGCCGATATTTTATATATTGTATATAATCTAACCATAAATGGGGGTTTAATTGTCCTATAAAAGGATATCATCCGTCCAATAATAGGGTTTTTT
>Ga0315537_1000523_pt1 | contig 29944 bp, 18 predicted proteins | sample SalMarSW160270MG_FD_203091 | JGI IMG/M metagenome (GOLD analysis project Ga0315537, IMG submission 203091) | Salt marsh sediment microbial communities from the Plum Island Ecosystem LTER, Massachusetts, United States - Salt Marsh Sediment SW1602-70 ...
CTGGGATATGCCGCACTCTCCTCCATCATCGGCCAGCGCGACGCGGAGCGAATACTTCCCGGCATAGGCAGTTGTACTATCTAAACTTACGGTGGATGGCCCGCCCACTGTGACTGGGTCTTTGTGGGTCCCTATGACTGTCCAGTGCAATAGGAGTCCATTCGCACCAACAGCGGCAAACTTGCGGTTTGCCAGCATTTCGGCCGCAAGACCCTGCCAACTGGCTTTCCTGGTGATCTCAAAATTGTGGCCAAACAGCAGGGGAGAAATGGCGCAGCCAGAGAGTTGCGAGGGAATTTCCAGACTCACAACCTGTTCCTTTCCGACCTTGTTGGTTCGATCAATCTCTATCTCCTGTCCAGCGACAAGCGCCAAACTCAATGCGGGGAGAAGTGTAGCGAATAGTATTGTTTTCACGGTCTTCCTTTGCCTCCTGCCGAACATTATTATTATACGGCACCCCGTGCACGGTCTCGTTCACACCTGACTTTCCTAAGGGTGGCCTTTATCATGCCGTTATGATAGCAGACCTGCGAATTTCTGTGAAGGATTATCGCCGAGGTCAGACCAAGTGCCTCATCAAGCTCCCGATAGGCAAGCAAACCTGCATCACTGGTCACTTTAGTTCCGTGAAATTCGAGCTTCAATCTGCGGTCGAAATTAAGCTTCAGAGCGTCCTTGCGTGCTTCACCCATGGGGTTCTCCAAATAAAAACAGTCAAAACTGGTTTGAACAGCATCCATAAGCCCTATACTATCAAATCCATATTCAATACGCCACTTTTATACGGGAAATCCAGGTCTATTCGACTTGACTTCGATGAGCTTCCATTTGGAGTTGTCCCTTATGAGGATATCTGCCTTGGCTATGTAGTCCTGATAGATGAAGGTCGCCTCAAAGATAACGGTAGTATTAGTCAAAGAAGTTCATGTTGGAAAGAAAGATATATTTGAGTGGTATTTACTATTAGGGCGGATGCAGGCTGGCAATAGACTAAGGTCTAACGCCGGGTACAAGTTTAAAAGCCTATGTCAGCTTTTCTCTAAGGCACAGCTCCGGTCAGGATCTTCTCGCAAGCTGGATAGGGTATCTCACGGCCGTCGGAGTACTGCCAAATGACACTGTCGTAGCGCCACGGCACCACGGTCTCAGTCTGTTCCGTTTCCTTGACCCGTTCGGCTTCGCCGGCCGCAAGGACGGAGCCCGTCTTGAGCGAGAAGGTCACCGGCTCGCCCCGGCGTAGGTTCACAAACCGAAGTCCATCGGGTTCGCCGTGCTTCGCGAGGAATTGCTTGTGAAAGGCGAGGAGCTTTTTCTGATTCTCCGGCTCTACTTCGTTGGAGAGATGGCCGGAGACGTCAATCGTGCCATAGACCTCATAAAGGGCGTGGCGGTACTTCGGTGCGATGGGCCGATAGCCGGGCGTGGCCTGGGAGTTGATACTGCTCAGGGTGTAGATCCAGGGAAATTGGAGATCAGTAATATGTGCAACCCCGAAATCATTGGCCCCGCCCCAGCCGAGCATGCACTCGCCATAGACCGGCAGGCCGAGTCGATACGCTTGCCGCCAAAAGCGCCACCAGTAGGGTTGGTTGGGAACAGCCGTGTTGCGCTGCTTTTCCACCAGCGGCCGGTAGTCCACTCCGCCCAGCGCACCAAAGCCGCCGTCCACGAAGATGGCGTTCATGCCGAGCCGGGCACTCATGTGCAACATCGGCCAGAGCATTTCGTCCCACCAACCGCTGGCTATGCTCATCGGCACCCAGTTGTAGGGAGCAAACGACGGGAACTCGCCGTTCCGTCCGCACCGGACCCACTCCGGATGCGCCCGGATCTCCGGAAAGCCGACGGTGGCGTTTCGCTCCGTGGCCGGGGGGAACTTCTGCTGATCGTAGCCCCAGTAACGGGTCACGAACCCTTCTTCGGAAAAGGCATTCTGAGGGCTGGTCTTCACGAACTCCGGGCGCATCCAGTACGAGGAACGGATGCCCCGCTCGCGCAGCTTTGATGCGTAGCGCGCGATCTGCGGGTTCACGCCGAAGTTTTCGTTCTGGCGATACTCGGCCGGCACGCTGTAGGGCGAACTGAACCAGGTGGTGAAATCGAACTCGACGGTATCCACACCGTAGTCGCCGTATTCTTGGGCGATCAACTCCGCCGCTTTTTCCAGCGAGCCACCGGCCTTCTGGATCGGACCGTCCAGCCCGCCGCACTGCGCGAACGCGGTGCCGACAAAACCGGTTTGCAACCGGTAATGCTCGCTGATACGCCGACCGAACTGCATCTTTGCGTTGCTGTAGTGCTGCGGCGCGCCGGCCTTCGGTTCCGAGGCATAGAGATATTCGAAGGTTTCCACCAAGCAGCGGCCCGAAAGCCCAGCGACATCCATGGAGAAATTCGGCCAGATGCCGTCCACGCCGAACTTGAGGTAGTCGCAGTTGGCGCGACTGACGCTGAAATAGAGATATTGCGCGGAAAGAATCAGGCTCCCGGCCTTGCGGTCGGGACGCGCGTCCCATTCGTAGAGGAGGAACGGCTCCGTTTGCAGCGTGTTGCCGTCCGGGTGATAGCCGCGTCCACTGCGGGCGTTGCGTCCCCAGCCGGAGTGATCTCCGCTCTTGGTCCAGGTTATGATGTTCCGGTTCGGTTGGCCCCAGCGGATACCGATGCTGGTGACACCGTCGGAGGACCCGTTCGGCCCAAAGCCGTCGTTCAAAGCCAGACTGTAACCTTCGACATTGAAATGGGTGGGCACCTTGATTTCGATGGAACGGGCCAGACCCCGATAAACGTCACCGCCGATGTTCCGCTCGATGGGCCACCAGGTTTCCCAAATCTGCGTGTAAGTGAAAGAGCTAAAGCTGCCCACCTGCAAAGGCAGCCACACAGCGAAGGTCACGCGCCCGTCGCGCACCTCGACCCCGCGGAAAGCCTGTATGGAATCCGGGTGCGTGCTGCGGCGAGGAGAGGTATAGTCGCGTGTGAACATCCTTCGCCCAAGCCACGGTGCGTCCCTGCTCGGCTCCTGTGCGTCGGGCATCCCGTAGGTGTTGTAGCCGATCAGGTCGATGCCGTTCCCGTAGAGGGCACTCTGCATCAAGGGCGTGCCGTCGGCTGCGATCCACTGCCGGACGCGCACGTGATCCTTGTCGTAGATCAACTGCTGCCCGTCAGGCCAACGAACGGTAATCGCGTTCTTGCGATCCAACATTACTGGCTTCCCATCGCCGTCGGCGAGCGTCACGCCTTCGGTGATCTTCGGGGCCTCCAAGGAGCGCGGGGCAATAACGGCCACGTTGGAACGTTGTCCGCCTTCACCGGAACCGGTCACGGCCACTACGGCATAGTGGTAGGTAGCCGATGGGTCGAGGTTCCCGTCGAGGTAATGCGGCCGGGTGACCGGATTGGCGGTAACCCGCGTCCACTGCTTGCCGTCCGTGGACCGATGAACATGCCAGCCGGTGACACGCTGGTCTTCGATGGAGGGATTCCAATGGAGATAAACCCGCCCATTGGCTCCATAACCGGCGAGCGCACTGGGCGGGAGCACCGGCATAGAGGGGAACCGACTCGGCGCCTGCGGGCTCTCTGCCGCAACGGCTAACCGGCACACCACAAGCGATGCCGCCAGCAGGATTGACAGGAGGGACTTGCGCAAAACAGCGGATACTGTTTCGATGGTGTTCGCTATGAGCTTCATGATCCTTTCCTCGACTGTACGATCATCTGTTTCCCTACTGTTTTCGTCTTCCTACTTCGCCGCTGGGGTGGTAAACTTCAGCCTGATTTGCCCATACTGACCATTGGCCGTTGGAAACCTGAGCTTGAGGGACCTGCCGATGCTTTCGACTTGCGCCCCTCCCTCCTTGACCCAGTATCCCTTCTCAAAGTGGCCGCGTTCAGCCCACACAATCCCGATATCGCTTCCATCCGCGCGGCGGAGTTCCACATCGATCTTGGTGGAGGTAATGACGTACTCGTCCGGCCCCATCCGGATGATCAGCCCGTTGCCGTTTAACAAGGGGCCAGCTGTATGCAGCCGGGAATCGCGCCATTCGGTTTCGCCAGGAAAGTGGTCCACCGTGGCCGTGAACTTGACCTTCAGATTCCCATAGTCTTGCTCCCATGTGGAACCAGCCTTGTGCAGCTTCTTGTCAAGAACCGAAGTAAAGCCAAGCAGGTCACCGGGGTTGCGCTTCTGCACCAGCAGCGGCTCCATCGTCCGCACGAGGTCAAACATCGCCTTGGTCCGCATCAGTTCCACTTCGGCCTGCCAGTACTGTCCCACCACCATCGCGCCCATAGAGAGGGCCCTGAAATAGTGCTCCGCCGGTGAAAACTCGGGCTGCACGAGGACGTTCCAGGGCCTTATGTATTTGTGAAGAACTTCGCCATAGTTGTCCGGACCCATGCCGTCCAGGCTCGGGCAACCGATGTGGAAGATGTCCATAAAATCGGCGTCACAGGGGGATTCGCCGCACCAGGCGTTGGCGTACATAGGAATATTCAGCGCTTCCTTCGCCTTTCGCACCACGATCTCGATGTACCGACCCGTGTAGTACGCGCCCATCGCCTTCCGCGCGTCGGTGGGCCAGGGCTGTTTGCCAAACACCTCCTCCCAGGTCCCCGACGTCTTGCTGCCGTTGCCGTGGTAGCGGCTCCACGTAAACCAGCCCAGCTTGGTCGGATCATGCTTGGGCGTGTCGTTGGCCTTAAGGTAATCCAACAACTCCTTCGGCACCTGCTCGTCAATGTGCTCGTTGGCCGCCGGGCAGTTGTCGGTATAGCAGGGCATCTCGTTCTCGACCTGCACGGCGATGAGGACCTGGTGTCCTGGGTCCTTCTCCGCCGCGCGTGCCAGCAGTCTGTTCAGCGCCAGCCCGTCCCGCGCCGCGCACTTCGTCGCAAAAGGCGATACGCCTCCATTCTCGGGCTTTCCGTCCAGCTTGAGCGCCGGGAACGCTATTTTCTCCTCCCAGACGTATCTCGGCAGGTAGTTGCTCTGCAGGTTCCTCCACGTACCGAACCAGACGATGATCAGGTGCATGTTGCGCTCTTTGGCCGCATCGATCAGCCCGTCAATCATGGCATATTCATAGGCGTCCTTGCGGGGTTCAAAGGCGTTCCACTGAATGACCGCCGCGAGCGTGTTCAGCCCCTGCCGTTTCCACTTGTCAAACTGGTCCCCGTAATACGGTACATCCGCTGGGTGAGTCATGACCTCTTCCAGGCTTTCTCCGTAGAGGATCAGGCGCGGCTGCCCACACACCACGATGTTACCCTTGTCCACGCGGGGCGTCGAGCCGTCCGGCTTTGGATAAGGCGGGAACGTGGTCTTGTCCACCTTGTCTATAGGCAGGAACTTCCCCGCGTCGGCATACAGGATTCCCTTCTCGTCCAGGGTGACCTTCACGAAGCCGTTCGTTCCTGCGGCGAAGTCATAATCGCCGAGGTTGTTCCAGCCGGAATGGCCATCGCCGGTGTTGCGCTTGAGGGTTTCAGTCTTGCCGTTGTGCTGGATCTCGATGGTTACCTGGCCGCGCGCGCCCCAAACAATGTGCCAGAGGTAAACACGGTAAGTTCCGGCGGCTGGCAGGTGGGGCTTCCATTGGGCCCAGGAGCCGGCGGATGTCGTTTTACGCGCTTCGGTGTTATCCATGCCGTAGGTGTAGTAGCTGCCACCCCCCTCCCGATTCTTGCCAGCCTCCCAGGTGCCACCCTCAGAGTACTCTGGGGCGCCGTCGTCGATGACCAGTCCGCCGTCGTAGGTAGGCGTCGCGCCACAACAGCGGCTGAAACTCATGAATGTCGACAGCACAACGAGTGCAGCGGCCATCCAAGTTGCCAGGTAACGCGGTCGCAATGGCACCTGCAGGGAGCTAATGGAGTGGATTTGTTTTGTCATCGCTCTGTCCTCAATAATCTGAGATTTCCCTATGAGTTCATAAACGGTGCTCCCAAACACTGTAACACACTATCTTACCCGAACGATGTACTCCATTTCAATCCCAATTTCCCATCATGAAAGTTGCTCCTGCACTCTACGGCCTACACGATAGCACGACAGCCATTCGATCTCAACGCCTCGCCCCAGGGGAGCGCCGCCATTGCACAATGGCGGAGTCGGCTTTGAAATCCTCGGCAATCCCCGCTTGATTGCCAACAAAAATGGCCGCCGATAGAACAACCATAACGATAAAGGTTCTTATTGCGGCAGTGCTTTTAATCGCGAAAGTTTCTTTCATAATGATTTTTTGTGATTTGAACACCGCAGCTTGGTATTTAACCACACATGCCAGCTGTTTTTCGCCAGGCGGAAGGACGCTGGCGATCAAGCCTTGCCAATACAGCTAAACCAGATTGTCGCGATCGCATTAGTTTTCAATTCCATGTATGTTCGGCTTTTCACCGGCAGGTGTTTCGTACCCCAGAAGCTCATCGAATCGTCACCAACCGCACTCCGTATGGGCCAGGGATTTCCACACTGAACATACCACGATTCAATGGCAGCTTGGTGCCAGTTTCAGCATTCTGAGCGCCAGCGTCCGGACTGAAGCCCAGCCCCTTTTCGTCCAAGGTCACCTTCACCGTCGTGTCGTTGGTCGCCCAGCTTTGCAGCACCACCAAGAGCGTCTTCTCCTGCGGGCGGGCTAAAGCGATCCATTTCACGGCGTCGTTCTCCACCCAAACGGCCGGGCGCTCGTCCCAGTAGTTGTAAACAATGGTATCCGGTTTTGCATAGCCGAAATCGACAACGATTTTCTCGAGGTCTGGCGCATCCACGCGCGCGTTCTTGATAAGCGAACTGCCACCGGTGTATTCGGTGCGCAGCACCTCGTGCACCATCTTCATGCCCCAATCGGCGCGGCCTGGGATGTCCGGGTGTTTCTCGTTCAGCTTAGTAACAATGGGATTGCGCGTGCCCACCGGGGTGTAAAGCCAATATGGAATTGCTCCTACTTGCCGCCCCATTGCCTTGGCGCGGTGCATTTCCGGCGGGAACGGTACGGTCGAATCCAACTCATAATCTAAGTAGAAACGCAAAATGATTCATATAAGAAGTCCCATTTTGACGACATTGTTAATAATGAGAATGAAGGCGGTGGAACCGCCGGGAGGTTGTCATGGGACGAACAATAAAACTGACAGATACCCAATGGAACCAGTTGGATCATCTGAGAATGAGCACGGCATCGGCCGATGTCTTTCGCAACTGTACAATTATTTTGATGTCCGACGTGGGCCGTTCCAAAGCCTCGATTTCGAACGATCTGGGCTGTTGTACGGATACCGTCGCTCGCGTACGCAGGCTCTATCGACAAGGCGGAGCCAAGGCCTTGCATCCCATCAAGCCACCGGGTCGGCCCAGTCGAGCCACGCCGGAATTTATCGAGCAGATGAAACTGGCCGTACGAACCAATCCGCTGACGTTGGGATATGGCTTTTCCACCTGGTCGGCGGCGAGATTGGCCGAGCATCTGGCCAGAGTAACGCGTGTTCGGTTCAGCGACGATCAATTGCGAAGGCTCCTACACGAAGAAGGATTCTCCATCCACCGGCCCAAGCATACCCTCAAGGGCAAAAGGGACGAAGCGGCATACCAAAAGGCCAAGAAAGACCTTATTCGCTCGAAAAAAAAGCGATGAAAGACGATTCGGAGGAGGCGCTGGTCTTCCAAGATGAGATGGAGATCCACCTCCATCCCACCTTGACGCAGATGTGGGGACCTGTGGGCGAGCAGCCCGAGATTCCTTCTCCGGGCAAGAACGAAAAGCGGGTAGTCTATGGTGGGGTCGATTATAAGACCGGCAAGATCATCTACACGGTGGCCAAGACCAAAAGCGGCCAGAACTTTCTTGCATTTTTGATAGCGCTGGTAACCGCTTATGCTGGCCAAAAGGTTCGGCTGGTCTGCGATAACGGGCGGTTTCATCAGACCAAAGCGGTGCGGCAATGGCTCAAGACACACAGGGATCATATCCAGGTGTTTTGGCTGCCGCCATACTGTCCGAGCTTGAACATGATTGAACGGCTCTGGGGTCATCTCAAGCGTACGGTACTGGCTAACGTGTTGTTTGCCAGCATAGAGGATCTGGTAGCCGCTTTTCGACGCGGCGTCGCCCGTATCAACGGCCATAGGAACAAGATGGACTTTATCTTCAACCATGATGATGTAAAGCAAAAGGCTGCGTAAATGTTTATGCGTTTCTACTTAGTATAACCGTAGCCCAGCTCTCGAAAGGCAATATTAACGCATCGGTCATGTGGTGCGACCACTCCAGCGGGTCGGATTGGTGACGCCGCCAATATTGCAGCAGATTCCAAACACGTTTCATATACTCACGCTCGTTCCAGATAACCATCACTGGCTGCACCTTCCCATCGGACATTCTGTATGCTGCTGAATTCTGGGTATTATATGTGTATTTAGGAAAGGTGTTATCCCAATACGCGCTGACGCCCCGCTTGAACCATTCATTGGCATACCAGCAACCGTAGTCCTGGTAACTGCGGCAATAATTGATGTACATGCTTGGATTGCTCTGCCTCTTCTTTGGATCCTTTTCGCGGAACACCTCCTCCGTCGGCCAATCCCGCTGTGTGAACTCGCTAATTTCTGTTCCGAGCGTTCCGGCGTTGCGCCACTCGTCCTGAAAGGTCTGCCATTCGGGCTGCACTACTGACTGGATCAGTTCCTCCTGGTAGGTCATGGCCGGACGTTGTCGCATCCCAGCAAAGACGCGGCAGCTCTCCAACCAATTCCAATTCCCGTAGCAGGGAGGCGGATTATATTTGGCGACGTAATCGTTAAACCATGCCTCATCAAAAATACCGGTCCTTTGGGCTTCGATGATTTTGTCAACAATTTGCCAGTCATTCCGAAACGGGCCTTTGTAGCCGCAATGCAGCCCGCCCCACGGATTGACCGGCCCGGAGCCGCCCGGCATGGTAATGGTTTTGGCGCGCCAGTTCTCCGGTATCGGCTTAGTTGGCGAGGCCTGCAGCCCGAAAACCAAGGCGTACTTTTCCTTAATAATGGCCGGCGTGTTCACCAAATATACCCGCAAGGTGAGTGTGTCGCCGGTTCGGATAAGCTCCTGGACCGGCCGGGCGTTCTCGCCTTTTTCGGTGATCCAGTTCTTGTCGTTCTCAGCAAACCAACACAGCCCCCGCTCCTCAGCGCCCAGCCAAATATAAGAAGTGAACGGATTCTGCCATTTCGCCGTACGCCGGGATTTGGTGCTATCCCACACCACACCCACACCAGCCGGAGTAAATCCCGAGTAATTCTTCCGAATGTAATCGCTGACTTCATGAAACAGCGGTGCCTCTTTGTTCTTGAGCACGATTTCGATCCAGAGACGCTGGATCTCTCCCCTCGCCTGGCACGGGGCCAATTCCATCTCAACCTTCATGCAGCCATCAAACTCGATCGTGGAAACGGTCCGCACTTCCAACGTGTCGGACACCGCGTGGGAACGAAAGATCGCTCGTTGAGGGTTCGCGCCCTCCCATCGCGAGTCGGCGAATGTCCAACGCTGCGGACCGTCCGCCGTCTGCAGGACCAGGCTCATGGGCTTGGCCAAAAGATCTCGTCCTTTGGAAATTGCCTGATCCAAGAGTCCGAAGCCATTCATCGAGTATTCCCGCATCACCACACGGGCCGTCTTGTCCTCGACGCGAACCGGCTCAAAGGGTGGATAGACTTCATCGGTGATGCCGAGCCGGTTGCCTTCCCAGGCAAAGCGGACACGTTCGAAGCAAAGGCCAGGAACAGTGACCTTCGCGCCGTCAAACGTAAATACTCCCTCATATTCAACGTCCACCAGATCGGGAAGCTCCAGCATGCCCTGTGCGGTCTTTTCCTGATCAAAGGTAAGCTCGGTCTGGGCGAGCGGCCTTGCGTCGCCTATCTTGCGGACGGAGAATGAGCCGCCCGTAATCGCCTGGACCAGTTCAGAATCAGAGCAGGTGGAAAGATCTGTCAGATAACGGATTTTGCATCGTTCGGGATAATAAGCGATCCGACAACAGCGGCCGAGCAACTCACCCTTTTCGTCGTTGGCTTTGGGGTTGTTCTCAGCGGCCTTGTCGAAAAACGAGATCAGGATCTTCGAGAGGATCTGTTCGCCATATTCATTGGCGTGGACGACATCGCGATAGAAGCGATGCGGGTGAAGCTTCGATGACCGGATGTATTCGGCCCATGGAACAGTCATATCGAGGTAGGCGCATTGCTCCTCGGCGACGAGTTTCTTGAGCGATTGACCGTAGGCTCCGGTGCCTGAGTGAGCAGCCTTAGCCAACACTTCCGCATCGCGCGGGTCAGTTGTGCCAAAGGCTCCGGTGGCCAGAATGATCTCCACGTTGGGTAACGCGGCGCGCAATTGGTGAATAACCTCTCGGATGTCTTCGATGCTTTTCTGGCTGATGCCGCCTATGAGAACAAGGTCCGGCTTGCGCGGAACTACGTTCTTGGCGATGCGCCCGTTTTCCTTATAGTGCTGACACCCGCCGCCGCCACGCGCATAGACCGTGGCCTTGATTTCCGCTTTCGGATAAGCCTCCCGGAGCTTTGCTACCCAGCCGGAGCGCATCATGTCGTTGACGATGCTGTCGCCCATTGCCAGCAGGCGCAGTTCACCACCTTGGGTCAAAATCTGACGTGTGTGCTGGAGATGGGCCCAATCTCGTAACGGCAACGTGAATTCGCCTTTCGGCATATTCGCCTGTATCTCTTCTATCTGCGTCAGTGAGCGGCAGGGAGAACTGAAGATATAGTAGTCATGCTCGGCTGGTTCGCTCTGCACTTTGATGTCCGGCGGGTACTTTGCCGGCAGAGCACCCTCCTTCGGGAACGTCACCGGCGAATCCTTCATCATGTCGGCGTAGGCCGGCAACAGGATGATGCAAGACATCAATAGCATAGAAACAACATGCTTCATGGTCATTCTCCCATAGTGAAACCGAATTCATACTCTTCTTTTTGTCAAATCTGTTATTCGAAATAGATCCTCATCCGGGTCGTTAATGCGAAGTCGTCTTCATTCCTGATTCCTGGCTGGTACTGCTCTTTGGGTCTCTCACACCGCCGGCACCACAAGCTCTGAACAAGGGCAGGTGGTAGTTGGCCAAGTCTTCCCGCGTCAGCGTCCGAGTCTTGCTCCCGACGGTCTCCTTCACAATCGTGCTGAACGGCTGGTTCCAATGATAGAACCCAAAGGTGAAGGAGGCCTCGGAGTCGATCACGGTGAACACGGGTGGATCTATGGGTTGATTCGCCCAGGATTGGTAAGAGACCCCGCCCAGTAACTCTACCTTGGCGCCGTTCTTCGCGATGATGTGTCGGGACCTGCCCTCAGTCTTCAGGCCGAGAATCCATAGTTGTCCGCCGTCTACTTCGATCATGTCAGCTTCGGGAGACTCTGGATTGTACTGTCTTGCCCAGCATTTCTCGCCGCGGCCGATGTAAAGCCCGGAGGTCGGAACGTCCTCTAAGAAGCACTCGCCGCCGGGCGTGGGCTTCTTGATACGGCCGGACATCCCCATGTTCTTGAGCACCAGGGCCTTGCCCGACTTGTTCTCGAACATGTACGCCTTGCGCGGGCCTTTCCAACCACCGAGGAGGAAGAAGCGCTCAACCACCACTGCCGGACTGGTGAGGTCCTCGAAGGTAAACACCGCCTGCTCACCGCTCTGAAATCTGCCGCTGAGATCTGCTATGTCGATGATGTTCGACATCCCGATGATGCGGTTGACGCTGCCGTGAACTCGGATGGGCCGACTGAACATCGGATATTCGTAGGTGCCGGTCCGGCGAGGAAAATAGATCGTGGTCTTGCCTTCCGTAGCCGCTCGGTCGATGGCGTTCTGCAATGCCTCCCCAATGTCTTCGCCGCTCTTTGACCAATCCACCTTCACCCACTTCGCCAAATCCGTTTCCCAAGGCACTTCGGGCGTCTCTTTGATCGTCAGTCGGAGGCTCTTTAGTTCACAGGGAAACAGCGAGTGCCCCTTGCCCTCGTACCACTCCTCCAGAGCCGGCCCGTCATGGGTCGTGCCGGAGGCGGCCTTGAGGAGATAGCCATAGCCGTTCTGCTTAACGTCGCGGACAAAAAACTTCGAGCTGTCGTTGATAATAGCGGCGTTGTCCTTGCTGCCCCCAGACAGGTCCGCTTCGATCAGCATCATGTGAGCGTGCCGGCTGTTCCTGAGAGCCGGTACGCTGTTTAAGCTCTTCAGGTCGCGTATGGTCGTGCGGGCGTTGAAATTGTAGAACCCGAGCACGTTCTGGTGTTTAAGGGTCAGGTGCTCAAAAACCAAGGAGAAGGTGTCACCGGTTTCTACTCCATGGTCGAACCCTTCCACCGTGACGTGCTTGATGAGACAGGGTCCATTCTGACCTTGCCGCATGTCCAGCCCGATCCGGCCGACCCTATTTTGGTCGCTGCTTCGAATCGTAACGTGATACATTGCCCCGCTGTTGTTTGACATGAAGCGCAGACCCACCGCTCCAGGATTACCACGCCCCACGTCCACGGTCAGATTGCGGACGTAGCTGTGCATGACATCGCCGGTTCCCTGGCCCTGATAGACCGAGAGCACGATTTTTGGTTTATTCGGATCGCCGAAGCCCGGGCAGTTGTCTTTAAGGCGGATCACGGTTCCTGCCTCGCTCTGGCCCTGATAAGTCAGGAAGCGGTCACGGCTGTGGGCCTTGCCATTGAAAATCCCCACACTGTCACTAATCAGATAGGTTCCGTTGGGGAAGTACAGTGTATCGGGAATCCCCCTGACCTCGTCGATTGCCTTCTGGATTGCGGCGGTGTCGTCGGTCACGCCATCTGCCTTGGCTCCGTATCGAGCCTTGACATCGACGGCCCCTGCGTCGGCAGGGAAAACGATATTTTCGGCGCAAGCTATGCAGCCAATGGCCGGTATTAAGATTAAGACGAGACAATGTTTTATTGTGAACTTCTTTGCCTGCATATCCGGTTTCTTTCTTCCCTTTTGAGAGACAAACTTGACAATAACTCTGGAACTTACAGGATTTAAGATTTCCCATTGCTACTCTGCGAAGAAGCTCGCTTCGTAGCACGAGTCAAATAAGTTAGAGAACAATCGCATTACTCTCCAAATGCGGCCAGTTCTGCACACGATGCGAAGGCTTGAGCCGTGTTGTCACCGGACGCGGGTTTGCCGATAATGCGAATCGCAACGGCTTGCACGGGCTCAAATCTCACTATGAACCGCTTGCCAGGCTGGATTCCCTTGGGATCGGTGGCCGTTGCGGCGGGGTAGTCTTCAAAGACGGCGATATCGACCCAGGGGCTGTCAAGCGTCTTCCTGACTTGGAGCTTCGGCTTGCCGCCGGCGGTGTCAAACCAACCGCCATCATGAAATATCTTTCCTGCCACGTACACCGCGCGACGAATCTTAACGGATTTCTCGATGGCAATGCCAAAGAAGGCCTGCTCCTGTGGTTTCCCATTATAAGTAACGCGGTAAGTGGTAGAATCACCATCGGCAATGCTGCCGTTGACGTTACCCTCGCCACTGTAAATCTCGCGCCCGAACGTGAATGGGCCGATGACGTCACCATTCAAAACGGTGCCGGGCGCCTGCAGCCAGACTGCGTAGCGGGTGGAGTCCCAAGAGCCGGCATCAAGAAAAGGACGAAGCAGAACACGGCATTCGACTTCTTTGGCCTGTGCAGCAGCCGTGAGATCTCGCGCGTTGCAGGCCCAAAGTGTTTCATCTTGCCAAGAGCGGTTGCCCTTTGCCGGTTTGCTCTCGAACTTGCAGTCTTCATCCGTCAAGCCTCGCAGCGCGACGTACTGCGGGATTCTAATTCCGGGGTTGTCTGCCCGGTCGAGAGCAAGAACAAGAGGCCCCGCAGTTATGGCCACGCGGCCCTCGTTGGAGCCTGAGCCGACGTGGACCTCTGGAACGAGCGGGAAGGAGAACATCACAATATCTCCCCGGTGCCATAAGCGCTTGACCGTCAGATACGTCCCTGGCTCAGGCTGGAAGGCATCGTTGGCAATCGATACCTTGGGCTTCGCAGTCCATCGGGGAACTCGGATGGCCAAGGAGAAATCCACATCATGTTGTGGGTCTATCTCAATGGTGCCGACGCCGTCACTGGGGAATCGGCTCTTCAACGTTACAGTGACCGGCACGCTGCCGATTGTCACGCGCCAGTACGCTGGCGCGAACGTGTTGATTCTAAAACCATCCGCGTCCATTGTCGCAAGAAAAGTTGGCGCAAGACCGAGGGCACGCGGCCCTGAAGAGTTGCAGCAGTCCATACCACGTGTCCCAGGGTAATCCGCACGGAACTGCTTTTGTCCCTCAAGGGGCGTGAAGTAAGAGAAGCCTGACCCATCCGGTTTCTGCGCGCCCAGCGTCTCGTTGAAAAGAACCTGTTCGAGGGCTGCAGCATACTTCTCCTCACCGGTCAAACGGAAGAGCTGCCAGCAAAGCTGTGTCCACGTGGTAGTTACACACATTTCCTGTATGTGTGCGTCCTCATCATTGGGAAGATGGCCGTCTGGCTGAAAGTGTTCGCCGGCACTGGAGCCGCCGGTTATGTAAAGTCTTTTTGCCTTCACATCTTCCCAGGCATATTGTGCCGCGTCGAGGAATTCCGATTTCCCCGTCGCGCGATAGAGTTCACAAAGGCCGACATAATTAGAGAGCATCTCATAGGCTTTACGGTTGCCGACGGCCAGAACGGTTTTCTCCCTGAGCATTGCCGAGAGTACTTGCGGTCCACCGGGCTCGTCCCATGAACTGACAATATACATGGCAAAGTCGAGATACTTCTTCTCACCCGTTGCGCGGTACAACAGCACGATTGGCTCAAGAATCGAGGTTGGGGCCATGCCAACGTGCGTTCCGGCCTTGAGGATGCTGCGCTCACGAGGAAATACTGAAGCCAAGAGATCCCCGGCACGTTTGCACGCGGTCAGGGCCTCTTCATCGCCCGAGATTCCATAGTAGGACAACAATCCGATTAAACAGTACTTGTGCACCCACACATCCCAGTCGGCTTCACGATAGAGACCGAAACGCTTTTCAGGCACATACGTTCCAAGGTATCCATCGTCGTCCTGCGTGGCGATCAGCCCTTTGGCGACACGTGTGATCTTCTCACGCAGGCCCGCATCATGTGATCCAAGCCAGAGCAGGGATGCTGCGTGCAGCCACTTGCCCACGTGCTCGCCGATCCAAGGATGGGAACCGGGCCGTGAACGAAAGCCCGCAAGCAGGACGTCCTCGTCGATATTGATGATTCGCCCAAAGGTATGGGCGCGGATCCGCTCACCCAGCAGACCGGAGATATCTACAGCATTTGGAGCCATGGGAGACGTTCTGTCAGCTGCGACCGGGGCCAGGGTCGCGCGAACGGGGATGGAACTCGACTTCCCCCAAGCGTTGATTGGTGCGACGAGCACCAGCGACACGATAAATGCGCTAAACATCGATATCTTCCTTTCATTTACTCCACTGAAATACGGTCAACAAATCAATATTCTTGATTCTTAAGGATGCCAGGTTGTGGAGTAGGGTATTTGCCGTCGGCTCCGGCCTGCACGGGGGCGGGTGATTCCATCGTCAGCTTGTCAACGTCGCGGGCGAACTCCTCATCGCAGTTGAGCATCTCGTCGTATGTCACGACCTGCCCGGTGTGCACTGCGCGGCGGCCCATAGCAGTGACAAGACCGGCCTCCGCGCCGCGTTTGGCCTCGTTGTAGGGGCGGTCATTGCGAATGGCCTCGATCAGCTCGTCCCATTCGAGCTGATAAGGATTCGGCTCCGGCTGCGGGAACGCCCACGCAAGGCTGTCTCGCGAGAAGTCCTGCCCCTTGTAGATGCGGCACTTGGCCGGTGTGTGCATGTACGTGGAGATGACGGCCGAGCCTTTGGTCCCATGAGCATAACTGGCGAATTCGCCGTGGCATCCGACCATGTTGCGAGCGTAGAGAAGCAGCTTGACACCGTCGGCAAACGTGTATTCCACATCGTAATGGTCAAAGTTCTGGTCTACGTTGTTGCCACGATGGGTTCGCCCTCCGGAACCCTGGGCGTGGACCGGCCAGGCCCCTTTCATCCAGCAGCACTCGTCAACATTATGTGCAACGTAGTCCTGGACGAGTCCGCCGCTGGCCCACATGAAGCCTAAGTAGTTCTTGATCTGCCAGAGCAGCTCGCTCAGGTTGCTTCGGTTCGGTCCGGTGAAACCCGCCGGTCCCTGCTGGCGATAGGTGCGCAGCATCAGCAACTCGCCGATCTGGCCGGACTGGATGCGGTCATAGAGCGCCCAGCGGGCCTTGCAGTGGCGGCACATCAGCCCTACACCCACCTTGAGATTATTCTTCTGCGATTCCTCGGCCAGTTGGAGCATTTTGCGAGTGGTGGGCCCATCCACTACGGCCGGCTTCTCCATGAACACATTGATTCCCTTGCGGATGGCGTAGCGGAAATGCACCCAGCGAAATGCCACCGGTGTGGTGAGGATCACAACATCGCCCGGCCGCAGGCAGTCCATCGCCTTTTGATAGGCGTCGAAGCCAATGAACCGCCGCTCCGGCGGCACATCCACTTGATCGGCGTGAAAGCCCATCACCCAGCTATCAGCCGAGCCGCTCGTTCGTGGATCACTGGCGGCCTCGATTAGGCCTTTATAGCTGCGCTGGAGGCGGTCGGCGAAGATATCCGCCATCGCAACCAGTTTGATTGGGCCGCTCTTGGCAGCCATCGCGTTGGCCGCAGCGCCGCCGCCGCGACCCCCGCAGCCCACAAGGGCGACCCTGATGGTACTGTCTTGCCCAGCGTAAATGCGCGGCGACACGGCGGCCAGAAAAGTCGAGGCAGCAACGGTTCGACTCATACTCTTGAGAAATTCACGGCGTGAGTTGTCTCTTTCACATCTTGTATCCATAAACCATTTTCTCCTATTGACCGGTGCCCGCTACTGCATTCAACGAATCGCTGCACAGCTACGTGGTTTCTCGCGAAAGTCTGCGCGTAAGCGAACTGTTTTCGGCAATTTCATCGCGTTTCTTGGGAAACATGCCCAGGCAAATTCCATCCTTGGGCTTTAGCCTCTTGAAAACATAAGGCAGCGTATCCTTGGGCAAAATACGCCCGGCACCGAGGACCTTGTAGCCAACGACCGGCTTCTCGAGTTTTTCGATGACAGCCAGTGACTCCTCAAGACCCTCCTTTATATAGTCATCAGGCCGGTATAGCGTCTGATGGTAGAAGTCTGTTGGTAGGCCGCGCTCTTCGGCCTCCAGATGTGTCGTTGCCTTGTGCGTGGCCATGCCGGCTGGCAACCCGTGGCTCTTGATTAGCTCAAGCCAGCCGCGGATCACATCCCATTTTCCGTCGCCCACCATATCATCGATGCGACAGCCCTGGATGGCGATGGCCTTCGAGCCGTTCTTCACGGCAATCTCGATTTCGCGTTCCATGGGCAAACGGTCGGGCTGGGCGATCCAGATCTTCAGCTTGCCGCTCTTTTCCTGGTACTCGTTCCAGATCTCGACCCAGTTATCGTAACAGGGCGTCCAGACGGCGGTGATACCGTGCTCGGCTGCTTGATCCAACACCTTCATTACCTGCTGTGACGTGTACCACCGCTTCATTTCTTCCGGCGTGGCTTGGGGGTTGCCGTGGGCAAAGCCGAAAAACGGGTTGCTCCCGAGGATGAGCCGGGAGACTTCGAGTGTCCCCAGCTTGATCTTGGGGAGCTGGTTAGGCGATAGCGGGGTGGCATATTCGGTCAGAGATGCTTCTGAGCCAGGTTTTTGCATGGATGTTCTCTGCGATACCGATTTGCACCCGGACATGCCCAACACTCCGCCTATACCGGCCAAAGCAGATATTTTCAAAAAATCGCGGCGATTAATGGGATTACTCATATTCAAACCTCCATGGTAAAGTAAAAATTCACCTATTTTAATTAATTTTATGCTTTTCTTATACTTTTTCAAGCTTAATATCATCAAAACCTCACTCTGAACAACCTTATTCATCTTCTCCGCATTAAAAGAATCTTCCTTCATTACAGAGCAGCCAATGAATCCGAGCTGCCCAGCCGACAAAGCCCATCATCATAGGTACCTTCTGCTGGCAAGGAACTACCCAATGCTTTCTGATCGGCCAATAAGATTTTTGACCATATGAGAGAGCAAAGATATAATCGAAGCTATTGATATGGAAGTACCCATTTGCACAAGAGGTTCTCTATGAAGCGCATTGCCTTACTCGCTGTTGTCAATGGATTCATGGTAACTGTGGCTTTGGCAGCGGATTTAAAAGAAGACCTTAAGGTCTCGCTCTCTTGGGGTCATCAATCCAAGCGGTCTATGCCGTATTACATAAGGCTTCTAGCCGAGGGAGCTGGTATCCAAGATACCGAAGCGCACGACATAGAACCGAACGACGATATCACAGACAATTTATTCACAACGCATGCGGGCGGAGGTGATATAGATAGTGTGAGGTTTACCCTTCGATATACCCCAAGGCAAATCAAGACCATTGGGAATCTGCACAGCATTTGGTCGGACCTAATTGCACGCAGCGACGTTGAAACGGTTCGGCGTCTCAAGCAAGACCCAGCCTATCGGCCTGATTCGCGAAAGCTGACTGTCCAGATGGATAAGGCAGGCATAAAGGGATTTAGCATTACTGTGGATCAGATGCTTGAGAGTAAGGCGTTTTGGATACCCTCGCTCGGTATTTACTTGACTGTTGGTGATCCTCCGATTTCATTTTCAGATCATCTAAGAAAGCTTGAAGCATATAAAGGAAAGCGCATTCTGGAGCAGTTGCGGCGTGAGCCGGAAGCGACTTATGAGCAATACACAGCATGCTGGGAGGATATGGGAAGTCCTGCTTACGAAAATCCCCACATGGTACTACCCGGTCATATTGTGGGGATTACGTGGGATAGCGCCCTGCATAAATTCGGCATCGACCGCGGTGCCGGAGTCTGGAACGATTATGGCAATACCGACCGCTTCCGATTCTGGTTCGATTTTGGCGATTTGCCCAAAGGTATACAAGAGTTCTGGAAAGGCCAGAAACTTGAAGACGGTTTACCTGTTATCACTACGACTATTGAACGAGATGACCTGCGCTACGAAGTGGAGCAGTTTGCATATCCTCTAAACGGCCCACCGAAGGAAAGGCGAGGCGACATTGCTATGGTTTTGCTGCAAAAAATCAAAGTCACCAACTTGCAGGACCATGCGAGGACGGTTTCTTTAAATATGCACCACCGCAGGGAATTCGCCTCTACTGATCCTTCAAAGATAATGTGGCGAAATGAAGGTAATGCCTTTGTTTTCGAGGAGAATGTCTCGCATAAAATCTTTTATACGGTTGAAGGGACAGGATTGAAGATAACTTCATGTATTACAAAGCAAGAGCCCAAGCAGCCAGATGACAAAAAGAAAGTGCGTTGGAGGAACTTCGAGACAGTACTGACGTTTGACCTTGCCAAGAATGCAAGCAATGAGTTTGTAGTGAAACTTCCATCACCGATGTTATCGCCGCAAGACCGGGACAAGCTGGTTAAGTTAAACTACATCAACTCTCGCGAAACCACTTTAAAGTTCTGGGGCGATTACTTGGCGCATGGTGCTCATTTCCAGGTACCTGAGAAAGTCGTGAACGACCTGTTTAGAGCTAACCTCTGGCATGCCCTACGGCTGCCACGTCGGCACGGAGGTCAGGATGAAGGGGTGAAAATTGATTTGCCATATTCCAACTTTGCATACGACCAACACGGGACACCCTGGCCGGTCAATCAAGTTGTTTATGTGGACTATATGATTTACGGCCTGCGAGGATATAATGACATTGCGACGGAAGAGCTGCTGACGATGTACCGCAACAATCAGCAGCCGAATGGTCGTATTGCAGGTTATGCGAACTGGGGCGTCTATACACCTTCGATGGTCTACGTAGCAGCGAAGAACTACCTGCTCTCCGGCGACCGGGACATGTTTGAGCAGTTGCTGCCATACACGCTCGAGGCGCTGGACTGGTGCCTGAGCGAGATACGTAAAGCCAGGGAACAACAAGGTTCAGGGACCGACCTAATCCGGTCCCCACTCAATGACCTGACCGGTGAAGGCGTATGGGCTTTCACGCAGGCGTATGTATATACCGCCCTTGAAGTGCTCGGTAGAGCTCTTGAGCAGATTGAGCATCCACGAGCTGGGGAATGTCTGGAGGCAGCGAATGATTTCCATCGGTCTGTTGAGCATGCTTTTGGGAAAGCGACTATGCTTTCACCTCTTGTCCAATTACGGGACCATACATGGATACCATACGTACCGTGCGAGGCCACAAAGCCCGGTCGTTTGTTTGGACAATGGTATCCTACCGATGTGGATACGGGAGCAACACATCTATTACGTCTTAAAGCACTGCATGCCGATAGTGCCATGTCAGATTACCTGCTCAACGACCACGAGGATAATCTTTACTTACACGGCTGGGGCATGGCCAACGAACCAGTGTACAACCCACAGGCAATGGCATACCTACTGAGAGATGAACCTAAGGCGGTGATTAGGGCATTCTACAGTTACATGGCCTGTGCGTTCAGCCATTCAATGCTCGAACCTGTGGAACATCGCTGGGGCTGGGGACAGTACTTCGGCCCGCCGAGTACGGATGGTGCATGGTTTGAACTGTATCGGCACATGCTCATTCGCGAACTTGATGATAACTCGTTACTCCTATTACAAGCAACGCCCCGAAAGTGGCTGGAGGACGGCAAAAAAATCGAAGTTGAACGCGCACCAACGTATTTCGGCCGGATATCGTTCTCTGTTGATAGTAAAGCCGCCTCCGGCAAATTGCTGGCATGGATTGAAATGCCCAGGCGACGGACTCCCGGTAAACTTATTGTTCGATTCCGTCACCCCAGTAGCAAGCCAATGCAATCAGTAACAGTCAACGGAAATAATTGGACGGATTTTGATATTCAAAAAGAATGTGTCGCGATTGAGAAACCCCTTCTGAGGCATTATACTATTACAGTACAATATTAAATCGAGGAGCAGTTTATGAAGATTCCTGTTTTGTGTTTAGCAATTATCCTTTTACTACCACAGGTTGCCTGTGCCCAGGAAGAAACCACACAGGTAACAGTGTCGCTGGAAGAAAGATTAGGACCTCTTAAAATCAATCAAATGGCGCTTGGTCAGGGAGGTCTGTCGGCTGAGCCCATGTGGGATGACCGTATTGCTGAGATTCGCGCCTTGCAGCCAAAATTGATTCGCCTGTTCATCCAGGAGTATTTCGATTTACTGCCTCAACCAGGTCGGTATCACTTCGACAGCCTGGATCGTTCCGTGGATACCATCCTCAAGGCAGGTGCACAACCGCAAATGTGTATCTGCTTCAAGCCGCGTGTTCTTTTCCCAGAAATCAACCAGGACATAGTTGAGCCGAAGGATTATGACCAATGGGAAAAGCTGATATTCAATATCGTCCGCCATTACAAGCAGCGCGGGGCGGGCATTCGGTATTGGGAAATCTCTAACGAACCCGACATCGGCGAAGGCGGCGGGTGTCCTTATCGATTTAAGCCCGAAAGCTACACTCGCTATTACAGGCATACTATCGAGGCCATCCTGCGAGCGGACCCTGATGCGCTGGTCGGGGGACCGGCGTTGGCCAATTCTCGCTCACCAATCCTGCCGGCCCTGCTGGAATTCTGCGAAAAGCAGAAGGTCCCGCTGCACTTTGTCTCATGGCATATTTACAGCAGCAATCCACAGCAGATTCGTGGGACAATCGATTACGTAAAAGGCCTTTTGAAGAGACATCCGGGTATAAAGGTCGAGACCTTTCTCAATGAATGGAATATGGATCTGTCTAATCCTCCAAAGGACCCGCGTTTTCAGCCTTGCTTCGTTGCCGAGGTCATCTGGCAGATGAAAGAAGCCGGACTGGACTACTCTTGCTACTATCACATCCGGGATTATCATGTTTCGTTCGAGCCTTTTGCAAAGTTCATGTCACCCAGTGGCACAGCATTTATGTACAGGTGGTGGAATCGAAGGCCACAATATGATGGTCTGTTTGACTATCAAAACACCGTGCGTCCGGCCTATTTCACCTTCAAATTATTGTCGCGTCTTACCGGCGAACGTTTGCGTCTGACTTCGGATTCACAATCGGTTCACGGACTGGCAAGCTGGGACGAGAAGCTGCAGTTGTATAATGTGATTATCTGGAATTTCTCTTCATCGCTCATTAAAGTAAACTTGGCTTTTAGTAATGCACCAGGTAATCTTATAGCGAGGCCAATTCTCTTAGATGCAACAACAGCCAGCAATGACGAAAACTCCCGGCTCATACCCGAAAGTCCGGTTGAACTGAAGTATAATAAAGCCGGTCTCACAGTACTGATGGAGTCCTATGGGATAAGGTTCTGGTCAATAGAGCGGTGAAACTGAAATGGATAAGACCATCATGAAATTGTTTTCTAAACGAGCTTCATTTTGTTGGCAAAGTGAAAGGATATGAGGCTTAAGCATATAACTAAAGCTACCATATTGGTCATAATGTTTATTGCTGTTTCAGCAAGGGGACAGGAACTAAGCACTCTTACACCCATAAGCAAAGATGAAGAGGTAAGAGAATTGGCCGAAGAGGTGTGTGACAAGGGCTGGATTGTCTTCTGTGCCCGCTCGGACAAGGGTGATTGGGACCTGTTTTTATGTCGGCCGAATGGTTCCAGTATGCTTAACATCACCAACACAGCTCAGTACAACGAAGCAGCCCCGCAGTTTTCCCGGGATGGTAGAAAGCTGCTTTATAGGCGGCTTCCGCGAGCCGAGCAAATAGACGGAAACCACTACGGCACGCAGGGACAGCTTGTTTTTGCCAATAGTGATGGAACAAATATAGAGGTTTTCGGCAAGAGCGGTGAATACCCCTGGGCAAGTTGGAGCCCGGATGGAAGGCAGGTTGCATCCCTTTCGATTAAAGGAATTTTTTTCGTCGATATCGCCAGCCGACAATTCGTCCGCAGACTGAAACGAAAAGGTTTCTTTCAGCAACTGACTTTGTCACCTGATGGCAAATGGCTAAGCGGTGTGGCTAACTCTTTTGGAACTGGCTGGAGTGTCGCAAGGATGGACGCTGTTACCGGATTGGCCAATGCTGTAAGTCGCATTGACTGCTGTACGCCTGATTGGTTCCCGGACAGCAAGCATCTGGTTTTTTCCAACCGACCGCCGGGGCAAAAGGCCAACAATGGATATGGTTGGACACAGCTATGGATGGCCGATGGGCAGGGAAAAACAAGACGTTTATTGTATGCCGAGGAAGGACGCCATATTTATGGAGGCCATGTTTCGCCGGATGGCAAATATGTATTGTTCACGGGAAACATGCAGGAGGATGGTGATCCGGGTAATAAAGGGGCTCCTATGAATCTCATGCGCATATCCGACGCACCTGTTATCGGAGGGCAAAGCAAAGAATTACGTGCATTATATCCAAAAGCCAAACGCGGTCCTGTTCTTGAGCTGCCCGTTGGCTGGGAACCTTGCTGGACATTCGCCGACATTGTCCTGAACGCAAAAATCGCCGAAGCCCGACAAAAGGGGAAAAATAAAAAAGCGGTTTCAGAAACAATGCCACGCAAAAAATCCGAGATGTCTGAATTAGCGGATGAACTGCGGGACAAGGGCTGGATTATATTCAGCGCTGAGACCGGCAAAGGCGACTGGGACCTTTTCCTTATGCACCCCGATGGAACCAACCGGAGGCAAATAACAAACACGCGAGAATACAATGAGGCCGGGGTACGGTTCTCGCCTGATGGGCGGAAGCTGCTTTACTTTCGCCTGCCAAATACGGAGCAGATAGATAATAACACTTATGGCATGTATGAACTGGTCGTTGCCGACGCCGAAGGCAGTCATGCCATAGTATACGGAGATGGTTTTCATTGGGCCTCATGGGGCCCGGATGGTAAGCAGATAGCATGTCTGGACAAGAAGGGAATTCGGATCATTGATTTGGCAAGCCGGCGGATTTTGCGAAGTATACCCCGTAAAGGAATTGTTCAGCAGCTTGTCTGGTCACCGGATGGCAAGTGCTTTGTAGGAACGGCTAACGGATTGGGTATAGCGTGGGCCATTGGACAACTGAATGCTGATACGGGTGAAATGAATGCTGTCAGTGAAACAGACCGCTATAACTGCACTCCTGATTGGTTGGGCGATTCACAGCGTATTATCTATTCACGGGGAATCGTTCCCAACACCCCAGGCTGGGCACAATTGTGGGTGGCCGGCGGTAACGGACAGGATAAGCAACTGCTCTACGCCGAGGAAGGGCGTCATATTTACGGCGGCTGCGTCTCACCCGACGGCAAGTATATACTATTCACGCGCAGCGAAGAAGACCTCGGCAAGGTACATAATTCGCAAACCAGAATGGCAATCATACGATGGGATGATACGCCTATGGTCGGCGGGGATATTGAATCTCTGCGTGCAGAATACCCTGATGCTCGAAGCGGGCCGCTGCTGGACCTATCATGGGGTTGGGAGCCGCACTGGACATATAGCGATGTGATTCCGGCCTCAAGCCCTGATGTTGATATGAATACTGGTGGAGAGTAAGAGGATTCAGCCAATGACCGAACGGCACTTTACTACTATCCTGCTGGAGAGCCTTGTATTTGCGGGTTTGATTTGCCTGTCATGCAGTAAAAAGAATGGCTCGTCGGCAACAGGCGAAGACCCTAATGTAACAACTATGGGTAGTATTGAGGTAACAGCGCGGCTGATGGAAATACCCGATGGCGCCATCTTTAAACGTGAGCTGTACAATTATACCACCATTTTGAAATATGAAGTCCTCCGAGTTCATCGAGGCCGGTTAAATACAAATACGATTTACGTCGGACATTACAATCCGTTTAAGCCGCGAAGTGAGGCGGCAGACAAACGCGTCAAGCGTATAGGTGGAAACCTTAAAAGTTTTAGGGCCAACGAGATCCATCGGATGGCATTAGAAGTGCCGATAGATGACTACTTCATGGGAGGAATCATCAACAAGTACTTCGGACAGTTTAATGACCCCGTCTACTGGGCGGTATGGACAAACAGTGTAAGGAAATATCCATAAATGAGTTTTGCTTCACACATATTTGTATTCTATTTCCTGCCAATTGTCCTGCTGTGTTATCATCTGATACCGCAAAAATCCCATCTCATAAGGAAATCGTTTCTTCTTATAGCCAGCTATGCCTTCTATGCCTGGCTCAATCCTTTGTTTGTGATACTTCTGGTTTTCACTACTATCTTCAACTACATTCTATCGAGATTTATTGCAGGTTCTAACAGCAAAAGCATACGTTTGTTGCTGATGGTAGTTTGTGTATTAGAGAATCTCGGTTTGCTTGGCTTTTTTAAATACGCCGGTTTCTTTCAGAACAACCTAAATTGTATGCTACAGCTTTTTGGGGCCGGTACATTTCCAGTGCTAAAAATAGTTCTGCCTGTGGGTATCTCATTCTTCACATTCAAAATCCTCAGCTACACTATCGATGTCTACCGCGGTAATCCCCCAGGGCGTTCTTTTCTCGACTTCGCATGTTACGTTGCCTTTTTCCCCCAGTTATTGTCGGGCCCCATTCAGCGTTATGGAACAATTGATGCCAAATCAGAGCTCTTGCCAACCTTCGATGAGCAGCTTGAAGCCCGGACCCACTGCTTTTCCAAATTCTCCTATGGTGCTGCATTGTTTATCCTGGGTTTTGCCAAGAAGGTTCTATTGGCCAACGTTGTGGGAAAAGTGGCCGATGCACTCTTTGCTGCTGAAGCACCAGGAGCGCTGGATGCCTGGTTTGGCGTCGTTGCATACACGTTCCAGTTGTATTTTGATTTTTCTGCCTATTCGGAGATGGCTATCGGCATAGGGTCAATGCTGGGCTTCGACTGCCCAAGGAACTTCAACGCCCCTTATCTGGCCAAAAGCATAACCGGTTTCTGGAGGCGATGGCATATATCTTTGTCGAGCTGGTTTAGAGATTACCTGTACATACCGCTTGGTGGCAATCGCAAAGGTATTACCAGATCATACCTGAATCTGATTGTAGTATTTCTGCTTTGTGGGTTATGGCATGGTGCAAACTGGACGTTCATCATATGGGGCATATATCATGGAATTTTTTTGGTTATCGAACGCTTGTTGGAAAGAAAGACTATTTACTCGTCGCTGCCTCAGCCCATACAAATATGCGTTACCTTTTTCTTCATCACAATTGGATGGGTCTTTTTCCGTGCTGCTACTATAACTGATGCCTTCAGACTCCTAACAACTATGTTCACGGCTACACCGCCGCAAGGCGGCTCTGTCCTGCTCTGCGCCGTTTTATATACACCCGCCCATCTGATTACAATGGCTGTATGTGTGATACTCGTATTCCAGCCGGTGCAAGCCATTGATTGGGTAAAGACAACAAGCTGGTCGAAGATCATCATACTAATCACGCTGTTCTTTCTGTCTCTGGTGACAATGTTCACTCAAACATATAACCCGTTTTTATACTTTCAATTTTAGGGGCACCGGGATGTTTGGTAGTCGAGTCAAACAGGTCTTTCTAATAATAGCTTTCATTACGACAATTTGCAGCGCGGGCCTCAGTCAGCTCATATTTGAGCTGGTTGATGGACAAACACCTCAAGTAGCCGAACTGTTTATTCAGAAACCTACCAAGGCCAACCTTAAAGCGTTTGACAGAGACCTTCAGGACAATTGCTGGCTGGCAAAAAGATTACGGCCTTGGATGCAATATGCGCAATTCATAATCCTTGGAGAATTGGGTGATAAGGTAGCCTTAGGACGTTCCGGCTGGCTCTTCTATAAACCTGCCGTTCAATATCTAATCGAGCCCTGGTCACCGGAGATAGACCGTAGTCAGGGTGACATCTTCTCCGCGGTAACGTCGTTTCGCGACCAGTTGGCCGAAAGGGGCATAAAACTGCTGGTAGTACCTGTTCCCAATAAGGCCAGCGTATACCCGGATATGCTCTCCAGAAGAGCAAGGCAGACAGACCAGTCAGTCAGTTACAGGACTCTTGAGATAATTTCGCGGCTTCGACAGGACGGAATAGAAGTTGTGGATCTTTTTGCCGTCTTTAAGCAGGCCCGTGCCGGCTTACCACCCGACAAGAGCACCAGTTACTATTTACATCAGGACAGCCATTGGTCTCCTGAAGGTATGCGGCTTGCAGCAAAAACAGTCGGCCAAAGAATCCTTGAACTCGGCTGGGTAGGAAAAGGACAGATTCAATACAAGTTGAAACAGGTAGAGATAAAACGGCAAGCAGATATACTGAGGATGGTTCAAGTGCCGCAGATCGAAAATACGTTTGAACCAGAGCGAATAGAATGCATCCAGGTAGTGAACGCTGCAACTAATCAGCATTATCAGGATGACCCTCATTCCGAAGTCCTTGTACTCGGAGACAGCTTTTTTCGCATCTATAGTCAGGATGAACCATATGCCGGAGGCTTTGTTGCCCACCTGGCACACGAGCTTGGACTTCCACTGGCATCGATAGTTAATGATGGAGGGGCTTCGACCCTTGTAAGACAGCAGCTCAGCCGCAATCCAAAGCTGCTCGCCAACAAGAAAGTGGTAGTCTGGGAGTTCGTAGAACGCGATATCCGTTTTGGCACGGAAGGCTGGCAGATAGTCCTCTTGCCTTGACATGTCTCCCTTGTTCACGATCTGCTATACATTTTACAGTCATACACAACCTTAAAAATCATACTCGGAATTCTGCAAATGGCTTCAAAAGACATTCAAGTGTGTATTGTATCCTAAAAATATTTTCAACAAGTGTCACCAGAGCCTTTATCCGCTGAAGATGCGTATAAGGTTCGATCTCCTCAATAGGAATTAGTTCAAAAAGAGGCACCTTTAGCTACGTGTCATCGCAGATAAATCTATCCTCTGATGCAATTTTTGCAGATAGTTTTAAGCGTATTTTTTGGAGAAGCATTACAGCCAGTCGCCAACCGGTAGTGCCTTAAATATTCAGTGATACTTTCCCAGTTGAATGAGGCTTTCTGACTCCGCCGATTAAGCCACTTAAATATCAGCCGCTTGGTTACATAATGGTAACGCTCTATAGTGTGGCTATTATTGTAGCCTCTTGCGTAGTATGTAGGCGCTCTCGAAGAAAATCAGATGTTTGCCGGCCTAAAACCGATAAATTCTCAACAAAAGATATCAGTGTGAAATTTCATAAAAGCACCCCTGTAAGTTGTCGATATACAAACCGTTCTTAGAACAACTCAAAGGTGTAAATCTATTATCAACTGAGCTCCAGTAAACCGTGGTCATGAAAACACCTATAACAGACTAAAAGAAGTAATCCCGAAGGAAACAAATAGATGATTTTTTACTATGCAACTTCAGCTGGCCTGGTTAAATTATGTCCGGATCGGTCTTGCCAGTTAAGGCCAGTGGAAAGGAGGTAAATATGAAAAATCTGGTGAAAACCTGGCTAAGACGAAGTAGAAAAGGAACGTATGTTTATTATCTGCGTTGGATTGGAGAAGATGGTCGTGAAAAGTATCAGTCTTTGGGCCATTCTGATAAAAGAGAGGCTGAGCGCCAAAGACGTGAAAAAGAACTGGAACTCATCAGTGATGCTAAACAACTAGAAAGAATGAACCTTAGTCGACTTCTGGAGGATTATCTGGAGCGGACACGAACCCAAATTGAACCTTCAACTGCCAAGGCTGCCAAGTATTGTATGAAAGATTTCATTGCAGCTGTAGGGGATATCTATGCTGATCGTATAACTTACAAACACTGTGAACGATTCCATCAGTACTGCGTTGACAAAGGATTGCGTCCAGCATCGGTAAACACACACATTAAGTTAATTAAGCGTATATTCTCTTTGGCTGTGAGAAGAGGTCAATTACAGCAGAATCCTTTCAATGGTGTACCCTTATTAAAAGTTCCCAAGAAGACTGTTCGGGTGTTCAGCAAAGATGAGTTCAATAGAATTCTGAAAGCTGCACGTTCACCTATATGGAAGGCAAGGGTTTTATTGGCCAAGACTGCAGGTCTTCGTAAGGGTGAGGTGCTTAACCTGACCTTGAATGACGTTGATTTTGCTAAAGCTAAGGTCATTGTACAGCTCAAAGAGGATACGAAGTATACCTGGCGATGGGTTGTTAAGGACAAAGATAGGCGAGAGTTGCCTCTGGTGGGCAAAATGGCACAAATGCTTATAGACATCCAGACAGAGCTTCCGGAAGGCCAGCCGTATCTACTTTTACCACCGCAGCGTTATCAGTATCTTATGGAGTTAAAAGCAAAAGGTGGGCTTAAGTGGGAGATGTGCAAGTGTCCTGATGGCAACTTTGGCCGTAGCCGGAAGTTGATATTCAAAAAGGCTGGTATCGAGGATGGTACTTTTCATGATTTGCGAAGTACCTGCATCACAGAATGGCTTGAGAAGGGACTATTACCACATGAAGTGAAGAAGCTGGCTGGTCATGCGGATATTAACACAACGATGAACTATTATGTTGGCATTAGAGAGTCCTTAATTGACAGGGCAAGGGGTGCCAGCAATGCTGCTTTAGGCGAAGATTCCAGTGCGCTTTCCGTGCGCACTACCCAAAACAGCAGAAATGGCAGCGAGGAAGTATTACCATTAGTTTCACAAGCTTCTAATTCTAATGGAGTTACAGAAACTCACATTATCAAGGCTTGAGCCATGACTCTCGAACAAATAGGAAGTATGCCACAAAGTCACAAAATTAATTTCACCTGATTCGGCCTTTTCGGGCGACGGATAACAAATATTTAGTCTTTTTTGTTCACCTTCAAAGTGCCTAAACGATATCGGCGGTT
>Ga0315537_1000524_pt1 | contig 29942 bp, 27 predicted proteins | sample SalMarSW160270MG_FD_203091 | JGI IMG/M metagenome (GOLD analysis project Ga0315537, IMG submission 203091) | Salt marsh sediment microbial communities from the Plum Island Ecosystem LTER, Massachusetts, United States - Salt Marsh Sediment SW1602-70 ...
AGATAGCAATATCTATAAATTTGTGCTCATCTATTTCGTTCATAACTGAATCCCTACCCCGGTGATCCGAAGCGGCTAATATCCATTCGATCGGACAGGTTTATTATCCTAGTGTCCATCCCTAAATGGTCTTTTTGCCCAATCTTAAGCGTTATGTTCAAAAAATAATCCTCGGAATATTGAACATATGCCTGCCTGCCTCATAGGTCCGGCAGATCGTACTGGGGTGGTTATTTTTTTCACATGCCTTGATCTTGAACAAAAATCCTTATTTATGAATGAACACTATCCTACCAAAATTGGCCGTCTAGTCAATTACAAAAAAAGTTTAATTATCTGTTGTTCAAAATAAATTGTGTAATAGATTACATATTTATAGTGTAGTTTATTACACAACTCTTTAAAAAGTTTCTTTCAACATTTCTATAACTATGTGTAATATATATATTATCAAATGGTTATAGTTAGGCATGGCTTTTGCTTATCAGGATAACATATCCGTATCACCGAATACGTACCGGAAACCACGCACATTGCATGGACCGCTATCCCGAACTTTTCTTGAAAAATTTCAACCATTTTTATTTCGGTATAGAAAGCCGGTTCTTTGGGCGGGAATTTTTTACAATAAAAAAGAGCGAATCAAGCTTGTGAAAAATCAGGGGAAAATGTTTTCGAGTCCATCGATACTGCAGTAATACTATATATAGTTGTTTTTTGATTATTGACATACAATATATGGTTTGTTATGCTCTTAGATCAAAGAACAGATTTTTATAAAATATGATAAATTCGAAAAAAATCGAAATCTTCACGTTTAAGGTTTTAAGACTCAGATTTTGGTCGTTATAGTGTATGTTTTAACAGACCTTTGAAACGTAACCCCTTAAATTTAAAACCTTTGTTTAAAGGTCGCTTATTTGATTTTTTTTAAAAGACCGTCAACGTATAAGGGTGTGATAGGATAATGGAGAACGAGAACGATCACAAAATTTCTCAATTGATCGATCAAGGCACAGAAGACGAACACCTCAAAAAAGAAAAAGAGCTTCGCAAAGAAGATCTGATCAACATACTAAATTATGTTAATTTCCAAGACGGATCCATTCTAATAAATTTCAAACATGTCAAATATGACCAGATTATTTCACAAAGAGCAAAACCGCTTCCTTGCCTTGGGAATAAGTTAGAGTGTGTATGGGCAGAGCCCGACACACTTCAACAAAAGTCAACCGTTTATAAATTCAAGGAGATTCTCGTTCCCTGTGATAAAAAAGTTTTATTGATAAAACCAGATGAGATCAGCATAACAGAGAAGGGGGTCAATCTCATTCTTCCGGAAACCTGTTATGAGGTCGACTCACGGAAACAGATAAGGCATTTATGTAAAGGTATAAAAGCTCAGTTGATTCAAAACAGTGTGCTTTTCAATGGTGACCTTATTGACTTCAACGCGGCTTCCTTCCGTGTTGAAATAACGGCGGTATCTCCTCAGACCTTCCAATGGATTGATTCAGAATCCCCGGTAAATTTGATCTTTTCCAACGAACATGAAACGCTGTATTCAGGAGAATGCAGGATAGTAAAGCAAAACTTGGGTCAAAATAAGAGAGAGTATGTTATTGAGCCCTTAAGCCGTCAGATTCATAGGTTTAAACAAAAAGAATTCCGAAGCATGCGCCAGGAACTGGTCCCGTCACCCAATATTATTTTTAGGCACCCTTTTACAAAAAAAGTCAACAATCTTAAAGTGTTTGATATCTCCGGGTCCGGTTTTTCGGTGGAAGAAGACACATATAATGCGATTCTTTTTCCGGGCCTGATCATACCTGAATTGGAAATAAACTTTACAAACAGCTTTAATATCAAATGTAAAGCCCAGGTTGTTTATAAAAAAAGTGTGGGTGAAGAAAAGAAAAACAATTGGACAAAATGCGGTCTGGCCGTACTCGACATGGAATTGGAAGACCACGGTAGACTTTCAGCCTTGCTCCATCAGGCAAAAAATAGGAGTTCTTACATTTGCAACATTGTGGATCTGGACGACCTTTGGAGCTTCTTTTTTAAATCCGGTTTTATTTATCCAAAAAAATATGCGTTTCTTCAAGCAAATAAGGAAAAAATTAAAGAGACTTATAAAAAACTCTACACCCAGAAGCCCAAAATAGCCAGGCATTTTATTTATCAAGATAAAAGTCGTATTCTCGGCCATATGGCCATGGTTCGTTTTTATGAAAATGCATGGTTGATCCATCATCATGCTGCTGACCGCTCAGTCTCACGCAGGGCGGGCGTGGCTGTACTGGACCAGATTGGCCGGTTTATAAATGATTCCCATCGGCTGGGTTCAATCCAAATGAATTTTGTTTTCTGTTATTTCAGGCCTGAAAATAAATTTCCCAGCCGTGTATTTGGAGGTGTAACCGGAAACACAAAAGATCCAAAAGCTTGCTCCATTGATACGTTTGCCTATTTTCATTATCAGAAAATTTTTTATAGCGAACTGAAGTTGTCGCAGCCCTGGGAATTAGTTCAAACCCAGCCTGAAGATCTTTTGGAGTTGAAAAATTTTTATGAGTATTCGTCAGGCGGTCTTATGTTGAATGCTCTGGAACTTGAACAGAGTTCCGGGAATCTTTCTGAATTGTCAAAAGAATATCATAAACTGGGTTTAAAAAGGGAACGGCACCTTGTTTCGCTGAAAAAAGACGGCAGGCTCAAAGCAGTGGTTGTGATAAATATTTCAGATATCGGTCTAAACCTTGCCGATCTGACCAGCACGATTCAGGTTATCGTCGTTGATCCGGATGATTTTACCAAGGAAATTTTCCATTTAATGGTTTCCGATCTCTCTGCAAAATTTGAGCAGAATGAAATACCGGTACTTCTTTATCCTGTTGAATATGCCGAAAACCATTCCATACCTTATGAGAAATTATATAATCTTTGGGTATTGAATATGCAGTATACGGATCATTATTTCAGGAATCTTAAAGGGTTGCTTAGAGGGGATAGCTAAATACCTATTTGTACCATCAGAATGGAAGAATGGAATGCTGGCCTCCGGCTCGGAGAGAATATTGGGAGAAAGGGCGGGAATAAACCATTTTAATTGTAAAAAAACTCCCTCAAACCCATTATTCCATTACTTCATCATTTTTACCCAGTGAAACTTTTTTTCTATTTCACCGGGGCCACTATTCCAAATGGGACGAAGCCCCTAAGTTCATATCTTGGTAACTCTATCCCGATTTTACCATAGGGATCGTTGGCAAATGCAAATCAACGCCTCACTTTTCACCTTCTTCTCCGATATATAGAATTGCTTCTGAGCCTATTACAATTTTTTTTGTTTCTCTTCTATTTTTTATTTTAACAATAGCGTAAGAATCTGTAGTTCTCAGAACCTTGCCACAGATAAGTTCTTTGCCGGAAGATGAATAAAAGCACACTTTGGCGCCGAATATAAATCCGGCATCCTTACCTTCATTGATAGAGATCTGCCCTTTAGGTTCGTTAATTTTCGTAACTTGTGCGGCACCGCAAATATCTTTAAAAGAGAGGGTTGCCAACAAAATAATCGTCAGTGCAACAAGGAATAATTTAATTTTTTTCATTAAGCCCTCATCTCGGTTATGCGAATTTTAGTGTATTCCAAAATTCCAGTTGGGGCAAAGCCCTTACGTCCTAATATTAAACCAATAGCTTTGACGGTACGAATTTAATTATATACATATCACATTTTTTCAGCTTATACAATATTGATGATCTCGTAAAAAGTCAAAATATTCAAAAAACGTCCTTGTAACCTATTGAAATAATAAAGGGCGAAATGGATAAAATGCCAATTTTCGGACTTTTTACGAGACCGTCAATATTGATGAACTCGTAAAAAGTCAAAACTGAGACGGCAAAGTAAAAATTTCAAGTTCAAGGCGTCGCGAATTTCGTGGTATGAGGCGTACTTATGTACGCCGCAGTGAACACGAAATGAAGCGCAACGCAGAAATTGGACTTTTTACGAAGCCGTCAATATTATAACCTTAATTCGAAATGTAAAATTGACATGATCATTACCGTTGGTTTCAGAACATTGAGTTATATTCAGGAACACGGCCAAAATGTTTTTTCCAAAACGCCGCTTATTTATTATCATAGATATTGACTTAAATTTCTATTTTGCTTATGAAAATTTATTTAAGCCTCAATATTTTTTTTAATTCTAAAAACGGAGTAACATATGGTTAGAACGGAAATATCACTTTTTCTCAAAAATGTTCCCGGAGAGCTTGGAAGACTGGCGTCGCTGTTTTTAAATGAAAATATCAATATTGATGCGCTTACCATACAGGATGCATCGAGCTACGTGAAGAATCTTTTCGAAGCCAGGGGGAAATCATTAAAGCGCATTGCTTCCGTTGCCAGCTATAACTCAATGCGAAAAGACTCGGCCGAGTTTGCCCTGATTCGGCTGCTGGTTGACCAGACCGACAAAGCGATCAATCTGCTGTCAAAAAATGACTACATTTTTGATATCATGCCGGTCATGACCCTTGAACTTGACAACAGACCGGGTTCACTGGCTGCAGTGGCAAATAAGTTCGGAGAGGAAGGGATTAATATTAACTATGTTTACGGAACGGTTTCGTCAGCGGATGAAAAATGCCTTTTTGTATTTTGCCCGGAAGATATCGACCAAGCAGCTAAGATTTTCAAAGCATAATAAAATCGCTTTCTGTCTGAACCTGCCTGTGTGTATACACGGAGAGAGGTTCAACGCACAGGCAGGCGAGGCTTTATCAAGCTTGGCCATTAAAACTCGACAGCGAGCTGTGTGGTAATCAGATCCCTTTCATCATCATTCTCGAATTCTCCATGAAGATATTCGAGAGACAGGGATGTATTTTCAAACAGGCTATAAGAGACTGCCGCGCCATACTGATCTTCGGGAAGAACATCGCCGAGGTCGTCGCCGCCTTCATACTTGACGGCAACTTCCAGACGATCCGTTGCCGCATAGGCAAGTTCGATATTCCATGTCTCGGGCTGAATTTCCTTTCCGTTGTCAAAGGACAATTCTCCGGCTTCAAATTCATCAAGGGCCCCGAGATATTCACACTCAAGGAAGAGTTTATCCATAAAAGATATACTTAAAAAGGCGCTCAGACCTTCTACATAATCTTTGATATACTTGTTACCTCCAGCATCTTCGGTTATTTCGTCTCCAAGGCCGTCGGTATCCGCAATATTGCTTATGTACGACACACCGGCCCGAATACCGAAATTCGAACTGAGTTTTTCGGGAACGGAAAATGAAGCACTGGCAACATAGGTCTCTATATGATTATCTTCTCCCACTTCATCGATGTCTCCGTTAAACGCACTTACGGAAACATCCATCCATTCATTTTTACATCCCACAGTCAGGGCGCTTTCCCGGGTCTCTCCAAGCTCTAAGGTTAAAGGATCGCTGATAAAATGACTTTCAAAATTGCCGAAGGGAACATAGAGCTTGCCCACATTCAGATACAGGGGCACCACATCCTCTCCGTCCAGTGTAATATATCCCTCATCCACGTCCACGGGCTCAGTCTCATCCTCTTCCCATAAAAAAAGCACATGCCCCTTGACATGTTTTACAAGGTCCACGTCGACCGCCAGTTCCACTGTGGCCAGGGTAATATCACTCGAGTCCTCATCATCGGTCGCAGGATCGTCATAGTCATAATCTTCGTAACAAGCTTCACCCTCGATGAGTCCGCTCAGGGTTATTTTATCCGCCCATTTTGCCAGTAACCCCTCTTGCTTCTGTTCCATCTTTTCTTCAATTCGACGGACCCGTTCCGGCAGGCCTTGAGCTTCAAGACCGGTGGGGACCTCTTTGGAAATTTCTTGTTTTGACATTTTTTCTTGTCGATTCAGCTGATCTTCAAGCATCCGGGTTTTATTTTTCAATGCCTTCAATTCTTCCATGAGCTGATAATTAGACATCTCCTCGGCAAAAGCCGGGAATGAAAACAGAGAGCCGCACACAAGTAAACATAACATCCCCTTGATTAATTTTTTCATTAAACCTTTCCTCCTTTTCTTATTCTTACTTAATCTGAAATGAGTTTTTAGTGTTTTATTTCAGCCGATTGAATTGATACGGCGTGTGGACACAGTATCTGCCCCGGTTTTACACCTTATTTCCGGTTCAAATAAAAAGGCGCAAGTGACTTGGTATTGCTACAAGTCCTGTTGCGCCTTCACTTGTTCCGCCTTTTATCGGAACCCGTAAGACAAAAGCCAATTCCGGTGGATCAGCGTATCATTGGTTAATCATCATTTCATGTCCAGAGCCTGGACCCAGATAACTGCATCCTGGGAGAGTTCTTTGCCATTGTGTTTGAGGTCCCCTCCGGCTCCCAGTGCGGCGAATCCCCACCAGCCTGCTTTGGGAATCCCAAAGGCAAACTCGCCGTTAACATCAGCCTTTATGGTCAAGGTAATCAGGGCATCGTGGGGCGCCTCAACTTTAGCCTCTTTGGCAAAAGTATTTCCCACCACATCATGATTCAGGTACTCTACCTCGATTTCCGAATAAGGAACCGGTTTCCCCTTACAGGTGACGATCCCGCGAAAGACATTTCCCACCCACAGGGCATACGGTTTGTCCAGCGGAACAATTTCTACGGGCAAAGGATCGCCTACCGGCCGGTCCCAGTCCGTGGGCGCGCCTGCCACATTGAATATGACCTTGGTGCAATGCTGGATGTATATGTCCTCCGAGCCTTCATAATAAGGTGCAGGGACAAAGTAGAACATATGGTCTCCCATTCCCTTGAGGCTTACATTGGCTTCATATGCTCTACCAGTGTTGGTCAGGCTGGTAAATTTGATGGGTTTTAATGTGTTAATAAGATCCTTTTTCTTTTCCTTGTACATTTCACCAAAGGCTATGGGCGGATGAATCTTGCCTTCTTCATCTTTGCCTATGTCCATGGTATGGCCCGCCTCGAATGGATGCGTAAAGACCAGCTTAAGATTAAGTTTTTTTGATTTCGGAACACTGTCCGGCGAATAGATCATTTGAAAATGGGCATGGGCCGGGGCGCTCAGTGCAAACAACATAACCAGCGATAATAACGATATCAATATTTTCATAATTCATACTCCTTTGTTAATTCGTAACTGTTCGCAGGTTCAGCGTTCACGGTTTGGGCTCATTTTTTTTTATGGATGTTTCCACTTCAAAGCTCACGAATTAACGGTGCAGATTTGTGAGGGGAACCCAAAATTTCTGAACCCATGAACCCATGAACCATTGAACCCTGAACCTCTCAATCCTATTCTGTAATTTCCGAACTCGGTACCTCTACCTTGTGGCCAGGACCGGCATCAAACATGACTGTGTAATCACCTTGGGGCTTTGTGAATGTGAACTCACTGTCTTCATTCATCTTCCCTTTGATGAGAACCTTTCCTGACGAATCCAGAACTCCCATCTCTACTCCGGCAGCCGAAGTTCCATCAGAAAACCCTCCTTCGCATCGAATGGTCCCATCTCCCTCATCCGAACACGAGCAGAGAGGGGTGTGGGCGAATGCAAAGGGAATCACAAGGACTGTGAAGGCCAGGACCGCTGCCAGGACCGTTAGCAATTTTCTCATTATAACACCTCCTTTCTTAAGTAAATTCCGGTTTACTTTTGATAAAACCCATTAATATAAGAAGACTTAACATCAGGATATAAAAAGCGATCATGGTTTGCATTCCGGATAAACCCAGTAAATTTCCGCCGGTAAATACAAGAACCGATAGGCTTATCCCTAAAACCATTGGATAAAAGGTGGCAAATAGCATCCATTTTGTGCTTCCGGTTTCAAGCCGGACCATTAGAAGGGTAGGGATGCAAGGGGGATACATGGCCATAAAGAGCATTATGGCCAGCGCGTGCAGGGGCGTCCAATCCTTCTCTTTTCCCCTTATCCTCTCTTCAAGTGTTCCCTCTTCCCCCTGGGGCGACTGGTAGATACCGCCTAAGGTGGCCACACTGCTCTCTTTGGCGGCAAATGCACTCATAAGGGCAATATTTATCCTCCAGTTAAAGCCCGCCCATTGGGTTAACGGCTCTATAAAACGTCCGGCACGGCCCATGAAGCTTGCAATAATCGTCTCTTCTTTTTGCTCCCTTCGGAGCCTGTTCATTGTCTTATCAAGTTTTTTATAAGCGTTATATGCATTCTTCGCATGGTTATCTTTTATAAGTTTGCCTTCTATTTCATATTTTCCCTTCTTTACGATGTTGAAGAATTCAACATTTTTTGTCTTGAATTTTTGGTCAATGGCCTCCATTGCTTCCTTGCTTTTAGCTCCCATCTTTGCTTTTTTGTAATCATTCCAGTAGGCGGTAAATCTAATTAAGTTGTCGCCGGTGACAAGATCGGCATAGGGGCTATTCTTTCCTATTTTTTCAAAGAAGGTCTGTTGTGCCTGATCGGCCTGACTTATAAAATGCGTTTTTCTTTCTTTGCTTAAACCGGGAAAATAGATAAGCGCATATACAATGGCAGAGACCGCAATAACGATGGTAATTATCTTTTTGACAAACAGCCATGTCCTTTCCAGGCAACGACGAAGCACAACCTGTACGGTAGGTATATGATAGGGCGGCATTTCCATGACAAATGGCGCACTCAGTTTTTTTCTTAGTACGGTAAGGCTTAAGATCTTGGCTACGGAAAGCGCTACAATTATGGTAATTGTGGCAATAAAAAACATGGCGATTCCCTTATATGCCGTAAAGAAAATGCCGATCATCAGCACATAAAAAGGAATTTTGGCGAGACAGTTCATTAACGGAACGATCATGATAGTTGCCATCCTGGCCTTCTCATCCTTCATGGCTCTGCATGCCATGACCCCGGGTATGGCGCAACCGCCCACATACAGGCCGCCGATGACCATGGGAAGAACAGACTGTCCTTGAAGGCCGAAATGTCTGAATATCCTGTCCAGGATAAAGGCCATCCTGGCCATGTAACCGGTATCTTCTAGGATCGCGATAAGCGCAAACAGGATGAGAAAGATGGGGATATAATTGAGCACGGCAATGGTTCCGTCCACGACCCACAGGGAAATGGAACGAAAAAAAGGATCAAAAACAAACCCCTGGGAAGGGAGCACCCATGCAACAAGGTCCCGAAACCCGGCAAGCACGGGCCAGGTGTAGGAGGTGATTTTGTAGCCCTGGACTATGGCGAGCTCATACATGATATAGATGGTGGCGGCCAGGATAACCGGGCCTAAAAAGCGGTTGCAGACTACCCGATCGATTTTGTCTGTTATTGTTTTATCGAACGCTTTCTTGCGGGATACACTTTTTTCGACGATTTTCTGAGCCTTCATGTGACGCGCCACAGCGATCACCTTTTTCGGCGAGTTTTTGTGCTTTCGAATAAAGTCACTGCTTTGTTCTTCTACCAATGCCATGATCAGGCCGCTTTTTTTCGAATATTCCCTGACCACTCTTTGTGCTTCTTCGTCGTTTTCCATCAGCTTTACGGCAAGCCAGCGCAATGGATACCGGCCGGAAAGATCAGGATCTTCGGAAAGCCTTTTTTCAAGGGCACCGAGTATTGGTTCCAGGGCCTCCCCGTAGTCGATGCGAAAAGGGACAGCCTCGCCCTTTTCCGAGTTTTTCCGGATCGCTTCCTTTAAATTTTGTTTGCCTTTACCCTTGTTTCCCACTGTGGTGACTACCGGCGCTACCAACTCACGGCTTAGTTTTTCCGTGTCGATGTTCTGGCCCCGTTTTTCGGCCACATCCATCATGTTGAGATTTATAATAAGAGGAACTTCCATCTCTGCCAGTTGAAATGACAGGTAGAGATTTCGCTCTAAGTTGGAAGCATCCACTACATCAACAACCGCGGCGGGTCTGTATTTAAGCAAAAAATCCCTGGCAACCCGCTCTTCCTCGGTATAGGATGTAAGACTGTAGGTTCCGGGAAGGTCAACCAGTTCAATCCGTGCTCCATCCTGACGGAAAGAGCCGCTCTTTTTTTCAACAGTTATGCCGGGATAGTTGGCCACATGCTGCCTGGCCCCGGTGAGCATATTGAAGATCGTGGATTTACCGGAGTTGGGCTGCCCGGCCAACGCAACGACGATGTTATCAGATTTACTGTTCATAATAGATTCACCTCTACTTTTTGGGCCTCGGAATGGCGCAGGCTGAGATAGTAGCCCTTGAGTAAAAACTCAACCGGATCCACAAGCGGCGCGTTTCGTATAACTTTTATTCGGGTTCCCGGAATAAATCCCATATCCAGTAGCCGCTGTCCTATAATACCCTCTGAAATGATATCCACAATTTCGCACTCCTGACCCTGCTTGACCTCGTCTAATGTCATTTTTCATTTCCTCCCCAAAAAACAAAAAGGCGCAACCAAAGCTTCATACAAAGCTCCGAGTTACGCCTTCACTTTCTCCGCACCTGTTAACGGCCGGAGACCGTAAGACATTCCTTGTAAATTTGAAAATCCTAATTAAATTAGGTAGGGCTAATATTCCAACAACAAAACGATGTCAAGTCTTTTTTAAAAAAAATAGATCTCACGCTTTGCCTTTGTTCTCTTCTACAGCCAGTACAGCCAGGAGCCCTGAAATCTGCGCTGGTATAATCCGGCAGATAGAGAGAAACTCCTTTGTTGAATCATAAATAATATAATAAATCAAATATGTTATTGCTGTGGTGAGATTGGACTGGATGTGGAAAGTGTGCCTACACAAGACCGATTTTTTCGAGAAAATTTTTGTGTATTCTTAACGGCAACTCACTATACGGATAAAAGCCACTGGTCATCTGATCGGTTACGGAGTTTGGCCACATAATCGGTACAGGTTTTCGTGATCCGGTTCCGTTGCCTTTCCGGTATTCAACTTGTTTGCACAGTTTAAGAGACAAAGCCGCCAGATACACTGTTTTGATTTACAATCCAGGCAGCGGAAATCCGCCGCGCACACCTGTCCCGCCGCCAGCAGACGGTTGAGGGTTTTTGCGTCCACTTCCACGCGTACCCTTTGTTTACCAACGATTGCCATATCAAAACCTCCAAGCATATCTTATTATTTTTCCGCTTATTTCAAGACTCCCGACTTATACATTAATAAAATTCTATCCAATCTCTTTATTTGTTGTATTCTCAAATTCGTTTTTCTTACCGCTGCAAGTACATTCCTTACAATTTCCGTTGCACCAGCAGGGGGCCTTTTGGGAATTAACAATGACCCGGCTGCCGTTTGGCGCAATTTCAAAACCCTTTTTACCTTTGAAGCACAGTCGATCTGGCGGCAGGACCGCGAGATTCAGCAGGCACTGAAATGTGTTGCAGCCGAATGGGTGTATCTGGCCCATGTTACGAGTATCGATAAACACTCGTCCTTTACCGTCGTATTGATCGTGGATCAGATTGATCAACTCCCAGGCGGAACTCCCGTCAAAATCCCCTTTTGGTTGAATGTGAAGGTTGCCGTTACTCTTTTTGAATTGGATGTGAAAATTGTTGCTCATGAGCGTTACCCCTTGAAACCTATCTGCCATCAAGATACAAATATACGAATATAAGATTAATGAATTCAGATGTTCTCGTTCATAATCATCGCATGGAATGTACGATAGTTTATTCGGTAAAATCTTTATGTGAAGCAGGAGGTTCCGAATCAGGTTTGCTGTCACATCTGAACCTATCCATGAGAATCTTTTGAATTTCCTTTCTGACGGGATTCCGGGTTCCCAACCGGGATCGACAATTGATCAGGCCGCAGCCTTTGCGTTTAAGGCTGTTAATAAAATCCGGAGACCACGCTATTGATTTTCGACCGGACTTGCTATGCATGATTTTGCTCCTTGTTTTTTAAATCGGTTGGTTGATACTTGTGACCTTCCTGATGGCCGATGTTACATGTTACGACCAAATAAAAAGGCGTAGCTCGATGATTTTTTGATCTTGAGTTACGCCTTCACTTGCATCCGCACTCTGAATTGGCCGGAGTCCGTAAGACATTCCTGATTTATTTATTTGGATTCAATCAATACCTGTGTAAGTTTTTTGCGCAACACCTCCAATCTTTTGGATTTAAACGCCTTCCTGCTTTCTTCCAGAACATCTATGGTCTCCATGATGGCCTGTTTTAATCTGTTTTCATTAGAAGAATTGGTGGGCAAAACGAGCTGCTTTACAGTCTCATCGCCCACTTGTTTTTCCAATAAAGTGGTCATGAGGTAGCGCTGCATATCTATTTTCTGATGAAGCTCTTCAGTGCTCCTGTTAATGACAGTGAAAAGATCTTTCTTACCGGCAATTTCCATATTAGAGCGCCTTAGCTAAATTAGATAATTCTAACTTCAATGGCAAAAAAAATTATTCTACAATAATTTTACTGGCCATGCCGTGACCGATGACCAGCCTGGAATCTTTTAGGCCAACGATAAGCGGGCCGTGTCCATTCCGATTTAAGACCCTAAGCGTTACGCCCGGCACAAGCCCCATGCTGTAGAGCTTTGATCTTATTCCTTTTCCTCCGGTTATATCTATAAGCGTAACCTCTGTATCTGGATCAATCCTGCTGAGAACCATTGTAATTTTCCTCCCTGTTTTCCATGGCGTCTATTTTCTCCTTGAAACCGTCTACAAATTCTTTCATGTGCTCCAGGCATTTTGCCCTGTCTCTGCCCTGTTCGGTATACTTATCAAAGCGATCAAGCCAATTTGCGCCGGCCCGGGGACAGGACTGAACAAATTCCATAAAGGCTACGAGTCTGTCCAGTGTTGAGGTGCTGACGGCATGTTCCATCATACAGGCTTCTTTATCGGCTATTGCGGCATCAATGTTTAGGATATCCGTCAGAAAACTGCGCAACACACAGTGTCTTCGATGAATTTCCTTGCCGACAGCCCTTCCATTATCCGTTAGTTCCAGATACTCATATTTCTCGTAGTCGACCAGTTTCCTCTTGCTGAGGGTTTTGAGCATACTGGTCACCGTGGGCATCCGGACACCCAGCCTTTTGGCAATATCTCTGACCCGGACCACCCGCTTTTCTCTGTCCAGATTAAATATGGCCTCCAGATAATCTTCCATGGCCGGGGTCAGTGGTTTTGGCAAGGTATTTTTACCCCTTTATTTTCCATACAGCGTCAACATATTGCTTAGACGGTTCTAATAAAATTTTAATTTCCTAATTAATGTTTAAAAAATCCTTTGTCAAGCTTTTTTTGTCAAATTTTCATTTTTTGCCATATTTTGATCTTAAAGTTGAAAATGTCAATAAAATTAAATAATTGCTATTTGAAAAATTCTGAAAACCCTTTGACGGCGCTTTGGAGATTTGGTTGAAATTCTTGTGAAAGATAAATAGTCCAAGCTTTCCCTTTCTTTGGACTTTAATCGGGCTACCTCTTGAATCAGCCTTTGCTGTTCAAGTTTTCTCTGTCGGCTGGTTCATGATTATGTGAGAACCTTGGCGACCTTTGAAAGCAAGGACGTTCGTAATGCCTATATAAAGCTTCTGAGTTATTCTATAGATATTTATTTGTCTGTCCGCCATTCAGTCGTCTTTAAAGCCTTTCTAAATAAGCCCGCCTTCTTCAGGGAAGATATTCGCCCTCCCCGCGCCTTGCCATGCGGGCGCCTCGACTCCTGAAAATGTAAATTTATTTCTTCGCGAACCCTTAGTTGGTGACTTCAGACAAGGCATCCTCTTGCATCAACTCGCTCTTTTTGCAGGCTGCCGCTTCGGGTGATTAGATAAAAATGATCGTACAGATTAACGCAAAGGCTTACATTTACCGGGATAATACTCAGCCGCTGCCCTATTCTTGGCGCAGGATTACAACGACTCACATCCACCCAGCCGTGCTCTTCGTGCAGCCGGGTTATTCTGGCATCCGGGTGTTCGACAATAAACCCCATCTCAAGCTTCTCATGGCGTAACAACTGTTTTGCCGAAAGGGCCTTTGAGCCGGCGTCAATGATCGCCCGGCCCGGGACTACGTCCGAAATAACGGTCGCCACCAAACGGGCGGCACAGTCTTTTCGGGTGCAATGCCCAAACTTGAGCACAAAATAATCGTTCAGAACAGCGGTTCCCACCCGGATTTCGGTGACATGACGGACAAGATGAGTGTTCTTTAAAGACGGCGTTGAGCCGGATGAGACGGTTTCCGGTTGAAGACCGGCGGTGCACAGGGCTTCGTATACCGGTTCCCATAATCCATTGATGCGCTCAAAACTTTGCGGGTTTCCGGCGGTGTTTCCGTACAGATGTCCAAGATACATCTGGATGCCGTCAAATCGAAGACCCGGGTGTGTTTTTGCATGCTGAGCGAGCGATACGATTTTCCCGGGATCGGCGGTTCCGCAGCGACCAAGTCCGGGGTCAAAAATAACCAGAATCCCAATGCAGGTGTCGTGTTTGAGCGCCGCACTTCCGAGCTCGTTGAGGAGATACTCGGAGTCAACCGCAACTCTTATATTTTGTTTCAGAGACAGCTTGGCGAGATGTTCCGTTCGGGTTGACCCGACTGCAGGATATGCCACCGTAATATCGACAGGTCCGAGCCTTGCCATGACTTCGGCTTCTTGGACTTTTGCAACTGCCAGGCCCACTGCACCGGAACCCAGCTGCATACGGGCTATTCCAAGGGATTTGTGGGTCTTGATATGGGGGCGAACCGAAAATCCATGCCGGTTTGCATACTCATGAATACGGTTGATATTTTTTCTGACGATTTCCTCTTCTATGATGAGAAAAGGTGTTGGAACCGATTCCGTGATACTCAGCAATTCTTCGGGCATTTGATCTCCAAAGGAAATTTGAACTTGAAACTCGGAAAGACATTCAACCTATCGGTAAAAAACCATAAACCAGAGAATTAGCTTTTCTATCTTTAAACAAAGATCAAATCTTTATTCCCCCGGTTTCCAGTTTCAATTAGTTTTGATCAGAAAAACCGAAGTGTTATTCACTGGTGGTTCCGGGCGGATGCGCAGGTATTCCTTAAACTCATGAGGAAGATCCAAAGCAGCTCCGTCATCCATAAGACGTCTTAAACCTTTTTCATAGATTCGGTAAGAAAGTCTTGCTCCGTTCGGAAGCGTTTTTGCGAGATGGGTAAAAATTTCATCCTTCGGGCCTGCATCGGCGGCCACCATCACAAGCCTGAATTCCTCATCAAGCGGCAAAGAAAAATGGTTTCCCTGAGCAATTTGAATGTGTTCGGTCAATTCAAGAGCTTCAATAAGCTTTTGGGAAAGCTTCGCATATTCCGGCACCTGTTCGATGCCCATGCCTTTGACGCCGTATTGTTTGCAAAGGCAGATAAGGGAGAGGGGCAAGGGACCGCTTCCCAGAAACACCACCCGGTTTCCGGGTTTCAACTCTGCTCCCCGGTACTCCATATCCGCCAGCCGGAGATAATTAGGATAATAGATAAAACCTTGGAGCGCAATCCACGGATCCATGTCGGCGATAATCGACTGTGCAAACTTGATCTCCATTCGAAGCCCGTTAAGTGTTTTCAGACGGGAAATACGTTTTGTGATCGGCCGCAATTGCAGGTCGCAAAGCAGTTCGTCCGCCAGATGATCATCAACATTCCTTGCGATGAGGCGCTGCAGTCTTTCAAAATGAGAACCAAAGATATCTTCAGGACCGTTAAGAATTTCATCATCCGTTAGATCGCAGATGCCGGCATAAATATCCAGAAACTCATTTTTGATTGACTCGAGTTCGTATTCTTTCATTCATCCAGCTTTGCAAAAACAGTTGTATTATTCACCCGTCCCGTGGGAAGAATTTCCTTAACAATCGAAAATCCCCGGATATCTTCGGGTTGAACCGGTTTATACAAAACGGCGCGCATCCCGGTGTATGTCCGAAAAATAACGGGAATGTGCTTTTTTCGTTCTTTCAAAATTTTGCGAAGTGTTTGAAAGATACGGGACTTGGGCTCCGCCAGGGCGGCGACCAGCACAAGGTTCCAATCCGAATCCTGAAGCCCGGACTCATCCCCTTGGATAATTTCGATTTGTTTTTCCAGTCCAAGGCATTGGATTACCTTTTTTGACAAAGTGACGGTTTCCGCAGAATTGTCCAGGCCCATGGACCGGATGCCATACAGGCGGCTCATAAGAATCAACGTCATGGGCACAGGACCGCACCCGATAAATGCCAGCCTGCTACCGGGCGCGGGAGGCACCGCTTCGATTTGGGTTTTCACCAGGGCTTCATATCGAGGATAAAAGGGAAAAGATTTCAAGGTGTCCCAGGGGTCCTTGGATTTGAGTAAATCTTGTGCCAAATGTTTTTCGTGGATACTGAAAAATGTAGAATAATAGGATCGGATTGCCGGAAGTTCCCGCCGGATATCCGGCTCATCCAGAATCAGCCCGGCCAGATGCACACCGGCTTCCATGTGGGCCAGATCATCCAGAAGTTGATAGAGCCGATAAAGATCCTCGGGCTTAAGTGCTTCCAGCATCTTTGGGGTATACTTTTTAATGCGTTTGGCAAATCCCATGATATGGGGTTTTATAATATCCAGGCTGTGCTTACAATCCCTGCAGCAGCCTAAAAAATCATGTCTTTTAAGTTCGTGATCGTGTCTAAAATTAATATCATGCATGGGTTTGATTTCCGATTATTGGACACAGATGACACGGCTATACACAACTCGCACAACTAACACGAATGTTTAAAAAAGAAAACTATTTTTAGTCCGTGAAATCTGCCTGCCCTGCTGTCCCATAGGTCGCTGTGAAAATACAGGGACAGGGCGGGGAGATCGTATTGGGATGAAATGCGGAGCAGATTTCACCGAGGTGAAAATCGTGTTTGAAAACAATAAAAATATTGACACGATGTTATGAATTGACTATTTATTTATTTTATTTATCACCCGAAGGTGATGTTTCGTCAATCAGCTTTGTTACAATATACTGAAAATATATAAAGACCATTGAGCTAACAGCCATTTCCAAGGTTGTCAGCGGTGGTTTTACCGTTAAAAAAAAGCCATGAAGGCATTTTGCTCCGAAAATGGGGAAAAGACCTTCTTGGCTTTTTTTGTTTGAGGAAATTTAATATGGAAAAAGTAAAAACAATAATTAAAAAATACTGGAACTGGAGAAGCAAGAGTTTTCTTACGGATCGATCCGTAACCATTGCAAAACAATGGGAATCCATTTTAAAAGAACTGGTTTCAGGTGCTCCCGGAAGTATCGCCCTCGACATTGGCACCGGAAGAGGACATTTTGCCGTTTATCTTGCCCGATTGGGTTTTTCCGTAACGGGCATCGATCTTTCCGAAAACATGATCTCCTATGCCAGGCAAAATGCCGCATGGCGTAACCTAAACATTGATTTTCAAACCGGCGATGCAGAAGAACTTGAGTTTGAGGACAACATGTTTGATGTGGTGGTGTCCCGCAATCTACTATGGACGCTCCCCTCACCTGATAAAGCGCTTAAAGAATGGCGACGGGTTCTAAAGCCCGGGGGTACACTGGTGGTATCGGATGGGTTCTGGATGAACTATACCTGGAAAAGCATCCACCATCTGGCTTTCAGTTTGCTCAAAGACAGGTTTGGAAACGGAAGTATGCTTTCGGTTCGTTTTTATTGCTGCTATGCCGCCTTGCAAAAATCCCTCCCTTTTTACGAAGGCATATGCTTCGAAAAAGCCAGTATGCTTTTGCAAACGGCTCGTTTTAAGGATATAAGACCGTATGATATTTCATGCTTTGGTATGAATCCTTACGGGAGAAAAAAACGAACGAAAAAAAGGGAACCATCTTTTTTTATCGCATATGCAAAAGTATAAGGGGATGAAGAAACACATTGCGGAAATGAATTTATGTTGTCTACGGGCAGGGCGGCGCTATCGGTGCAAGCCGTTGTTGAAAAAATATCAAGGAGATTTTGAAAGACGTGTGAGGCCGATGTCTATATCAATAAAAATGGATATGAAAAAAGCTTGACTTCTAAAGATGTCTGGAGTAGAAAAATAAGTTTAAATAATGGCAGAAGCCACTCGTATTTGGTTCAGTTTACAGACGCAAGGTTTATAACCTTACAATTGGCGGAATAAAATCGATTCTCCGCACGGTATTAGCGGAAATCGTATAACACAAAGAAAAAGGCCACGAAGGTCCATGCTCCCGGAAGGGAAGGGGTTTCGCGGCCTTTTTTTGTTGCAGTGAGATGGAGGGCGCCGTCCCGTTAATCATTGAGGTCTGTCCAACTGCGAGATTGAAGGGCATTATGGAACTCACGGGACACAGGAGGCATTTTGTTAAAATTTACAATCATTTTGCAGATATTGATCGGGCTGGCGATATGCTCCCCGCTACAGAGTTGGTCCGCGAACAGTGACGTGAGCGACCGTGTTGAAAAACCGGTCCGAGAGGCTATCGACATACGACAGAAAACACAAAAAGCGCAAGAGCAGTGGCAGAAGGAACGGCGAAAGCTTGTGGATACTTATGAGGAGGCGCAACGAGTGCAGAAGCAGCTGGAGGCGCAGAAAGAGAGCCTGACCCAGACCTCGGCCGCCATCAGAATCCGTATTGCGGCCAAAGCAAAACAACTGGCCGATATTGAGCAAATTTCCGATCAGATCCAACCTTTTTTAAGCGAATTGATCCAGCGAATGCATCAGCAGTTCAACGATGACATGCCGTTTTTAGAAGGCGAGCGTGGACAGCGCCTCGAGAAATTGGACCGTCTGATTATAGATCCCCATGTGGCGGTCAGCGAAAAATTTCGCAAGATAATGGAGGCGCTTATGGTGGAGGCAGAGTATGGACGAACCATTGAGGTTTACCAGGAAACCATTGAGGTGGAGAACCGTGCGATCCTGGCCAACATTTTCCGGTTGGGCCGGATTGCTCTTTTTTATCAGACCCTGGATCAGAAGCGCTGCGGATTTTACAATGTGGCCTCAAGCGCATGGAGTCCTTTGCCCAAATCTTACAACTATGCGATTCAGACTGCCATGGATATCGGGCTCAAACGTCGGCCGGTGGATCTGCTGACTCTACCCATAGGAAGGATGACGGTAAGATGAAACATTTGCTTTGCCGGGTTCTAATAGGAAGTTTGCCGCTGCTGTTTTTAAACTCCCCGCTGTATGGCCGGGATATGCGCGAGCTGCAGGTTCGGGCGCAACAAGCCAAAGAAGCTCTGATGCAGAAAGCGGCTCAAGAACTGAAAGCGGCCGAACAGGAGGCCGCCCAAAGCCGGGCTCGCATAATTAACGACAAGTCGGTTCTGAAAACTGCCATTGAGAAGCTGAAAGTGCAAAATCGACAACTGCAGCAAGATGTTGAGAAGCTTACTGTGGAACATCGCGCCTTGGAAGAAAAAGAGAACGTTTTGTCTGGCAAGCTGGCCGAAACCGACAGCATGGTCCGGGAATTGGTCGGCGTGATCCGGGTCAATGCCAAAGACATGTCCGCCCTGATGAACGAAAACCTGCAAACCGCATTGACGGGGAAGACCTCGGATTTTCTGGAAGCCATTGCCGGTCAGTCAAAATTCCCCGGAATGGAAGACATCCGTAAGATGACCGAGACGCTTTTCGATCAGATCAAAATGTCGGGTGAGGTGACGCTTACAAAAGGAACCATTATTAACCGTGCCGGTCGGGAAGTTGAAGCCGACATCCTTGCGCTGGGATGTTTTACTGCCGCCTATCGATTGGGCGGAGAAGTTGGTTTTCTGAGTTATTCTGAGTCTGGCCGAAAACTGTATGCCCTTTCCCGGCTTCCCTCAGGCCGCCTGCAAAAACAGATTTCGCAGTATATGGAGGGGCGGGATGAAGCGGTACCCCTGGATGTCTCCCGTGGCGCCGCCCTGCGCCAACTTACCCATGAGCTGAGTCTGTGGCAGCAGATTCCCAAAGGCGGCCCCATTGTCTGGCCCATTCTGGCGATCCTGGGCCTTGGCATTGCCATTGTGATTGAACGGGTGATTTTTTTGATGCGAAGAAGATTTGATGCCGACAGTGTGATCGGCCGTATTGATGCTCTGGCGGCCCATCAGGACTGGGACGCCTGCCGGAAGGCCTGTGCGCCTTTTGAGGAAAAAGCGGTGGTCCGTGTGGTGAAAGCCGGCCTGGACTGCTATCACCTGGCCCGGGAAGATATGGAAAACGCTTTGCAGGAAGCCATTCTCAAGGAAATTCCGCCCATGGAGCGCTATCTATCCACGCTGGGTATGCTGGCCGCCATTGCTCCTCTGCTCGGCCTGCTGGGCACGGTGACCGGCATGATCGACACCTTTCATGTGATCACGCAGCACGGCACCGGTGATCCGCGCATGATGTCCGGGGGCATTTCCGTGGCACTGGTAACCACGATGCTGGGGTTGTCCGTGGCCATCCCTATTATGCTCGCCCATACCTTGCTCGGCCGGGCGGTGGACAACATCATCGGTCAGATGGAAGAAAAAGCCGTTGCCCTGGTGAACATTGTTCACAAAAATCGAGGGGTCTGATGATCAGCTTGATGCAGAGCCAATATTTTCGGCTGGAGGATTACCTGAGAACCGGCGGGGTGGTCATGGTGCCGCTGGTGGTGCTGAGCCTGCTGATGTGGCTGCTGATCGTCAACCGGACCCTGTTTTTCAGACGGTTGCATGTTAAGAACATGAATGCCAGGACGGCTTGGGAGCATATCCGCGACGGCTGTATTCCGGATCCTGTTCAGTATCGTGGCGCCATCTCGCTTTTGGTGGCCGAATTTGTCAGACGGCGAAGTGGGGACCCGGGATTGGACCGTCATATTCTGGATGAAACGGTCATGAAAATCAACCGGCAATTGACAGATTATCTGGCGGTTATTGGTGTACTGGCCGCCATCGCTCCCCTTTTGGGGTTGTTGGGCACGGTGACGGGCATGATCGCCACATTTGACGTGCTGGCCGTTTTCGGCAGGGGCAATGCCAAAGCCATGGCCGGGGGTATTTCCGAGGCCCTGATTACCACTCAGACGGGTTTACTGGTAGCGATACCCGGTCTTTACATGAAGGGATTTCTGGATCGCCGGGCGCGCAACCTGTGCCAGCGCATCTCGGCAGTGGGATTTTATCTGAGGCGACACTTGTAGTTTTTGACCGGGCATCGGCGGCGGCCGGGGCTGATTGCCGGTTTACAGGGAGGGATCGGCACATGTTAAACATTACGGCGGCAAGACGGAACCATCGCGGTGCGGCTGAACTGAATATGGCGCCGCTCATCGACATGGTGTTTATTTTGTTGATTTTTTTCCTGGTGACCACTTCTTTTGTCAAAGAGACGGGGATTGATGTGAACCGGCCCACCGCCTCCACAGCCGTGGCCAACGCCAAGGCCATGATCCTGATCGCTGTTGATCAACAAAACCGGATTTTTCTGGACCGCCGTGAAATCGATGTAAGGGCGGTGCGGGCCAATATTGAACGGGCCCTTGCGGAAAATCCCGATGGCGCGGTGGTTGTGGTCGCCGACAAAGCCAGCAGTACCGGTACGGCCATCATGGTTATGGACGGTTGCCGCATGGCCGGCGCCAAAAATGTCTCTTTGGCCGCCCGATTGCCGGAGGGTCCATGATCCCTTCAATATTTAACTGTGTATCGTCTCGGTATGTTAGGTGGGACGGATGACCAAGCCATCGAACTATTTTGATTTTTTATACCAGCGGAATTGGATGACATGGGTATGGGCCGGTGCGCTGGCTTTGGGAATGAATTTGATATGGTTTACCTTGATGCCCAATTTGCTGCATCGGTCCGTTTCTCCTCCTGTCTTCGACACCCTGATTCCCGAGATCAATGTGATCCGCATCAAGCGGACGGATACACCGGTGGAGCATAAGACGCCCAAACCTGAGGCTAAAAAAAACAAGCGCCCCGAGCCGACTCTCCATCAAACACTGAACCAAAGGCTGAGCTTGCCCTTTGAAGTCAATATGAAACTGCCGGTGGGTCCATCCGTCCTCAACTTGCCGACGGCACTGACCCTTTTGGATAACCTGAATCTGAAGAATATCTTTACCGTGGGGGACCTGGACCAGCCATTGATTACTTTGACGCGCATTCCGCCTTTTTATCCGATGAAGGCCAAGCGCAGGGGGATTCACGGCTGGGTCAACGTGAAATTTATCGTCAATGAGCAGGGCAGGGTTGAAAATGCCTCCATTATAAAGGCTCAGCCGCCCGGTGTATTCGATGAGAGCGTGATGCGTTGTGTGTCGGCCTGGCGTTTCGAGCCGGGAACCGTTGAGGGTGTGCCGGTTAAGGTGTGGGCGGAGACAACCATCCGGTTTGAACTGGAATAGGTGCGATATGAAAGCTGCAAAACGTATGGCATGTGGGGTGTTGATGAGGGGCCTGCTTCTGGCGGCCGTGGCCATTATGAATCCGCATTCGGGAGAGGCCGGTTGGGACCCCAACGACTTGCCTACTTCAACAAGGCGGGTGCTCATAGAGGTGAGAGACTTAATGAATCGAAAGGATTACGCAGGGGCCGTTGACAGGATCAAGGCGTTCCAGACCCGAGCCGCCCGCCCGGGAATGAAAGAGCCCGATGTCAAGGCGTGCCGTCATCCTGTGCTCTATTTTGCCCTGGGCAATTGCTGCTTGCTAAAAGAGGATTATGTGCAGGCCAAAACGGCGCTTCTGGCGGCTGTGGAACAAGAGCCGGACTTTGTGGATGCCTGGTTGAACCTGGCCAAGACGAATTACGAACTCAAAGCCTATGCCGAAGCCGCAACATGCTATGGCAATGCCTATGAACGGTCCGATCAAACCCATCCGGATTATCTGTATTTCAGTGCCGCCGGCTATCTCATGGCCGAAAAATACATGCCGGCCCTTGCTGCATTCGAAAGACTTTTTAAGGAGCACGCCGACCGGATTCAATCCCAGTGGCGGGAGAATTATGTCAATGCGCTCCTGGCCGCCGGTTACCCCCGTCGTGCATTGCCGCAGATCAAAGCGCTGGCGGAGCAGTCCGGCGGAGACAACAAAACCAGATGGCAGGAGACGTTGCTCCACCTTTATCTTCAACTGGGTATGCACGCGCAGGCCCTATCCTATGCTACGGGTCTTACCCATGAAAATTGCATCGCTGCAAAATGGTGGAAGGCCCTGGTACATGTGAATTTATCCATGGGCCGTTACAAGGAGGCCCTGGCAGATTTAACGATTTACGGATATCTTACGCCGCTATCTGCTGAAGAGCGGAAATTATGGGCGGATTTGAATCTTCAACTGGACATTCCGCTCAAGGCCGCCACGGTTTACGAAGGCATGATGAAAGAGACGCCCGATAAGCGTTTATTGCAAAAGCTGGTGACGGCTTATCTAAAGCTCGACAGGTCCGAGAAAGCACTGGAGCAGTTGAATCACTTTGGTTCGGCGACCAAAGAGCCGGAGCTTTTGATGCTCAAGGGAGACCTGTTGTATGGGTTGAAGCGCTTTAATGAGGCCAATACCGCCTATCGCCGGGCCGCACAGGCCGATTTCCGGCAGGCCGGGCGGGCGTGGTTGCTGGCCGGGTATGCCGCGTGGCAAACCAATGACTTGAGGGCCAGCCGCCACGCATTCGAGAATGCTGCAAAATACAGTGGGCAACGAAAGGCCGCCCGGCTGGCCATGGCACAGATAGGGAAGACGGAATAGTCCATGACTTTTCCGGGTAAGGGTTTAAATACCGTTGGGATGGGGAGAGGTCGACGGGTGATTTCCTGAAATAAAAAAAGGCAGCCGCTTCCTGGGCAAGGACGAGACGGCCGCCTTTAGAGGTGAACCCCCCGGTTGCGATTGTGGGAGATTCGCGTATGATTATATCACCGGAGTATCCCGGGTGTCAATTGTTCCGGCGGCCGTCGGCCATTTATTTTAATATCGCATTGATAACGGAATCGGAAGAAAGGGATACGCAAAATGAGAAAAATGAAAATGAGACGGATCGGAGTGGGTTTTTTGGTTGTTCTGACGGGGATTTTGTTAATGGTCCGGGTGCCGGTGGGGCATGCGGCGGATCAGGAGAAGGAGATTAAGCACCTGGAGGATATGGTGGTCAAGGAAAAGGGAGGCGCGCCCGGTATTGAGCAAAGCCCCAGTCAAACGGTGATCGAGATCGACAAATTTACCACCATCGGCCCGCCGAGCAGCATTATCGATGTGCTCAAGACACAGGCCATCGTGGATTTCCGCGGGTCAACGGATCTGGAGCCGGGGGTGGACACCATTTATTTGCGGGGTTTTGGCGCCGAGCGTTTCGTGACGGCCATCGATGCGCTGACCATACAGAAAACCGGCGGCCGCAAATCCAGCAATATCGTCGATTATAGTCTTTTGCCCACTTTTTTAATCGATACGGTCGAGATCCTGCCGGGTCCCCATTCGGCCTTGTACGACAGCAAGAGCATCGGCGGCGTGCTCAATCTGGTCAGCAAAAAACCTGAGCGCCGGGATAGCCTGAAACCGGAAGCTAAGCTGACCACCAGCATCGGCTCCTACGACACCCAGAATCACACCGTGACCGTTCAGGGAGCCGTGGACGCGGTCACCTATGACTTCGCCTACAGGAACTACACAACGGACGGCTATCTTCGCAACAACGAAACGGCAATCGATACCTATTACGGCCGTTTAGGAGTTTTACTGCCGTCCGACGGTTTCGTCACCTTCAGTGCCTCTTATTCCGATGTGGAACGGGAAGCCGCGGTAAATAATCCCGGTTCGGATGGAGATTATGACAGTGATTATCCGGAGACTGAAGGGGGGATGTTTGATCCTTGGCAGGAACCCACCTGGGACGGCAAATCCGGCGCCTACCGGCTTGCTTTTGAACAGGCTTCACCCATCGGCCGTCTGCATCTGGGGGCCTATTACAGTAGAGAGAATCGCGACCGGGCCTATTACGCCAGTGCCGGCGATACGGAATTGTCTTCCATGGATACCACTTGGTGGCAGCAAGGGGGCAAAATTCAGGATGAAATCCGGTGGACGGATAATCACACGACCACCATCGGATATGACCTGGCAAAGCTGTATGATGTCGGTGTCGAAGATTCCAAGACCGAGCGGATCAGAAAAAACGGCGGGTACCTTCAGCATCAGTGGGGCATTATTCCCTCGGTGGACCTGAAGTTGGGCCTGCGCTATGAAGATGTCAAAATATGGGTCAGCAATTGGACCAGAAGTGGATACCACATACCGGGAAGAGAAAAGTATATCGACCGAGAATGGAACCAACTGATTCCCAAATCTTTCACCACATGGAAGATGGACGGTCTGGCCCCGTGGCTGCGGGATACTTCCCTTTCCGTGGGGGTCAGCAAGATCTGGCGTGCTCCGGACTACCACGGCGACTACAATCCCCAGGGCCGTCCGGCAGGGGCCTGGCTGGACCCGGAGCACGGAATCGGCTACGACCTGGTGCTCAATCGGCGGCTCTGGCGGGATATTGCGTGCAAAATCAATTATGCCTATTATGAAATTAAAGACTACATTGCCACTAACAGTTCCTATGCCAATTATACGCCTCGGGGTAAGGTGACTTATGGCTCCCTGAATTACTCGGATTATAAAATTAATCTGGACGAAGTCCACCGCCACGGCGTGGATGTTGAATTGGGCGGCCATTTGACCGACGATCTTTCATTCTACCTGACCTATGCCTGGCAGAAATTTTACAACCAGGGGGACGAACCGGCCGGTGAGACCGAACTGGATCAACGGGCCGAAAACCGCATAAGCGCAGGCCTGCGCTATTCCCTTTTTGAAAAAACCACCCTGATGCTGGATTATTACTACCAGAGCCATGAGAGCACGGAAATTTCCGAAGAGGTTGCGGAGGATGTCTGGGATTTTCGCACAGTGGAAATCGACCCCTATAACGTTGTTGACATTGGTGTTCAGCAGACCCTTTTCAAACAGGACGGCTGGTTTAAAGACTCAATGGTGAGCCTTTACATAAAGAACCTGTTTGATGAAGAATACTATGATACCTCGGGCTTTCCGGCCACGGATCGGACATATGGTATCTCCTTCAGTATAAAAATATAGCAGTTTTACGGGATGAAACCCCATTATGCGGGGCATTTGCATGTGATGAACTCAAAAAAACAAGGGAAATCATAGAATGAAAAACAATTGGACGGGAAAATAAATCGGGATCGTAAGCCTGTTGTTTGGCCTTATCTTTGTTTTTTCGGCAGTAGTATGCGCCGGGAATGCCCCGCTGCAGGGTAAGAACACGGACCCGGGGATCGGAAAAGGCAGCTTCAAGGTGGTGGGCATGGGTCCGGGGGACGCGGATTTGATGACCGTCAGGGCACTCGAAGCGATTTGCAATGCGGATCTGGTTTTCTGCAATCCCCAAACCGAGGAAAAACTAAAGCCCCACGTGGATTTTACGGGCAAAAAGGTGGTAAACGGTTACGGGGTCCTATTCCGGTTTTACGGTAAGGATTGCGCCAAGCTAAGCAAGGATGAAAAGCACTGGCGGTCCATGAGCTGCGAGGACTACCACCGTAAACAGGCAGAGTTCGAGAGCCTGGTTCGACGGGCCGTGGCAGCGGGTAAACATGTGGTCCTGTTGAGCGGCGGAGATCCCACCATTTACGGTCCGGACATGTGGAGCCTCAAGGCGCTTTATGACCTGGATCCGGTGGTGGTGCCCGGGTTAAGCTGTTTAAATTCCGCCAACGCCGCCCTGAAGGTCAGTTTGGGCGAAGTGATTATTACTGCTCCCTTCAAATCAAAGAACAAAAAGGATACCATCAAGAGTTTATCCGGCCATGATCGGGCCACCATGGTTATTTTCATGCCCCGAAAAATGCCGGATCTGTTTGCGAGACTCTCACGGGTTTACCCGGCCGATACTCCCGCCGCCGTTGTGAGCTATGCCGGCCATGCCGGCAGGCAGAATGTAAAGATTGGCACGGTGGGTGACATGGCCGGCGCATTGCCTGAAGATATGCGCAGATCCTTGGTCTATGTGGGAAAGTCCCTTGGACGGGCACAGTACAAGCCGGCGGAAAAGGCACCCTCCGGCAAAGGCAAGTTCTACCTGGTGGGCATTGGACCCGGTGACGCTGATCTGGCGACCCTCCGGGCGTTAAAGGTTATGGAAAAGGCGGACGTAATTTTTGCGGGAAAAAGAATCAGCGACAGATTCGGGGCTTATCTTAAGGGAAAAAAGGTGATTCCCGGCTATCACCGGCTTTTTCCCTTTTATGGCAAGGATTGCGCAACGCTTACCCCGGCGGAGAAAGCAAGAGAGCGGATGAGCTGTGAGGAATACCATGGCAAGCAGGCGGAGTTTGCCACCATGGTCAGAGCTGCCGTTTCCCAGGGAAAGACCGTGGCCATGCTCGACAGCGGGGATCCTTTGATTTACGGCCCTTGCTCCTGGGTATTGACGGAGCTGCGCGATCTGAACACCGAGGTGGTGCCCGGGTTGAGCTGCTTCAATGCCGCCAATGCGGCCTTGCGCGCCGGACTCACCGAGGGCAAAACCTCCCATTCCGTTATCCTGGCCTCGGGGTGGTCCGTGGAAGAGATGGCCGTACATGGGAGCACCATGGTGCTTTTCACCATGCGGACGGAGTTTAAAAAGTTCATCGACAGTCTGTCGAAACATTATCCTTCCTATACTCCTGTGGGTATCGTCTTTAGTGCCGGATATGCTGAGAAGGAAAAAGTGGTGCGTGCAACATTAGGTACCATTCTCGATAAGGTGGGAGAAAACAGGCTGCCCTTTGAATATCTGCTTTACGTGGGCGACTTCCTGGCCGAAAGCGCCGTGAATTTAACTAAATAAGGGATTGAGGAGTTTTTTAAACTTAACCGCTCCATGAATAATCCGCAACTACATCGTACAAACTCATACATAAGGACTCGTAACGAAAAAACAGTGTGTCAATATTTAAATAACTACTTGAGATAGATAACATTTTTTATCTTTTAATTATAAATTCATAAAGGTGCTGTTTTTTCGCAACGATCCCTAATGCATTCAAACAGTGTACGATTTCGTTTCGGATCATTCATTCCGCTTAATTTGGGGCTTTAAAAGAAAAACTCCCCGAATCCATAGCTAAACAAAAAAAGAGGTGAAAAATGAAAATCAGGCCAAGTATTGCTACGCTCTTGTTTGCTTTAACGCTACTTCTAATTTGCCCCCAGGCGTTTGCCCACAATCTCTGGCTCAACCCAGGGGATTATTATCCGCCGGTGGGAACCACGGTGGATATCGGTATCGGTTGGGGACACAAGTACCCGGTGGATCGTACCGACCAGGAATTCAAAGAAGGGAGGATGGAGGATATCCATGCCGTGGACCCCGACGGCCTCACGGTGAATCTGGTACAGGAGTCTGTTTCCCTTTATAAGCTTAAGGTTGAAAAAGCCGGTGCCTATCTGGTGACGGCAAGGATTAAGCCGGGATTCTTCACCAAGACACCGGACGGCAGAAAATGGAACGACAAAAAGGCAGTGCAAAATCCCATCAAATGTATAAACTATCATATAGAAGCCAAAACCGTGATCATTGCCGGCGGTGGCGATAAAAACCTCGGCAACGCGGTCAATCGCCCCCTGGAGTTGATTCCCCTTAAAAATCCCCTGAATTTGAAGAGCGGTGACGGCTTTGCCGTAAAGGTTCTGTATCACGGAAAACCGCTGGCCGGTTTGGGCGTGAAGGCCACCTATGCGGGGTTTGAAGGTGCAGACGTGGGCGGACATGCGCCGCCGGAAAAGGGGCGTCCGGGCAAAGACGTCCGGAAAGGCCCCGGGCAAGCATCTCCGGAAAAGGCACACCATGCCGGCAGACATGTTCCGGTGGAAACCGTTACCGACGATCAAGGCCAGGCCGTTGTTCAATTGGATAAATCCGGCTATTGGATGATTATGCTTTCCCACAGGCCCCCGTATCCGGATAAAGAAACGTGCGATCAGTATATGTTCAACACGACATTTACCATCCAGGTCAAGTGATGCCCGGATCATGGAATGAGAATTGCCATGCCCATCAATTTTAACACAGGGAGGACTGACTGATTATGTTGTATTCGAAAAGGAAATGGATGTTGATTACCGTTGCCGTCATGGTCATTGCCACATGGGGTGCCGCACCTCATGCCTTTGGCGTGCAGCCGTCAGCCGAAACCCAACTCTATCTGGTGAGTCTTGGCGTGGGTGATGTTGATTTGATCACTTTACGGGCCATTGACACAATAAATAAATCCCAGGTGATCGTCTGTCGCAAAGGAACGGAAGATAGGTTTGCTACTTATCTGAAAGGCAAAGAGATCCTGGATGGTTCTTTGAGCGGCTGGAGGACTTACCGGAAGGATTGTGCTGCCATAAAAGATGAAAAACAAAAAGAAAGATGTCGGAAAAGTAGTGAAACACGGGCAAAACTGATTGCTCAAATTCGTCATGCACTTGATGCGGGCAAAACGGTCTCCGTCCTTGGCAGCGGTGATCTGTGCATTTACGGCGGACCCTATCGCTGGTATCTTGAAGAATTTAAAGATATCCACCCAAAAATAATCCCGGGCGTGAGTTGTTTCAATGCCGCCAACGCCGCACTGGGCAAGGATATCATGTTGGGAAAAGAGAGCCATTCGGCGGTACTGACAACGGCCCGTAACGTGGAGAAATTTTCCAGGCATCATCCCACAATGGTTATCTTTACCATGCACACCAAATTTGAGGACCTGGTTGAAAAGCTGAAAACCCAATATCCTCCGGAAACGCCGGTTGCGATTGTTTTTTTTGCCGGGTACAAGGATAAGGAACACATCACCAGAGGCCGACTGGATACGATCCTGCAAAAGACCCAGGGCCATGATTTTCCCTTCGAACATCTGGTTTATGTGGGTGACTTTATGAATTA
>Ga0315537_1000527_pt1 | contig 29925 bp, 29 predicted proteins | sample SalMarSW160270MG_FD_203091 | JGI IMG/M metagenome (GOLD analysis project Ga0315537, IMG submission 203091) | Salt marsh sediment microbial communities from the Plum Island Ecosystem LTER, Massachusetts, United States - Salt Marsh Sediment SW1602-70 ...
ATCGCATCCCGGGCCTCCGGCGCCGCTCCTGATAGTATCACCCTTTTCCACCAGAGCCACGTTTAACCCCTGCCTGGCGGCGCTTATGGCCGCCCAGCAACCGGCGATACCGCCTCCAATCACCAGGACGTCGGCATCGATTTCCTGCTCCTGGTCGAAGCGGATAGGATACGGCCAATCCGGTGCATGACCTTGTTCTTTAAAATAATCATGCCATGTAGTCAATTGCTTTGCCTCCTTTGTGAATTATCTATTCAACTTTCCTGATTTATAAAAATTACCCGATATCGGTCATTATGTGCCTATTCATCTTTAAAAGCAACACAGTTAACCATTCATTGGTACCGATTTTACATCATTTTGTAGCATGTGACCAACATATTAACACAAATGCACAAATAATAAGAATTCAATAGTTTTTCTAAAAACCAATTTGTATCTAATCTGTTCCTGTGATATATTCGCTTAAGTATGTAATTTAGGAGTTAAAAAAATAAGGGAAATGAAAACTACTGAGCAAACACCTGATGAAAAGCGTGCCGCAAGATTCCAGCAGTGGCTTTCCCCAGCAAACGTTAAATTCGACAGCCCGGAAGCCGAAGAAGGATATAAGAAAAGGGTAAACCGGTTTATCAAGGTTTTATCGCTTGAAGAACCCGACCGTGTACCGCTTATCTTACCAGCTGGTACTTTCCCGCTCTATTATGCGGGTATGACTTTGAAAGAAGCCATGGACGATAATGAAAGACTCTGCCAGGCCTACTGTAAATTTTTTAACGAATTCAAGGCAGATACATTCTCCAGTCCCGCCATGGTACCATCGGGAAAAGCATCGGAAATAATTAACAGTATTTCTTCTAGATGGCCCGGGCACGGCCTGCCGGATGATGCCACCATACAGCAATTCGTCGAGGATGAATACATGAAGGCCGATGAATATGATATCTTATTAAAAGACCCGTCGGATTTTTGCCTGCGGTATTACCTGCCGCGTACGCTGGGAGCACTGGCGCCTTTCGTTCATTTCTCACCTCTTCCCCATATCTTGGGAATGCCCAATAGGTTTCTGGGTCCAGCGGTAATGCCGGATTTCCGGGCAGCCCTCCAGGCTATAATCGATTACGGACAAGAGATTGCCGATTGGCAAAAGCCGATAATGGAGTTTCATCAGATGGCATTAGCGGCTGGATATCCCAGTTTCATGGGTGGTCAGTCCCACGCTCCGTTCGATATCCTGGCCGATACCTTACGCGGTACTAAGGGAATCGTCATGGACATGTACCGGCAACCTGACAAACTCCTGGAAACGATGGAAATGCTGACGTCGATGAATATCGAAATCGGAGTGCAGATGGCTAATGCTTCCGGACGGCCCGTTGTATTTTTCGCTCTCCACAAAGGAGACGATACCTTCATGTCTGACGAGCAGTTTGAAAAATTCTACTGGCCGACACTGAAGAAGGTAATATTAGGACTGATAAACGAGGGGTGTATACCTATGCTCTTTGCCGAAGGAAGATATAACAACCGGTTGAAAATCATTAAAGACCTACCTCGGGGTAAGGTAATGTGGCATTTCGACCAGACGGATATGTTCAGAGCTAAAGAAGTTCTTGGGGACTCTGCCTGTATCGTTGGGAATGTGCCCACTTCGTTGTTGTGTACCGGCACGCCTCAGGCGGTTAAAGAATACTGCCGAAAACTCATAGAGGTATGCGGTAAGGGTGGTGGTTTCATCCTTACCGGAGGGGCCAGCATAGACAAGGGTAATCCGGATAACCTATGCGCAATGATAGAAGCTATTGAAGAATTTGGAATATATAACTAAAAAACGTCAGTTATCAGAATTTCACGTGAGAGTCACGCTGTTTAGCTAGATCAAAATTCATATTGTTTAGTAATAAGTGTCTCATCTAACACACCTTCACCCCGGAAGATAATAAATACAAGCCCAGAAACGGATTATCTTGCTGTTTGATTTTTCATCGTACCCATAAAAGCTCATGTTGTAAACTGTAAAAACAATAATGGGATATTTTATGGATTCATCCGTGTTTCTGGCGGAAGCTGTATAGAGTCAAATCTCTCTGCCTGGGAGACTAAAAAGGAACGTTTTTATAGGACAATGCGGCCTCATTTCCAGGGGTAAACATTTACTAATGGACAAAAAAGTGTATTGTCGGATAACAATCGCTTGGATTGTTACTTCACTGCACAAAAGCTTAAATTGTTACCTCAGTGATAAAAAGGTTCCTTTTTTCACACCCACTGCTCAACAATCAGATGAAATGTGATGTAGAAAAGGGCTGAATATTCTGTTCGTAAAAATATCCAGCCCATATTTTATCTGTATATTATATTCAGTGCTATGCCTTTCCAATTCTGAACATCTTTGTGCCACAGGTGGGGCATACACCCTGAGTCGCTGGTTTACCATTCTTCATGGTTATGCTTTTGGCATCTTTCATCTCCTTCTTGGCTCGGCACTTTAAGCAATATGCTTGCATGAACTCACCTCCCTTCATGACAATTGTGGTATGAACAATAAATCATTTTCCTAGCATTGTCAATGGAAACACAATTTGGCTTACTGTTACATCACAATTGAAATAGAGAACAATCTCAAGCAAAGTCTCTGATTGGGGAAGGGTTTGACAACGCCATGCGATTGAACTATGCTCGCATTACGAGACTTGCAGTAACCCGAAAAGCAATGTAAAACTTCTTTTAGGAGATGAGCGGATGAAGTAGGGGCATTGATATCGCTGATTTGGCGATTATCCGTGCCGCTTTTGGTTTTGTATGAGAGTAATAGGGAGGCTGGAGGCCCGGCAAGCCTAGCCAGCGAGTTTAGTGGAGAAAACAAATGGTGAAGATAAATAGTTTAACTCCGGGGGAGTGTAGCGATGATCCAGATGGTAATCGATAGTATTCGAGTCAGTCTCGTGAACTATCAGCGTGTCGTGATTTTGAAAGAGAAAGCAGCAGAGCGTTATCTACCTATCTGGATTGGTCCCGCTGAAGCCGATGCCATAGCGGTAAAAATGCAAGGGGCTACTGTGCCGAGACCTTTAAGTCATGACTTGTTACACTCGGTCATTGATGCCTTGGGTGCTACTCTCAACTATATTGTCATCAATGATCTTAAAAGCGATACTTTTTATGCCAAAATCATCCTTAATGTAGAGGGCGGACAAATGGAAGTTGATTCTCGCCCCAGCGATGCCCTAGCACTGGCAGTAAGAGCTGATGCGCCCGTCTATATTGAGGAGGCAGTTTTAGATAAAGCAGGCATCCTGCTAGATAAGGAGACAGGAAAACCTATTTCTGAGGAGGAGAAGGAGGGGGCTGACAGCAAGAGTGTTAGCGACGAAGAATTGAGAAGGATGTCGGCTTTCACCGATTTTATCAACACCCTTGATTTAGACGATTTGGACAAGCGCAAGTCCTAAGTTAAGGCGATTTTGAAGTCGCTCGCGTGAATTACGGCAATGGGCAAGCTAGCTGACGATGAAAGGAAAGTAATAACCGAGAGGATACGCAGTCTACGACTGGAGCATATGCGGGCGGGGATATCTACCCAGACCATGGTAATCTGTGACAACTGCCGGAAGGTCAAGCCGCTGGTAGGATCAGCCCGTTACGGCCCTTACAGGCTTTGCAATGACTGTGTTCTAGGCTACGAGCTAGCTAAAGCTGTGGGCGATATTAAATCCATTGACGATTTCATTCTAGCCGAAGCACGTCAGGGCTAATCATCAAGAATGAGTAATTACGAAAGGAGGCTGCAAGAGCATGGGGATTGCCAGCGAACGGGGCATTCTCGAAACTGCAACGGTAACTGGTTTAGAATCAGATACCATATACAGTTCTTCTACTGGATCCGATGAAGAGTTGGTGAGTGAAAATATAACCGAACCGACTGAACTGTGGGAGAAAATTAAAGAACTGGGGGCTGAGAAGCCCGAACCAACAGCAGATTTAAAAATAGAAACGCCTCCAGAAGGATTAGTAGAACCGGAAATAACAGATGACCCAGTCCGTATATATCTCCATGAGATTGGTAGGGTGCGTCTCCTCACTGCTAAGGATGAGAGGGCCCTAGCCAAAAATGTGGAGTTGGGCAAATGCATCAGAGGGATAAGACAACAACACACAAAGCGATTCGGAAGGGCTCCTTCGGCAGCTGAGATAGTACTTACAATACTCAAAGAGCTGGGGCAGGCCGCTTCTGTGGTGCCCCTCCTCCAAAAGCAATTTGATCTAACCCCAACAACCAATTTAAAAGATAGTGCCAGCATCGAATTGCAAGATAAAATTGGTAACACTCTTGACCAGCAGTTGGTTCAGACTGTTGCTACCAAGCTAAATAAGTCTATGGTAGAAGCAGAACAGCTTATTGTTAATCTCTCGGTAGATAGTAAGTTGCTACCAAAGGAAGTCCTCGATGCTATCGGAGATAATGTCTCTCTCACTTACATTGATAAGCTGATAACAGACATTGCCTTCTTCAGTTCCCTGCGGTCTTATGAAAAGCAATTCGCCGCTTACTTTGCCAATATCGAGTGTGAAGCCCAAAAAGCAGGGAGGCATCTTATCGAGGCCAACCTACGTCTGGTGGTCAGCGTTGCCAAGAAACACATTGGACGGGGCATTGCGCTACTTGACCTTATTCAAGAGGGAAATATCGGGCTAATGAGAGCCGTTGAGAAATACGATTATCGTAAAGGTTTCAAATTCAGTACGTATGCCACCTGGTGGATTCGCCAGGCTCTTACGAGATCTATAGCCGACCAGTCCCGTACCATACGCCTTCCAGTTCATGTGGTTGACGCCGTCAATAGACTGCTGAAAGTAAGCCGTCGTTTGGGCCATGAATATGGAAGGGATCCCACCTCTAGTGAAATCGCCAAGGAGATGGAAATATCTTCAGATAAGGTTAGAGAGATTGTCAAAGTATCACGGTTGCCGATATCGCTGGATTCACCCATCAATGAAGAGGAAGACAGTCCCCTGGGTAACTCTATAGAGGATAGAAACGCCCTGCCACCAATTGACGCCGCATCCAATCAACTCTTGAAGGAGCAAATCGTGGGTGTGCTTCAGACACTTACTCCTCGTGAGCAGCGAATACTCCAACTCAGATTTGGTCTCGAGGACGGACGAAGTCGCACGTTAGAGGAGGTGGGCAAGGAGTTTAACTTAACTAGAGAGCGGATTCGCCAGATCGAAGCCAAGGCACTACGCAGATTGCGCCACCCCAGCCGCAGCCGAAAACTGCTGGATTACCTCGAATAAAAGACTACTTGAATATCCCAGTCAAATTCTTGGGTAGCTTATCGCTTGCCCCCATCTTCATCAACCTTTGTATCTGCTGGAATTGGTTGAGGAGTTGATTGACATCCTGTGGCTTTACTACACTACCTCGAGCAATACGACGACGTCGGCTATCGCCAATGATATTTGGATTGCGCCTTTCCTCGGGTGTCATCCAAAGTATAAACACTGCGTTTGTCCCCTTCCAGAGACGTATGGCGTATAGGTAATCGGTTTCATATGAACGTTGGGCAGCAAGCGACTAAGAATCACACATAATGACGTTTTGTTAAATATTCTTGCCTGGTAGCCAGCCTTCTATTAGAATATTGCCTCCTCACGAGAGCATTATTTACATAAGTATTGCTTTTATGGTATAATTGAAGATAAGTTCAAGTTTAGGTTATTTTAGGATTCTTAGAATCCCCTTAGATTTATATCAAGTTTGGATGACCCGAACTCTAGCTGATTGTGAAGAGAGGAGGCCATCCAATGAGTTTTCAGGACAAGTCCATCCAGTGCTCCGATTGCGGTACCACGTTTACCTTTAGCGCTGAGGAACAGGAGTTCTATCAGTCTAAAGGTTATACCAACGAGCCCAAACGCTGTCCGGAATGCCGCCAGTCGAGGAAATCAGAACGCTACGGCAACAGCAGTTACGGAGCCCCGCGCCAGATGTTCCCGGCCACATGTGCCGAATGCGGTAAAAGTACCGAAGTCCCCTTTCAGCCTCGTGGTGATAAGCCGGTTTACTGCAGCGATTGTTATCGTAAAATCAGACCGAGTAGATAAGTGAAGTTAAGCCAGAAGCACATCCGGGCCGGGCAACCGGTCCGGATGTGACTCGGGTAAATTCGAGTTTTGTCTTTAGAAGTATCAATACATGAAGGTGAATCACAGGAATCATTATTACGCCGCTTCCAAAAGATGGTGCAGATGAGTGGCATCCTGCGGGAAGTAAAAGCCAACCGCCATTTTATACCGAAGAGTGAGGCAGCCCGCATCAAAGCCAAGAAGAACGCACAACGGAGGCGTCGACAGGGCTATTAAGCGGAACCGGGAACAAAATTCGGGATAAAAGGGGGACAAATTATGAAAATCTATGTGGGCAATCTGGCCTATGATGTTACCGAGGATAAACTGTCAGCGGAATTCGGTACTTATGGCAAGGTGGAATCCGTGGCTATTCCCACCGACAAGGTCAGCGGGCGGCCCAGGGGCTTCGCCTTCGTGGAAATGGCATCAAAATCCGAGGCCGAAGCCGCCATCACCGGGCTTAACGGCAAAACGTTGAAAGACCGGACTATTGTGGTCAATGAGTCCCGCCCCCGTCCGGACAACCGGGGCGGCGGTTCCTATGGCAACCAGCGGAGCGGTGGCTACAGTGGTAATAGAGGCGGTCGGTCGGGTGGGGGCAGACAGCGAAGATACTAGACAACCCGGTAACTTGAAATCGTACCGGCAGTTGCCTGATCCGTGGCTGGCTCACCCGTAATAAATCGGGTTGCCTGACCGGTTTGTCAAAATGGGGGTACCATGAATATCTATGTGGGCAACCTATCGCTCGAAACGACCGAAGATGAACTACGCAAAGAGTTCACGGACTTTGGGGAAGTGATATCCGTCACCATTATGAATGACAGGTATATCGGCAGCGGTCAACCGAGGGGCTACGGATACGTTGAAATGGTCTTGAAATCCGAGGGCGCTACCGCGATTGCCAACCTTGAAGGGAAAAGACTGAGAAACCGGGTTATTAATGTCGTTGAGGCCTTGCCCCTTTCAAATAAAAACGTGGCGGTATTTTCCAATATGGGAAATAATAATAGGTCGAATAGCAGAAGAGAAAGAAAATATCAAATGATTTGAGCCACTTGACTAATAATTTAGGCTCTTGACTCGCATTTTAACCAAGGAGTTTAATGAATTTCGATACCTTTAATTTCCATCCGAGCGTCATGGCTGGTGTACGTGCGCTCGGTTATTCCGTACCTACACCGATTCAATTACAGGCCATCCCCCCGATTATGCAGGGGAGGGATGTCATTGGGCTGGCCCAGACCGGCACCGGTAAGACAGACGCTTTCGTATTGCCGATTTTACATCGGCTACAACAAAATCCTCAGGGCCACGTTCGGGCTCTGATAATCTCGCCCACACGCGAGCTGGCAGAGCAGATCTGCGAGGTTATCACCGGCCTGGGAAGCGAAACCGGAGTGCGAAGTGTGGCTATCTACGGCGGGATGAGTATGGAACAGCAGAGCCTAGCCATACGCATCGGGACGGAAATCGTCGTGGCTTGCCCGGGCCGTTTACTTGACCACCTTTGGAAAGGGACAATAAGTTTATCCAGCTTGGAAATCCTCGTCATAGACGAGGCCGACCGGATGTTCGATATGGGATTTTTACCCGATATTCGTAATATCTTGGCGTGTATCATGAACGGGCGGCAGACCCTGCTTTTCTCGGCCACCATGCCCGCCGGTATCCGGCGACTGGCACGTGAAATCCTGCACGACCCCGTCACCATACAAATCGGCAATACATTACCGGCGAAAACGGTGTCACATGCTATTTACCCGGTACAGCCGCACCTCAAGACGGCGCTGCTGAAAGAAATACTAAAGAAGACTAAAACGGATTCGGTGCTTGTCTTTACCCGTACCAAACACCGCGCCGAACGCGTGGCCCAGCAGCTGGTAAGAGCCGGACATAGAGTTACCTCACTACAGGGCAACCTCCCCCAACACCGGCGACAGGCCGCGCTCGAAGGTTTCCGTACCGGCTCGATTAAAATTCTGGTAGCGACAGATATCGCCGCTCGCGGCATCGACGTCTTGCGTATCTCTCACGTCATCAATTACGATATGCCCGAAACTACGGATGACTACATCCATCGCATCGGCCGTACCGGGAGAGTCGAGAAAAGCGGCGACGCGTTGACCTTTGTGACCCAAGCCGACGCGGATAAAATAAGCGCTCTTGAGCGGCTCCTCAACGCGCCGCTGGAGCGTTTGACACTTCAAGACTTTGATTACAACAGTCCGGCGCCGACCAGAGAATCACACCTCCCGCAGCGACCACGACGGCATGTCGTAAGAAAACGAAGGATGGTTAAGCAAACAGCTATAAAGTAAAAATATCTCTACTTACCTGCTGTAGCATACTTTTAAAGTGACAAATGAAGCCTCACCGGATAAAGGGGGGCTTTTCTTTTTATTGTTAATTGACCCCCTCTGGGATTACCCACATGTTAGCTGGTTCTTGAAATTTAACCTAGTGACTTATTGTTCCTAAGAAATACCGGTAAGGTTTAGTTACCATCGGACAAAATAGCCAAATGTTCAAACGTTATTGCATGATAACTGGACTAGGCTTTGGAAAGTAGGTCAGTCTGCCTGCCTGCGCTCAATAAGTCTTCCAAGCCGCCCAGCAATAATTGAAAGTAATAGCCACTCTTCGTCTAGAAACGGCCCTATATTCATTTCGGGCTTTTGTTCTAAATAACAGACCTCTACGGTACCACCTTTTTCACCGTGAGCTTCTATATCCGAAGATAGCTTCCACTTTGTATCCATATAGCTCAATGGACAGAATTCCTTGTCACCGATAACTATTCTCGCACGGGCAATCTCTGGATACTGCCACCCGCTCGGAAGTGCATCGACAACTTGGTGATAGATTTTGTCCAAAGTAATATCCGGGTCATCTATAATCTGAGCAATAATATAAATACAGGCCAGTTCTTTGGCACGTTCGTGTAAGTGACCCACCAACTTAAGGAACGCCATCTCTGATGTCTCTATTTTAGTAACCCGATGACGAAGCACAGTTAATTCGGTTATGAGCTGCTCTTTCGTTTTGTCTTTATCTCTCATCGTAAGCTCTCCCCCCGGTATATTAATCAGTCTATGCGTGTTGGGTCATTTAAATGATTAGAAACGGAAGTCTCAATCAGAATTATGTTCGGTCTTAAGTACATACCTTATTCCTCTCCAGTATAAAGACCGCTAGAAAATTAGCTTTCACATTTTAGAACTTCATTGTAGTGCTAACTTGTGCAGCTGTCAACAAATACAAATAGCTTCAATCTTGGGCGTGAACCAATGTAGGTATGGCAGTTGAGATTGTAAAGTAATGTAAACATCGGGATGTATGTATTTTTATCGTAACATCTGTGTCTAGTATGGCAAGAGAAGCGTGGAAGACCCAGAAATAATTGAGTGGTTAGGAAAAAACGGTGAACACTACGCAGTTTGGATTACAGAAGACTGGGAAGCTACGAAGTTACATGCGAAGTTAATTGTTGCAAACAAGATATCAGTCTGGTGGATTCGGGAAAAAAGCAGACTGGTTTAACAGGACTACAGGAATTACAATTAATCTCGCTATTGATTCAATTCACAACCGAAATAATTAGCACCTCCAAAACACCCGTCTATTTAAAAGCTTCACTACACGGCAGAAGACCAAAGCTTGAAAAATTAACCTGTCATCTATTATCCCCGAAACTGACTTGGGAAAGAATTAAGCTAGAATACTAATAACGCTTGAGGACAACCAACCACAACCGAGCAGAACCATTTTACATCGATTCTTGATATTTCAGATTAGATATTATATTGTTCTAAACAAATTATTAAGGGGGTGCCAAATGGTACAAGCATACTGTGTTAAGTGTAGATCTAAAAAGGAAATGAAAGACCCAAAAGCTATCAAGATGAAGAATGGTAAACCGGCTACTCAAGGTGTATGCCCATCGTGTGGCACAAAAATGTACAGAATTGGAAAGGCATAATACTGATTATAATATTCATATTAGATATGAGCTGGATATTTCCCCGAATGGAATATCCAGCCTTTTCCTAAATCACATTTTACTTTTGTCTTTTTATTAGATTAACCAATAGAATAATCTTTCACCACTTATCTCTGGAATACTATATTTTTAGAATGTAGGCCGCGAGGGAGTTAGGTGGTGATTTTAAAAACCAAACTAAAGGTTCTTTGTTCCGTCCACTTAGCTCCACCAGGCTTGGAAAATGGCGGCCCTGAAGGTTCCCTTACTTGAGTGTGCCTTCTCTTACGATGGTTATACCGGGCATTGCCGAAAAATCCATAAGATCTGGGGGTCGACTCGGTATATGCTCAGGTGGTCGCACCAGCTCAAATGTAAGCGCATTCTGCTTACACCCGACAATACAGGAGCCACATCCCATGCAGTTTTCTTCAAGGATGTGTGCCTTTTTCTTATCCGAGTCCATGGTCAATCGCATCTCGATAGCGTTAAAGAAACATCGTTTGACGCAAACCTCGCATCCGACATAAAGATCTGTATCCAAGGTAGCCACGTTCATGCTTTATTTATGAGTGAACCCAGTCCTAATGCTACCTACTACTGATACATGACTACCCCTAGGTAGGATAACACTTACAGAGTTAAAGATACAAGCATCCTCACCTATGAAGCCTGAGGCTTTATATCCGAACGAGTTATAGGGCAGGTCATAATATGAGTGTCGTCTCCCGAATTTCATCGCGCGTCGCCCTGAGATTTTAACAATCTGAAAAAAATAAGATACACGTTGGTTGATTTGTATATATTCGAAAGTTCTGGTATTTTATGATATAAACGAACTAGGGGGTGATAAAGTATGGAGTTTACACATGATAACATCCGGAAATGGTTTGAAAGCTATTTCACAGAGTTTAACAGGTACAACGGAGACCCGAAGAAAGTGCCGAACATGGAGAAATATTTCTCCCAAGACCTCCAATTTATTTCATATATGTTGAACGTAAAACGTCCGGATGACCGCGAGGGTCTGCTGAATACTATGGTGCATCCCGGTCTTCTGGAGGAGTTAAAACCAGAGGATATGATTATCGACGAGAAGAATAAAGCTGTCGCGGTTGTTTTACGGGTTCAATTCAGAGAAGAATTGACTGGAACTGTATTCCCAGCGAAACATAATTGCGCTGTTTATAACCTTATTGAAGACGGGAATAGCGAGCTGAAAATAAAAAGGATTTCGTATTTTACCGAGCACCGTTCGCCTGAAGAACCGGACATGAAAAACCTGATGAAGAAATATAGGGAACAAGCACTTGGTACTTAATCTTTATTATATTTACGAATATATTTCCTAATATTTATTACTCAAAATCTTCAATCTGGATAGGATATTGACATAAATACATAAGTATTATTGCTGTCATAGAAGTTGACAAATAGGGAAAAACCGACTAAACTTGCTTTAAATTTATATATACAAAAAAGCACGCTTATCACGTAAGAGGCTTATGGCTATATTGGACAACAACAGTGCCCGGATAAAAAAATAATGCTGCCATGAGTAATATAAATGATTTGAGTATGTTAACCACTGGTTTTAATTAATCTAAGCACAAGGAGGTGAATACGAGAATATTGCAATAGATACTGGTCCTTTAAGTTTCCTGATAGCTTATTCTTTTATGTACAAGGAGGTAAATAATTATGAAGAAATTCTGCTTTGTATCACTGGCACTGGTAATGATAATCGGCGTGTTATTCGGTAGTTGTGGCGAACCGGAAGAAACCACACAACCAACAACCACGCAGCCGACAACTACTGCTCCACCTACTACTGGCCCCGTCTACGGCGGTAAATTTACCATGGTGCGTAATACTGGCATACCCGATGTTGGTGCTCCCACGGAAATTACAGCTGGCTTTGGCGGTGTGACTTATCCCCTCTGGTGCGCTGTCACCGAGACTTTGTTCATTGTGGATGCCCAGGACCGGATCGTCCCCGTACTGGCCGAGTCCGTGGATGTAGCGGCGGATGGCCTGTCTGCCACCTTTAAACTGAGACAGGGAGTTAAGTTCCACGACGGTACGGACTTCAATGCCGAAGCCGTGAAATATAACCTGGAAGCTGTAATTGCCGCTAAGGTTGCTGGTTCTGCACCCCTTGAAAACATTGAATCTTTCGATATCATTGATGACTACACCATTAAATTTAACCTCAAAAGCTTTGACGCCACTACTTTGATGAGCCTGGCTCAATCTGGTATCGGTGTCATGATATCGCCCACTGCCCTGGCCAAACCCACGACGCCGGAAAATGCCGGTAAAGATCATCTGGTGGGCACCGGGCCTTTCGTGTTTGATAGCTGGTCTCTCGACCAGAACATCATCATGAAAAAGAACCCCAACTACTGGCAGGAAGGTAGACCCTACCTCGATGAGATTGAAATCCGCAACATTACGGACTACACCATTTCAGTCATGGCTTTCAAGGCCGGGGAAGTGGACATGGTCGAAAGTATTGACCCCGCTCAATATAACGAATTGAAAGAGCAGGGTTATACCGTCGGTATTCCGGAAGGCCTGGCCTTTGTCTTTAGCTTTCGGACTGCCAATGCCGACCCCGACTCACCTTTCGCTATCAAAGAAGTACGGGAAGCCTTGTGGTATGCCGTTAACAGGGAAAGCCTGGTCTATGGTCTGGGTAAAGGCACCTATAATGTAGCGGATCAATTAGCCGCGCCGCAGCAGGGGTGGTATATCAAGGACTATCCCGCCCGACAATATGATCTGGATAAGGCCAGGCAATTGATGGCTGATGCCGGCTTTGCAGAAGGTTTTAAGACTGTTTTACACGGAGATGTCCGCGGACGTCAGGATGACCTGGTCGCCCTCCAGAGTTACTTCGGTGCGATTGGCATAGAGTGCGAGCTGGATATTGCCGACGTTGCTCGAGCGAGTACCTTCGGCACCGAGGGCTTCGATGGCATCTTACAGGGCGGTTTCCCCAACTGGTCTTCCTTCTCCAGCTGGATGAATGTCTGGCTTAGCCCTACAGCGACCTACCCTACCATGAAGTTCCCGGATAACTGGATAGAAGACTGGCAGGATGTCAGGACTGAGCCAGATTACGATACACGGATGGCCAAAATGCAGGCCCTCCTAAAAGTGCTCTATGATGAAGCTCTGGTAATTCCCTGGATGTGGGATTCTCCACGCTACGTTGTCAACTCCAAAGTTCATGATCTGAAATGGGATGCCGTGGACATCAATGGCTACTTCGACCCAGTCAACGTCTGGATAGAGAAATAAACCATAAAATAGATTGTTAAGGTAATTTCATGATGAAAGGGAGTGTCTCCGTCCCCGGGGAGACAAAGCCACCGGGGGCGGAGTCCTTTCAGTCCTACCAGTGCATACTGCACTGGTAGAAAAGCTATGACGGAAAGTGGCCGTATCCATGACTTAATGTTTAGTGGCCCCCATGGATGGCGAAAGGTGTAACTGAATACAAAGCATCCTGAGAGCGATCCGGCAAGTCAGGAAGAGTCTAATAAACTCCCATATTCACCTAAACTAAATCCGGCAGGATAGATATGGAACAAATTGCTTGGAGACTATTTTGCTAACCGGGTTTTTAATTCGCTAAACGAGGCAACTCTTCAGGCTGAAAATGGCCTGGCTGCAATGCAAACAAACAAAGAAACACTGAAAAGATTAACAAATTGGAACTGGATAAATGCTATCCTGAACGCTGATTTGAATAAGTTGTCGGAACGAAGAGCCTTCTTAGTAGTTAAATAATCCCTCCGGGGAGGATATGGAATGACAGCGTATATCGTACGCCGTTTAATGTTAGGAGTGGTTATCCTCTTGCTGGTTACCCTGCTGGTCTTTCTGGCGATGCGACTGTTACCGGGTGACCCGCTGATCATTTTCATTTCTCAGAGCCAGGTTGAAGTTTACTCCCCCGAGCAGCTGGCAGAGCTGCGTCATGAATATGGCTTGGACAAATCACTTCCCATGCAGTATATCAGCTGGATTGGTAATATACTGCGGGGAGATATGGGTAAATCCATTGTTCTGGGTCAGGATGTGGGGTATTTGATATCCAAAAGGCTACCGGTAACCATTTATTTCGGTGCCTTGTCTTTTATCGTGAGCGCATTTCTCGGCATCATTTTCGGCGTAATCTGTGCTCTAAGAAGGGGTAAATGGATCGATTCGGTAGTTACTGTTTTGGCCAATATCGGCATTACGTTGCCTGCTTTCTGGTTGGGAATATTACTGATGTTTGTATTCTCGCTGACGTTGCATTGGCTGCCTACTGGCGGTTATGTACCTCCTACAGAAAGTCTGGGACAAAGTCTGCGTGCGGCAATCATGCCTGTTATCTGCCTTTCTCTATTCTCGATTGCTTCACTAACCCGTCAGACCCGCTCTGCCATGCTTGAGGTTGTCAGCCAGGATTATATCCGGACCGCCTGGTCTAAGGGTTTGCGTGAGCGGGTAATAATTTACCGGCATACCATAAAGAACGCCATGATACCTGTTATTACCATCCTGGGCTTACAGGTCGGGCTGATCTTCGGGGGATCGGTCCTGATAGAAACCGTCTTCCAAATTCCGGGAATGGGACGGCTATTGGCCAATTCTCTATTTTCTCATGATTACCAGATAGTCCAGGCCGGGACACTGGTCATCGCTGTGGTAGTGGTGCTTTCCAACCTGATAGTCGATATTTCCTACGGCTGGTTTGACCCGCGAATAAGGTACGGTTAAGGAGTGCGGAAATGCCTAATAATGTAGCCAATACAGTTGAACCGGCGGCACCGCCTGAAATCGCACCAGCCCAGAGCGAGTTCCGCCGGGTGATGAGGGTATTTTTTGGCCGCAAGCTTGCGGTAGTCGGTTTGGCACTGATCGTCTTTTTGATTATAACGGCCATATTTGCTCCATGGCTGGCACCCTATCCTCCTAATGACATTGACATGGCTCAAACTCTGGCCAAACCCAGTGCGGAACACTGGCTGGGAACTGATAATCTGGGAAGAGATATTCTGAGCCGCATTATTTATGGAGCCCGTACTTCTATGATAATCGCTATCGGCGCGACCGCGGTGTCCGTCATACTGGGCGAGGCTTTAGGTCTAATCGCCGCTCATTTTGGCGGAATCGTTTTTCAAATTATAATGCGCTTTATCGATGCCTTGATGGCAGTTCCGATGCTTTTGGTTGCTCTGATTATGGCTTCCTTGCTGGGTGGCGGGGCGAAAAACGTAATCTTGGCTCTGGGTGTCGGCATGCTATCCGTCCACGCCCGAATGATGTGCGCCCAGGCGCTCAGTGTTAAGCAGAATGATTATATTCTAGCCGCCAGGGCGATAGGCATGGGCAATCTGCGCATGATGTTCCTGGAAATTGTGCCCAATGCTTTTCCGGCTCTAGTGGTTGTCATCACTGTAGGTCTGGGGGCGGTTATTCTGGCAGAAGCTGGCCTGAGCTTTCTGGGTGTGGGCGTGATGCCTCCTTATCCAGCCTGGGGCGGTATGATCAGCGAAGGTTACAAATATATACTCTCCAACCCTGTATTGGCGCTTTCTCCCGGCGTAGCCATAATGATGGTAGTCTTTGGTTTCAATATGATGGGAGACGGGCTCCGCGATGCCCTGGATCCGAGGTTGAGGGGAGTGATTTGAGTTCGTTATTAGAGGTAAAAAATCTCAAGACCTATTTCAAGACTGACCGCGGTCTGGTCAAGGCAGTTGATGGAGTCTCTTTCTATATTGATGAGCATGAAATTGTCGGCTTAGTCGGGGAAAGCGGTTGCGGTAAATCGGTAACCATGCTCTCAACCGTCCAGTTGATCCCCACCCCACCCGGGATCATCGCCGATGGCAAGGTGCTATTTGAAGGGGTTGACTTGCTCCAGTATCAGGCCAAAGGGGAAGAGATGAGTGTCATCCGGGGCGGCAAAATCGCAATGATATTTCAGGAGCCCATGACCAGTCTTAACCCGGTGTTAACTGTTGGTAGGCAAATCACCGAAACGTTGGAATTACACCTCAAAATGGACTCACGAAGTGCCAGAAAGAGAGCAGCCGAGTTACTTAATCTCGTAGGGATCCCTGATGCTGAAGATCGCCTTGATTCCTACCCACACCAGTCTAGCGGCGGCATGCGACAGAGAATAATGATCGCTATTGCGCTTTCGTGTAATCCCAAAATACTTATTGCTGATGAGCCGACTACAGCAGTAGATGTTACCACCCAGGCACAACTACTAGAACTTATGCAGGAATTAGTAAACCGATTAAATACTTCTCTTGTCATCGTAACGCATAATCTAGGTGTCGTCGCTCGCTATGCCGAGAGAATATACGTAATGTATGCCGGTCGTATAGTAGAATCAGGACTTTCTGATGATATATTTCTTAATCCGCTTCATCCCTATACCATTGGACTTCTGAAATGTGTACCCCAGTTAGGAGAAACCAAAAGTGATAGGAAATTGGTACCCATTTCCGGTTTACCTCCAAACCTTATAGATATGCCCCAAAGCTGTGCCTTTCTACCAAGATGCTCCTATCACGTGGAGAAATGCCAACTCGAGGTCTGGCCTGAGCTTCATGCTGTGGGTAAAGACCATTTTGTATCATGCTATGTTGATACCCGGGAGAATCAATGAATGTCCAACAGAACAATATTCTATTAGAAATAAGAAACCTGAAGATGTACTTTCCCATTAATAAAGGGTTGTTACGTCGCAAAGTCGGTGACGTTAAGGCTGTAGATGACATAAGTTTTAATATTAGGAAAAATGAGACCCTCGGTCTTGTGGGAGAAAGTGGATGCGGTAAGACCACTACTGGCCGATGCGTATTACGCATATATAAGCCAACGTCAGGAAATATTATATTTAATGGTATTGATATTTCCTCTATACCTGAGCGTCAAGTAAGACCTCTCCGACGTCATATGGGTGCTATTTTCCAGGACCCTTACGGGTCTCTTAATCCACGCCAAACAGCGCGCACTATTGCTGGCATGCCACTAAAAATCCATGGCTTTTTGAAAAAACAGGAGTTAAGAAGCAGAGTAACCGAACTCTTTAATCTTGTTGGATTGGATTCAAGCATGATGGATCGTGTTCCTCATGAATTTAGCGGTGGTCAACGACAACGCCTGGGAATCGCCCGTGCTCTAGCCTGTAGCCCATCATTGATAGTATGTGATGAGCCGATTTCAGCACTTGATGTCTCAATCCAAGCTCAAATAATCAATCTGCTTGAGGAACTCCAGAAGAATCTAGGACTTACTTATCTCTTTATTGCCCATGATCTTTCCGTGGTACAGCACATTAGTGACCGGGTAGCGGTAATGTATCTAGGTCGTATTGTTGAGATAGCTAGCTCGAAGGAAATCTACCAGAATCCGATGCATCCGTATACCAAGGCGCTATTGTCAGCAGTACCTGTACCAAACCCTGTAATAGAAAAAGATCGGGTGCGTATCATTTTAAAGGGAGAGGTTCCCAGTCCGGCCCACCCACCCATCGGTTGCCACTTCCATCCACGTTGCGATATAGCTACACAGGCTTGTATTGACGACAAGCCATTATTACGCAATGTTGGTGACGACCATGAGGTAGCCTGCTTTAGAGTCTGAAGGTTACCTTTCACAAAAGGAGTATCATATTTGTATTTAATATATTTTCGTATTAAAAAGGTCCGGTCAATTTTACATCTGGGGTCTAGGCGTAAATCTGCTAGATAAAAAAGGAGCCTTTCTTTCTAAAGCAATTAAACCCCAAACTTGAGAGATTCCGAGTCTTTGCATACTTCTCACCCGAAGTGTCATTTCGATATTGAGGTCATTATTTCATATCTTTAGCCTACTTTGGAGCTTATTTTGAGGCTAAATGACAGGATATGTTTGTGACTACGTAATGAAGAGGGGCTTGTGTCCCTCTTCGCAAGCTACTCCCCTTTTGTGCGGAGTTTTCAATCCTCCTTCATCCCCCTTCCTCTGATAAAGGAAAGCGAGGAAAAGCAGATGCTTCATCCGCTAAATGGAATCAACAATAGTTAGAAAATGCTCTGCTACCTTATGTTAATTTACCACTTTCTCCAGGTAAAACCTGTTACACCTCAATAATAGCCCTGACTGGGCAAAAATATTCCTCTACGGCATAACAGGTTCCACAACCAGTGCATTTATCCGGATCAATGCTGAAGATACCTTTATATTCGATTATCGCCTCTTCAGGGCAGACGCGATTCCAGATGCAGGCATGACACTGTATGCATTTCTCACTGATTTTATATGCCACAGGCATCTCTCGTAAAAGCAGGTCCTTGATTACAACCTGTCTGTCATTGTTAATTCAACCGGCTTATTGTTTTAAGATATTAGCGGCGGTCTGTCTGGGCTGTAGCATCCCCTCCTGAGAAGATGTCACCGCCGTGGCCCCAGGGACGCAGTACGATAAATATCCAGGGTTTAGTCTGCTTTAAAACCCTTACCGGACAATGCGGGGTTCCTTTTGGTTGGATGGCAACGGTCGGCTTGGTAATAAGGTGCGCTTCCATTTCATCACCCCAGCACGCTTCCACCTCAGCAGGGAACTCGTTCAGGTTATTACAATCACAGCCGATAAAAATCAGGAATTCGGTATAAGGATGTACATGCGGCTTATCGGGGGCTGGCGTGAATCTATATGGGGCTTTATTCATGCTTTCATAGGACATATTATATTCGAAACCCTTAGCATTTATGTTGGTTATATAGCCGTCATTAGTATCCGGATTGAGGGGGCCGTAATGCCAGGGGCCGTTACGTATATATGCGAGCTCCTCAAAATTCTCCGAGTATTTGGAGAACTTCCAAGTAGCATAAGGGCCTTCAGGTTTATCTTTAAGTACCGGTTTAACCTTCACGGTGGGTGCTATGGCAACCTGCATAAGAATAAACCGGTCCTCCATGGGGCCGATGGTTATCGGACCATATGGTAGTCCCTTTGGGATGGAAACAGCCTGGGACGTGGTGATCCGGTGCTTTTCTTTATCTTCACCGATGCAGAAATCAATTTGAGCTCCAAGATAGCCCAGGTCATAAGTGTTTGTTCCCATGAAGATCATAATTTGATCATAATCACATACCTGGGTCTGGTAAGGTAGCTGTCTGCCGGAATTGTAGAAGGTGCCATATCTCAAATTGAGATCGTATCCGAAAAATTTACCGTTCATCTCGGTTCCCTGCCGGTAAGAGCCGGGCCCGTAATCTTTAAACGGAGGAATAGTCTTTGCGAAATGCCCATATTTTGTTTGCGCCATTATATTATCCTCTTTTAAATAAATTTGCTTTTTCCAATTTAAATGTAATGATGTTTTTTATCTCTCTCATTTCAGATTCTAAAAGACTCTCAGAAAATTACTATTATTTTACTCCGTATTACCTCCCTTCTCCTGATAAAAAAATACATTCGCAAGCATATATAACATATTGGATATACCTTGTCAAACCAGATTTGGGTTTATACGGATAAACATAATATCAAAGAAAAAATAGGGGCGGCATTAAAGCGGCAGCAGGAGAGTAGGTGGTGAAATGCCTCAATCAAGTGATAGATTTCATATATTTACGATGCGCTACCTCAGGTGTAATCCACTCTCTCTCAAAGTACCGTCCGGTTTTTATTGGGGGTAATAGTCCATAAATAGAATTCTGTAAAAACGATACGGTCTGCCCCTAATATGACGACACTATTCTTCAGGATATATATCCGGTATTGTAGTCAGACCGCCGGTGGACTTTATGCTTTGACAATGGCTTTGGCCGGACACCACCATTCGAAGGAAACACAGACTCCGCAGTCGGTGCACTTCTTCGGGTCGATTCTGGTGGTATAAAGGTTCAGTCCGTCAAAATCGGTAACCTTTTTATCCACGACGATGGCCCCTTCCGGGCATTCGTCAATGCAGATGCCGCACTTGAGACATTTGTTGGTAATTTTATAAGCCATGTTACACTCCTTCTAAATTATAAGGAAATGCCAATACCTTATTATCGGGTATATCCCTCGTCGGGCCACATCCTATCCCAGGGTGTGGCTTCCCTCAGTTCTTTGGGCAATAACTGCCGGAAGGATTTTTCCGTATGCCTGGGTCCCTGATTGACTTCGATGAATATCCAGGGTCGCGTTGTTTTCAGGGGTCTCCACGGAGAATGGATGAAATTCGGCGGAATCCAGATTACCGTGGATTTATTGAACACATGCCTTTCCATCTCTGGGCCCATATACATCTGAACCTCGGCACCCAGGTCCATCGGGTCGTCCGGGTTCGTCCCGATGTGGAACAGGAGCTCGGCATCTTTGTGTATGTGCGGGGGGTGCCCGGCCATCTCATGCTTAGAGACTATATCCTGGAGATCGCCGTACTGATTCTTCCAGAGGTCCCCTTTGCGTCTAACACCGCTATAAAAACCATCTTTTTCATCGAAAGGGAACATCCAGTGAACCAGATAGAAGTAGCTTCCTTTGGCCACGGCGTCATCCATGCGGGCGATTACTGGCCTGCGTTCAGTCTCTATTATAGGTGTCGTAATACCATATTGAATAAAATACTGATCATATTTGCCCATTATCTTTGTTCTCCTTTATTGTATTTGTCTCTGTTCCAAATTTCATCTTTACAATTGGTTGCTCTTCTCCTGTTCTTCGCCTCCTTTCCCATAATATGTACCGACATCCAGATTCAAGATACAACTTGACCTGCCCCCGATAGGATACCAGTTGTTACATTGTTACAATATTGTAGATAGCTTCAAGGAGCCGTTGGCTGATATTTGAGAGCGCTATTAGGTCTTACCTGATTATATTCCCTTTTCCACTACTCTATCAATACCATCGCCTCTTCAAGGGTAGTAAAGATCCCCCGATCCAACAGTTCATCCCGTAGCTTGCCCTCTCGCAGTTGCTCGTATTCGAGGATACCTCTTACTATCTCTAAATCACCTCTTATATAAAAACCATGGCGACAAATCAGCTTGCATCTCTTCATACATATTATGTCCTCAGCGGAAATATTTCGATGGGCACCGGGTACCTTCTCATTGAACAAAGTTGCAAACTGTTCAGGTCTGGTGCTATACATCGGTCACACCCGAATACTGAATGGGAATAAAATCCGGGAATTGTGACTATGCACATAAGAGGGGCTGGCGCCCCTCTTTAACACCCTTTCTTGTTTATCCGGTGCTGACACCACTCTTCTCAAGCTACTCCCCGTTTTAGGGAAGAGCAACTAAATCCCCCTTAATCTCCCTTTACGAAAGGAGGAGACGGGATGGGGCAATTTCCCGGACAGGCAAAGGATGATACGAGGGTGGTTTGGGTGGGAAAAGATGAGAAACGGGGGGCGGGGTGGATCAGTATTAATTCTTAAATTAACGCAATCATGTTATAATTTCACCATGAAACGTTCACTGATGGATATCATAGTCTGCCCGGTGTGCAAGGGGGACTTAACGCTTACCGTGGCGGCGGAGGAGGGGGACGAGATAGTAACCGGCTCCCTGCACTGCGGGAAATGCAACGTTGACTATCCAATCGAGGAAAGCATCCCGAACCTGCTGCCACCCGAGAATGACTAGTCGGGTCTATAGGCGACACCCTGCCCGGGGGACTCCCAGGCTTCAACGCAGGTAAGTTCTACGGGATCGGCGGACAGCTTCTCCTTAAGTTCATTGTAGATAGCGGCGGCGATATTCTCGGCGGATGGGTTTATCTTATCGAACGGCGGCACATCGTTTAGGCACGTATGGTCGTAGCGCTCCAGTATTTCCTTGAGGTGCCGCTTTAAATCGGTAAAATCATAGGCAAGGTCGATATCGTTGAGCTTTTCAACCTCCACCCTTACGACCACCCGGTAGCGGTGCCCGTGCATATTCTCGCATTTACCCTGATAGCCGCGTAAAAAATGGGCGGCGTCAAAATGCTTCTCAACGGTTATCTCGTACATGACAACTCCTCAATCGTCCTCCAGTTTCAGAACGCCCTGCACCTCTTTCACCGCCTGCTTCAGCTCACTTACCGTCCTGCCGTCAACCGGATAAACAAGGTCGGGAGCGATCTCCGCCAGCGGCACCAGCACGAAAGCGCGACGGGTCATGCGGGGATGGGGAATAACCAGGTCCGGGGTATCCATAACGACATCACCGTAGAGGAGAATATCGATATCGATAGTCCGGGGTTGGCCGGACTTACTGACCCTGCCCATTTTACTCTCGATACCCTTGGCTAGGACCAGCAGACCCTCGGGGGTTAGACGGGTAGTAACCTCGCAGACCATATTCAGGAACCGGGGCTGGTTGGGATTGTCCAGCGGCTCGGTATCGTATATCGACGACACCTTGCCCACCTTCATCCTCTGCGACAGAAGGTCGAGGGCTCTATCCAGATTCGCTTCGCGGTTACCCAGGTTAGAGCCGATGCCCAGGTAGACCGTAGTCAGTTCAGTCATTGATTGTCCCCCTTCTCACCACAGCGTCGCTCATGCGGCAGGCGAGTACGGTGGGCCTGACGTCATGGACGCGCACCATGTCGGCGCCGTTAGCTATGCCGATAGCCGTGACCGCCAGATTACCTTCGAGTCGCTGGTCGGGCGGCAGGTCGAGTACCCGTCCAATCATGGACTTGCGAGACGTCCCCAGCAGGACGGGCTTATCCAGTTCTCTAAGCTCGGACAGACGGTTTACGAGCTCAAGGTTCTGCTCCAGTGTTTTACCGAAACCGATACCGGGGTCGATGATGATATTCCCGGCGGGCACACCGGCTTCTACCGCCAGCCTGATGCCGGACTCGAGGTCGGAAATAACCTTAGCCATGATGCCGACCTTCGGCGGGGCGTCGCGCTGGTTCGCCATGAGAATCAGCGGCACACCAGCTTCGGCGGCAACCTGAGCCAGAGCGGGGTCTCTCTTGAGTCCCCAGATATCGTTGATTATATTCACGCCAGCCTTCACAGCCTGACGGGCGACTTCCGCCTTATAGGTATCCACGCTGATGGGAACCGATAGCTCAGCGGACAGTCGCTCTATCACCGGAATCACCAGCCTCAGTTCCTCATCGATATCATCCGAAGAGAGCGGCTCGGTGCCGGGACGGGTGGACTCACCGCCGACGTCGATAACATCGGCACCTTCGTCCACCATACGCCTGGCCTGGGCTATAGCAGCTTCGATATCGTCGCCGATTCCGTCGCCCGAGAACGAATCGGGGCTGAGGTTAACGACACCCATGACATAGGTGCGTTCACCCCAGCGAAATTCGGTACTGCCACAGCGTGTTGACGGTAAGCTTTTGGTCATTTTCAACATTCCAGCCATTATTTTAGCACTTCCGTATTAACATATAAAATTTGAAAATAGGGTATAAGATATAAATCCCCCTTAATCCCCCTTTGCGAAAGGGGGACAAGGGGTAGGGAAAACTACCGGATAATTGCACGATGATACTGGGCGGTCGGGTGGGAAAAGATATGAAACGAGGGTGGAGAGGGGCTGGATTCCCGCTTTCGCGGGAATGACAGAAAAATACCAGTCTACAAGCTAAATGTGCTAATATTATATGAACCGTGGATTAGTAAATGAATGAAGAAAAAATTTGCAGAGGGAAGATAAGGATGGGGCGGGGCGGGGCGGTGGGCGAGATGTCAAAGGCGGGAGGTCTGGAGGGGTTTCAAAGGCTGACCGGGCTTTCCGCTATACCCGGCACATTGAATGTAAAACTGACCGAACCCTTTGATTTAAGCCTTTTGAATTACTTAAAGTTCGCCGACGTGGGGTGGGAATTCGACCCTACCACGCAGGGGATAAATTTTAATGGTGAAATCGGCGTGTATTACCCGCCGGGCGACCGTCGCCAATGAATACTCCGCCTGGCCTGGTAATCTTTACCTGGGTTACCGACATACATACCGATACCGAGCTGATAAGCCCCCATCACCTGCACACGACGCTTAATATACAGGACGGGGATATCATAGAATTCATGTTAGAAAATAATAAAGCCTGAAAAATCGCTATCGGAATACAATTATTAATATCAGAAATATCAAGACTTTCAGATCATTAAGGAACCACTCCTTCCGCCTGTATTACATCGGGATGGTGGGCCAGTGGTCTTCAATGAACATGCAGCTGGTAGCCCGACCGGCACTGGTCCATGCCATCACCGGTTCGGGCCTGATACTCGGGCTGGCGGCACTCGCCAACGCTATCCCCACGATACTCCTATCGCTGGTCGGGGGAGCCATTGCCGACCGGATGCAGAAGAAGAGCATCCTCTTTTACAGCATGCTGGGTTCGATGCTGGCCTCACTGGTAGTAGCCTACACAATAACTATAGGCTACCTGGGCGAAGCCCACCCCAACTCCTGGTGGATAATAATAGTCGCGGCCGTAGTCCAGGGGATTATAATGGGGTTGATGATGCCGTCGCGGCAAGCCATCATCCCCGAGATAGTGGAAGATGAAAACGTATTGAACGCGGTATCGTTGAATACGATGGGAATGAATGTGTTCCGCATACTGGCACCGATGGCAACGGGTTTTATCATCGAAATTTTCGATTTCTCGGTTGTCTACTATACTTCCGCCGCCATGTACGGCCTGGCTACGGTATGCATGTTTCTCCTGCCGCGAACCACGCAGAAATTCAGCGGAGGCAGCAGCGCCCTTACGGATATAGTAGAGGGGATGCGGTATATCCGCCGCAGAAAGACAATGCAGCTGGTGCTGGTGGCGACCCTGTTCGTAATGATATGCGGTATCCCTTTCATGCAACTGATGCCCCTGATTACCGAGGACATCCTGCATGTCGGTTACAGCGGCATGGGGATACTATTCGGGGTTTCCGGTATCGGGGCGATAGTCGGCTCTCTAATTCTTGCCTCGATGCCGAGTCGGAAAAGGGGCATCATCATGCTCGCCGGCGGGATAGTAATGGGTCTGGCACTGGTGGTCTTTGCATTCTCAAAATGGTGGCTGGTATCGGTCTTCGTGGTGATATTCATCGGCCTGGGTCAGACGGGGCATCGCGCGTCCGGTAACTCCCTGGTGCAGAACTATACCGAACCGGAATACCGCGGCCGGGTAATGAGTTTTATGATGATGGGGCTGGGCTTTTCCAGTCTGGGAACGTTCTTCGCGGGCGCAATGGCAGAAGCCATAGGGATAGAATGGGCTATCGGCGGACTGGCGATGCTGCTCGTGCTGGTATCGGCGGGGCTGCTCGTTTTCACACCGCGACTGCGCCAGCTGGAATAAAATCACATTATCCCTATTTTTGTATATACCTCACCCCCTTTGTCCCCCTCTCCTGACGAGGCGCTTCGCAGGAGAGGGGGAATTATTTGAAAGATGGGCTTCTCCCCTCTTCGCCGACTACTCCCCTTTTTGAAGGGGTGGGGATTATTCACGGATTAGCCGAGGATGATACTAGGCGGCCGGGTGGGAAAAGATAACTCTCGCGGGGAGGCGGGGCTGCCTTTCCAAAGGAACCGGTCAGGATGCCAAAGGGCGGCGGGTGGGAATAGATAATTAGTTGCCCGTAAAATTGTATCTATGATATGATTTATTTGTTTCATTCTTTACGGTTGAGGTGGATTTTGAAAGAAGATATAAAAAAACTGGCCAAGCTTGAAGGTGAACTGAAAGCCGGGGGCGGCGATAAGAGCATACAGAAACAGCATGACTCCGGCAAACTGACCGCACGGGAGAGGCTTGACCTTTTCTTCGATAAGACAACCTTCCAGGAAATAGACCTGTTCGTGCAGCACCGCTCTACGAACTTCGGCCTGGACAAGGTGAATATCCCCGCCGACGGCGTGGTGACCGGATACGGGAAGGTGAACGGTCGGACTGTTTGCGCCTATGCCCAGGACTTCACGGCGCGGGGCGGTACGCTGGGTGAGATGCACGCCAAGAAGATATGCCGCGTAATGGACCTGGCGATGAAGATGAAAGTGCCGATGGTGGGATTCATCGACAGCGGGGGAGCGCGTATCCAGGAGGGCATCAACGCCCTCGATGGCTACGGTAATATCTTCTTCCGCAACTCCTGTGCCTCGGGGGTAATTCCGCAGATATCCGCCATCATGGGCCCTGCGGCGGGGGGTGCCGTCTATTCGCCGGCGATGACCGACTTCGTGTTCATGGTGAAGAAGACCAGCTATATGTTTATCACCGGGCCGGGGGTGGTGAAAAGCGCTATCGGTGAGGAAATCGGCAACGAAGAGCTCGGTGGCGCTTTAACCCACAGCACCAAGAGCGGCGTGACCCAGTTCGCCTGTGATAACGACGAGCAGGCCATAGAGGAAATAAAGAAGCTGCTCGGCTACCTGCCATCTAACAATGAAGAAAAAGCGCCTTACTTTAAACCGGGCGATTCTCCGGACCGCACCGAGGACTCTCTCAACGATATTCTGCCGGAAAATGCCAATAAAACCTACAACATGAAGGAAGTCATTAAAGCCATCGTGGACGACGGCGAGTTCCTGGAGCCTTCGCGGCAGTACGCCCAGAACATGATTACAGCCTTCGCCCGCATGAACGGCCATGTAGTCGGCATTATCGCCAACCAGCCGCAATTCCTCGCGGGCTGCCTGGATATCAACGCCTCCGATAAAGCCACGCGGTTTATCCGCTACTGCGACGCCTTTAATATACCGCTGCTGACCATCGCCGATGTACCCGGTTTCGTGCCCGGCAGCCACCAGGAGTGGGGGGGGATAATACGGCACGGCGCCAAGCTACTCTGGTGCTACTCCGAGGCTACCGTACCCAAGATAACGCTGATTACCCGCAAGGCTTACGGCGGGGCATACATCGCCATGTGTAGCCAGGGACTGGGGGCGGACTATACGCTGGCCTGGCCCAAGGCGGAGATTGCCGTCATGGGAGCCGAGGCGGCTACGGCTATAATTCACCGCGCCGAAATAGAAGCTGCTGAAGATAAGGAGGCTAAAGAGCAGGAGAAGATAGCCGAGTACCGCGAGCTGCTCTACAATCCGTACGTCGCTGCCAAGATGGGATATATCAATGCCGTGGTGGTACCGAGCGAGACACGCCCGAAGATAATAGCCGCGCTGGAAGCGTTGATGAATAAGAAGGAGACCCGCCCCTACCGCAAGCACGGGAATATCCCGATGTAGATGCAAAATCCCCCTTAATCCCCCTTTACGAAAGGGGGAGGTGGGATGGTAGATATTTTACGGGCCTGGCCGAGGATAATACGAGGGCGGTCGGGTGGGAAACGATAACAAGAGAGGGGAGGGAGAAAGGGGAGTGGATTCCCGCTTCCGCGGGAATGACTGGCTTTAAGAGTGATAAACAATGGGTAAAACAATAGCCGAAAAAATACTGAGCGAAAAGTCCGGCAGCGACGCTAAAGCCGGGGATATCGTTATTGCCAGGGTTGATTTAGCCTTCGTGCAGGATACGACGGGACCGCTGACTATCCGGCAGTTCCAGACCAGCGGCATGACACTGGCCAATCCGGGGAAAACGGTGCTGTTTATCGACCACGCGGTGCCGAGTCCCAATGCCAACCTCTCCAACGACCACATCTTCCTGCGGGAATTCGCGCGGCAGAGCAACTGCATCCTCTCGGAAGCAGGCGAAGGCGTCTGCCACCAGGTAGTTATCGAGACATACGCCTGCCCGGGCGACGTGGTGGTCGGGTCGGACTCACACACGGTGACGGCGGGAGGGCTGGGGGCTTTCGCCACCGGCATGGGCTCCTCTGATGTTGCCGTAGCCTTCGGGCTGGGCAAGAACTGGTTCCGCGTTCCCGAAAGTTTACAGATAGCGGTATCCGGGAATTTTCAGAAGGGCGTGAGTGCCAAAGACCTGATTTTACATCTTATCGGAAAAATCGGCGCCGACGGCGCTACTTATAAATCGCTCGAATTCAGCGGCGATACCGTCAATAACATGAGCATGTCGGGTCGGTTCACCGTCGCCAATATGGCGGTAGAGGCGGGCGCCAAGGTGGGGCTGTTCCCCGCCGACGAAAAAACAGCAGCATATCTGGAAGGCGAGGGGCGGGGCAGCGACTACCAACCGCTGGCCGCCGACGCCGATGCAGAATATGAAAAGACCATTGAAATAGATGCTTCAAAACTGGAGCCGACGGTATCGAAACCGCACACCGTTGATAATACGGCCCTGGCGAAAGAACTGAAGGGAACGAAGATACAGCAGGTAGTCATTGGCACCTGCACCAATGGCCGATTGGAAGATTTAGCCGTGGCGGCCGGGATTCTGAAGAAAAAGAGGCCTGCCCGAGATTTGAGGCTGATAATCGCCCCGGCCTCCCGGAGCGTCCTGCTGGACGCCATCGCGATGGGATATATCGCGGAATTAGTCGAGGCAGGAGCAATTATTCTGCCGCCCGGCTGCGGACCATGCCTGGGACTTCATCAGGGAGTGCTGGGCGACGGCGAAACCTGTCTTTCCACCGCCAACCGTAATTTCGAAGGGCGCATGGGCAATCCCAAAGGCTTTATCTACCTTGCCAGCCCGGCCACGGCGGCGGCCTCGGCGCTGACGGGAGAGATAACCGACCCCCGGGAGGTTTTGTAAAAATGCTGCAGGGTAAAGTCCACAAGTTCGGTGACAGCATCTCCACCGACCATATCATACCGGGTCGGTACGCCCACCTGCGCAGCAACCTCCCCGAGCTTGCCAAGCATGTCCTCGAAGACGCCGACGTCGATTTCGTGAATAAAGTGAAGGAAGGCGACTTCGTGGTCGGTGGGAGTAACTTCGGCCTGGGGTCGAGTCGTGAGCACGCCCCGCTGGTCATCAAGATGGCGGGCGTCAGCGCGATACTGGCCAAGAGTGTGGCGAGAATCTTCTTCAGGAACGCCATCAACCTGGGGCTGCCGGTGCTGATATGCGATACCGACAAGATTAACGACGGGGACGAGCTTGAAATCGACCTGGCGGCGGGGACGATTAAAGATTTAACAAATGGCACCGAATTAACATTCGGGAAGATACCCGATGTCATGCTGGCTATCCTCGACGATGGCGGGCTAATACCCTATATCCATAAACACGGGGATATTAAGTTATGAAGAGGATTTGCGGGATGAAAGGGACAGGGATTTCTGATACCTCACCCCCTGACCCCCTCTCCAAACAGCGATATCAAAAATAACTTGCAAATACTTATGTTTGGAGAGGGGGAGAAAGAAAAGAGGGGCTGGCGCCCCTCTTAAACACCCCGTTGGGGAGCGAGAAGTATGACAACTAAATCCCCCTAATCACCCTTTACGAAAGGGGGAGACGGAGTGGGAATACTAACGGGCAGTCATGCAGATGATACGAGGGCGGCTTGGGTGGGAATAGATAACAAAAAGGGGGGCGGGGTGGAAAGAAACTTACTGAAGAGGTAAATATAATTGGCTTATAACGTCACACTGATACCCGGTGACGGGGTGGGGCCGGAAATAACCGAGGCAACGCGGCGGGTTCTCGAAGCTACGGGAGTTAAATTTAACTGGGAGCTGGCTTATGCGGGTGCTGAAGTTATCGAGAAATACGGGACACCCCTGCCCGATGAGGTGCTGGAGTCCATCAGGAAAAACAAGGTTGCCATCAAGGGCCCGGTGACGACACCGGTGGGCACCGGCTTCCGCAGCGTCAATGTCGCCCTGCGTAAAGCCCTCGACCTCTACGCCTGCGTACGCCCCTGCAAAACCTACTACGGCGCGCCGACGCCGTTTGAAGACGTTGATATCGTCATC
>Ga0315537_1000528_pt1 | contig 29908 bp, 22 predicted proteins | sample SalMarSW160270MG_FD_203091 | JGI IMG/M metagenome (GOLD analysis project Ga0315537, IMG submission 203091) | Salt marsh sediment microbial communities from the Plum Island Ecosystem LTER, Massachusetts, United States - Salt Marsh Sediment SW1602-70 ...
TGGGCCCACTGGTTTTCAAGCAATTCTTATGTAGCGGAGATTTCTTTTGCCATAGGCATTCCTATGGAAGGTTACTTTCTTCATCATTGGAAGAAAGTAACCTGTTCGCAAAGGGTGCGAACAGTGACATGGATGGTGGTTTGATAAACTTTCAGTGTAATCTTACCTCATTACTTTTTGGATTAGAAAGGATTCCATTGTCAAAAAAAGACATTACTTATATAAGAATTCTTAAAGACTCTTTATCTCCTGGATCAGTTTCTGAATGGAGTCTTTCGCATTTCCGAAAAACATGCGCGTTTTATCGTGGTAAAAGAGGTTGTTTTCAATCGCAGCATACCCCATACCCATCCCTCGTTTCATCACGATGATGTTTTTCGCATCCTGAGCTTTGATGATTGGCATTCCATAGATCGGACTGGATGGATCTTCTTCCGCAGCCGGGTTCACCACATCATTTGCCCCGATAACGACTACAACATCGGTGTTTGGAAGATCGGGATTGATCGCGTCCATCTCAACCAGTTTCTCATAGGGCACTTCAGCTTCAGCCAGCAGGACATTCATGTGTCCTGGCATTCTTCCGGCAACCGGATGGATCGCAAATTTTACTTCAACTCCTTTGTCCTCGAGGAGGAGTGCCATCTCATTACAGACATGCTGAGCCTGGGCAACCGCCAGTCCGTATCCGGGAACAATAACTACTTTTTGTGAATAACTGAGCAAAACAGCAGCATCGCTGACAGATATCTCCTTAAGGATACCGGTTACTTTTTCACCTCCTGCTCCCCCACCACCAAATGCTCCAACAATCACATTGAGTAAGGACCGGTTCATGGCCTTGCACATCAGAATGGTTAGTATCGTCCCTGCCGAACCGACAAAAATCCCTCCCAGTATCATGGCTTGATTATGGTAGATAAAACCAGCCAGTGCAGCAGCAATTCCTGTGAAGGAATTCAACAGGGATATAACCACTGGCATATCTGCACCCCCAATCGGCATGACAAACATCACCCCGTAAACCAGTGTAATTGCAAGCAACAGATAGAGTAACAATGACTCAACATTGGGGCTTAGATCTCCTAACAGCAGGTACAGGACGAGGGAAACAATAATCAGCAGAAGCACTCCATTGACATACTTCATGAATGGGGCAAAAATATCTCCTACCCTCCCATCCAGTTTTCCGTAGGCAATCATGCTGCCGCTAAAAGCAACCCCACCGATTACCAGGCTGAGAAGCGTAACCAGCAGGGATTGATTTGCAGGATTGGTGTATTCCATCAATGCTACCAGCGCAGAAGCCGCTCCACCGGTCGCATTTAAAAAGGAGACCAGCTGAGGCATGGCTGTCATCTGAACCCTCCTGGCAATAACAGCTCCCAGCACGGTTCCGATACCGACCGTGATCACAATGATGATGATATTGACAAACCCGATATTCGCTCCGCTACTGTCACGGTGAAGCACAATGGTTGTCACCATGGCAAGCAACATACCGAATGCAGCCCATAGGTTTCCCCGCTTTGCCGTATCGGGATGGCTCAATAATTTCAAGCCGATGATAAAACAAACAGCAGCTACCAGGTAACTGAATTCAAGAATGATCTCACCCCGTGTAATACCGGCTTCGTGAAGATAGGATTCCATGATTATTTTCTAATGTTTTTTTTACGGAACATCTCCAGCATCCGGTCAGTGACAACAAATCCTCCGGCAACATTCAACGTACCAAATAAAACGGCAAGTATTCCCAAAATAAGATTCAGGGTTATCCGGCTGGTATCGGCATGCCCGACCAGGATGATCCCACCGATGATGATTACGCCACTGATGGCATTTGCACCTGACATCAGCGGGGTATGCAAAACAGATGGGACATTTGAAATGACTTCTATTCCGAGAAATATGGACAACACGATAATGAAGATGGCTGCCCTGTTATCAAATAAAATTTGAAGGATATTCTCCATGGTCACTTACTTTATTAATGCATTGATCCGGTCATTGATCACTTTCCCTTCATGGGTAATACAGGTGCTACTGATTATCTCATCATCAAAATCCAAATTGAGCTTACCATCAGGGGTAATCAGTACCTTAAGGAAGTTCAGCAAATTCTTTCCAAACATGCGGCTGGCATCAACGGGCATGGTGGAAGGATAATTCGATTTCCCGATGATCCTGACCCGGTTATGAAAGACTGTTTTATTATTCACGGTTAATTCACAATTTCCACCTGATGCTGCAGCAAGATCGATAATTACAGAACCCGGCTCCATTGCTTCAACGGTTTCCTTCCGGATAAGCACCGGGGCTTTCTTCCCCGGAATCTGCGCTGTGCAGATGATCACCCTGGCTTTTTTAGCATGTTTATGGATTAACTGCTTCTGTTTCTCGACAAATTCTTCTGTTTGCTGAACAGCATATCCACCGGCTGAAGCATCTTCCCTGGCTCCTTCAACTTCAATAAATTTGCCGCCCAGGCTCATGACCTCTTCTTTTACGGCTGACCTGACATCAAAAACTTCCACAACTCCACCCAGTTTACGGGCTGTGGCAAGTGCCTGCAAACCGGCAACCCCGGCTCCAAGGATCAATACTTTTGCCGGTTTTATTGTCCCGGATGCTGTCATGAACATGGGAAAGAAACTGGGTAATTTTGTCGCTGCTTCCAATACCGCTTTATACCCTGCTACGGTTGCCATGGAAGAGAGAATATCCATCGATTGTGCCCGGCTGGACCGGGTAATCATGTCCATGCTGAATGTGGTAATGTTCCTCTCTTTTGCAGTGCTCACCAAATCTTTCCGGTAGAGCGGATTGAAGATGGCAACATAAATCTTACCTTCAATCAGTTCATCGGGTTCCGGGGCATTGACCTTGATCAAAATGTCCGACTTTTCAAGAACCTTATCCTTGACATTAATTTTTGCACCCACTGAGACATATTCTTCATTTTCCACGCAAGAGGTATTTCCGGCTTCCGATTCAATCATGACCTCCACCCCCATTTTTATCAGTTCCTCCACGCTCTCCGGGAGAAGCGCAACCCTGTTTTCACCTTCGGGTTCCTTTAATATACCGACTACCATTGTACTAATTTTTGAGTTGACAAAGTTAATGGATTTTCATTCCCTTACAAAAGAAGCCTGGTCTCGAATAGGGATGTGATCAGTCGGGTTAATACACCGGCAATGTTTTATAACAGGTTCGAGTTTATATCGTTTTTTATATATTTAAATACGATCTATGAAATTTAATTGATGTGGAAAATTTGCAATTGATACTAAAAGAATACATTGCAGGAGACAGGAGCAATCTTATTCCAATATTGCAGCATGTGCAGAGTGACCAGGGATACATTTCCCCGGAAGCCATTACCACAATTTCCAATCATTTACACGTATCAAAAAGTCAGATATTTGGTGTTGCTTCCTTTTATTCCCAGTTTAAGTTCAATCCCCCGGGAAGGCACTCCATTAAGATTTGTCTCGGCACAGCCTGTCATGTCCAGGGTGGTGATTTTCTGTTAGCCGCACTGCAATCGGAGATAGGGATCAGACCCGGAGAGACAACCGAAGACGGCAGATTTGACCTGGAACGAGTGGCTTGTCTTGGTTGTTGTGCTTTAGCTCCGGTGGTAATGATAGATAAGGTCATACACAGCAGGGTATCGGTAATCAAATTAAGGGAATTGCTTACATCATATGAGTAGCTTTCAATCCATACAGAAGGCAGCCAGGGAACAATGGCAGGCTTTGCAGGAATCTGCAGATCCTGTTCTCTATTTGGGTATGGGCAGTTGTGGGTTGGCTTCCGGAGCAGGAGAGGTGTGGGATCAGATAAACAAAACCATTGCTTCAAAGAAACTAAATGTCCGGATCCTTAAGGTTGGTTGTATAGGACCCTGCTATCTTGAGCCCCTGCTGGATATTCAAATGCCGGGGAATCCCCGCTATTGTTTCAACAACGTTGACGGGAAAAAGGCTGAAAAACTACTTCTGGATTATATCAAAAATGGGGAATCGAAGATAAGACCCATCGGGTATCTCGGTAATGGCAAATTCCCTGTTAATGGTCTTAAATCATTCTGGGATCAACCGATGCTTAAGAACCAGGTCAGGATTGTATTACGGAATTGTGGTATTATTGATCCGGAAAATATTTATCATTACATCGCACGTGACGGATTCAAAGGATTAATGAGGGCTTTTGAGCTTGGTCCGGAAGGTGTGATCAAGGAAGTGGAGACCTCCGGTCTGCGAGGCAGGGGAGGTGCAGGATTTCCCACTTACCTCAAATGGCAGTTGTGCAGGAAGTCAAAAGGGGAGAAGAAATACCTGATCTGCAATGCTGATGAAGGGGACCCCGGTGCATTCATGAACCGGTCATTGATGGAAGGAGATCCCTTCTCTCTCCTGGAGGGAATGATCATTGCCGCTTATGCCATCGGAGCGACAGATGGGTACATCTATATAAGGGCAGAATACCCACTTGCAATTGAGCGGTTGAAGATTGCCATTCAGCAACTGCATAATCACAAGTTACTGGGCAAGGACATTATAGGATCCGGATTTTCATTTGACATCCGGCTAAAAGAGGGTGCCGGGGCATTTGTTTGTGGGGAAGAGACCGCACTGATTGCTTCCATTGAAGGGGAACGGGGAATGCCGAGAAGCCGGCCACCATTCCCGGCCACTTCGGGCGTTAATGGTTCTCCTACAAACATCAATAATGTGGAAACCCTTGCCACTGTTCCGAACATCTTGAGAGAGGGTGGGACATGGTTTGCCGGTTATGGTACGAAAACCAGTAAAGGAACAAAAACGTTTGCCCTTGTCGGAAAAGTGAGGCGAACAGGGTTGATCGAAGTGCCCATGGGGACCACGCTCAGACAAATCATCTATGATATCGGTGGAGGATCACTGAAGGAGTTTAAAGCAGTACAAACGGGAGGACCTTCGGGCGGGTGCCTTTCGAGTGATTTCCTCGATTTGCCGGTTGATTACGAATCCCTTACAAAAGCTGGTTCCATCATGGGATCCGGGGGATTAATCGTTATGGATAAAGATATCTGTATGGTTGATGTTGCACAATATTTCCTCCGCTTTACAAGCCAGGAAAGTTGTGGCAAGTGCACTCCATGCCGGATTGGTACAAAAAAAATGGTAGAAATACTGGAAAAAATCACAGCAGGGGAAGCCACAATGGAGGATATTCATCTGCTGGAAAAAGTGGCGGAAACAGTGCACAAAGGGTCACTCTGTGGACTGGGACAAACTGCACCAAATCCGGTATTAACTACCCTGAAATACTTTAAAGAGGAATACATAAAACATGTTGAGGAAAAACGATGTCCGGCAGCTGTTTGCCGCAGCCTGGTCGAATACAGAGTGATAAAGGAGAAATGCACCGGATGTCAGCGGTGTGTTGATGTGTGTCCCACGCATGCCATTACCGGGCCTAAAAGTGAACCACATAACCTGGATAAATCACTCTGTATTAAATGCCGTGCCTGCTATGAGATTTGCCGGTTCGACGCCATCGCCGGCGATGCTATTGTCATCGAGTAACCGTCAATTGTTTGACCAATGAGGAAGCAAAGAACGACATACATTAACCTGATTATTGACGGGAAACCGGTTCAGGTTTCGGGCGGTCAGACCGTTCTGGAAGCAGCCAGACAATCGGGCATCTATATACCAACCTTATGTCACCTGGAAAACCTGATTCCTTATGGTGGTTGTCGCCTTTGCATAGTTGAGATAGAAAAAATGCGGGGATTTCCTACCGCATGCACCACCCCGGTATCAGATGGCATGGTAATAAAAACCAAAACACCGGAGATACAACAGCTCAGGAAAGAGATCCTGGCATTAACCCTTTCAGAACATCCATATACCTGTCTCGTATGCAAAGAGAACAATGAATGTCCCGAATACATGTTCTCAACCCGTAAAGTGAACCGAACAACCGGATGTAATTTCTGTTCGAGCAATGGCGATTGCGAACTCCAGGATCTGGTCGAATACCTGGAAATTAATGAGATTGATTACCCGATCGATTACCGGGGGCTCCCGGTGATAAAAGACAATCCTTTTTACGAGATCGATTACAATCTCTGTATCCTGTGTGGCCGGTGTGTCCGAATCTGCAATGAAGAGAGGAATAGCGGTGTTCTTGCATTTGTTCAACGGGGGAAATCAACCCTGGTTGGTACAGCCTTTGGTGAATCGCAGAAGGATGCAGGATGTGAATTCTGCGGTGCTTGTGTTGATGTGTGCCCTACCGGTTCATTATCCGAAAAAATGGGGAGGTGGGTGAGTCCTCCTGACAAATCTGCTGAAACAACCTGTATCTTCTGTGGCGAAGGATGCACCATGAATGTCAACACACGAGGAAACCGGATCATCAACGTTGGCCCTCCTCCCGGAGAAAGAACCAACCCGATCCAGCTGTGTGTGCGGGGAAAATTTATCCCGGGAGATATCGTACACCATCCGGACCGGATCAAAACACCCATGATACAACGAAATGGGAACTGGATAGAGGTTACCTGGGATGAAGCAATCTCCCATACAGCAGCCAATCTGGAACGATACAGGGGCAACCAGTTCGGAATGATCGGCTCCGCTATGACCTCCATGGAAGAAAATTATATCCTGCAAAAATTCACCAGGAAAGTAATGCGGTCGAACAACACTGATGTGTACAACGCTTACAGTAACAGGAACCTTCTTTCCACAATCTGCAATTACCACCTGGTAAATCCGCCGGTAGAAATCGACCGGATATCAGATAGTGATACCCTCTTTTTGATCGGCACCGATGCATCTGAATCACATCCAATGGTGGAAAACAGGATCAGAAAAGCATCACGAAATGGAGCCACTATTATTCTTGCCCATCCCGATTCAAACAGAACCACCGGATTTGCTTCACATCACCTTCATTATAAACCGGAATTGCTTGGAAATTTACTGGAATTGGTGAGGGATGGTATAAAAAAATCCCCACACTCCGAGACAGCGGGTGTGGCATCGGCAAAGCATCAAAAAAGTAAAAAAAGGATCCCGGAAACCGGCATTTCGAAAGCTGATCTCGAAACAACAATCAGGTTAATAAAAAATGCCGGACGATTGATCATTGTTGCCGGAGAAAGAATGTTGCATGGACCCGACACCCAAAAAACATTGAGCACGCTCATCTCCCTGGAAAAAGAGGTAGGAAAGAATAAATCCAATGGCATTCTTTTCCTTCTGGATGAAGGGAACCGCTATGGTAGCGCATTCTCCGGAATGCATCCGGACCTTCTTCCGGGATTAATGAGCCTGTCCGACCCCGTAAACCGGGAAAAGTGGTCAGAAAACTGGAGCGTGGTGTTGAGTGAAATCAGAGGCATGAGTTATCGGGAGATGGTAAGCAATATCAGAGAAGATGGTATCACATCCCTTTATGTTACAGGAGATATACCACCCCATCCCGGTTTAGAAAACTTGAAGTTTATGGTACAGCAAAACCTGTTCCTGACCGAAACCTCAAAACTTGCCCATGTCTTTCTGCCAGTGCTTACATTTACTGAAATATCAGGACATGTGCTGACCATGGACCGGAAACTAAAAGAGCTGAAACCCATTATTCAACCGGAAGAAGGGTTGTATAGTGTTCCGAAAATCATCGCTTCCATTACCAGGCGCATGCAGGAAACCGGTTTTGAATATACCAGTCCGGAGGAGATTTTTTCGGAGATCGAATCGTTTGCCGATCTGTCTTTTCCAGCGCCAGGCAAGATGGTTCAACTCCCCATCGGAATAAAAGATGAATTACCTGAAGTGGATGAATCGCTCTTCTTATTGAACGGCTCAGGAAGAGAGAAATACCGATATATTGGAAATCCGATCGCTTCGTATATGTCTGATTTTAAAGTAATTTTAAATGATTGAGATCATAGAACGGGAAGAACTGGTGCCGAACGTGCATACCTGCACGGTGTATGCACCCGGCATTGCGAAAAAAGCATTGCCGGGTCAGTTTGTTATTGTAATTCCGGATGAGTACAGCGAACGGACTCCCATAACGATTGCCGACTGGGACAAAAAAGCCGGTACGATAACATTTGTTTTTCTCGAGATCGGGGCATCTTCACAACGGATGGCTGAACTGAATGCAGGAGATAAACTTTACTCATTTACCGGTCCTCTGGGCAGGCCCTTTGAGCTGGAAAAATTTGGAACGGTAGCACTGGTTGGTGGATGTTATGGAATTGGCGGTATCTACCAGGCAGCCAAAGCCCTGAGGAAGAAGGGAAACAGAGTCATTACCTATTCTGAGGCAAGAAGTAATTTCCTGCTTTACTGGAACGATAAGCTTGAAAAAGTCTCCGATGAAGTGAAATATGCCACCACGGATGGATCCGGTGGAATAAAGGGACACGCCTGGGATATTCTCCAAAAAGACCTTACGGAAAAAACGAAGATACATCACATCATTGCTGTGGGTTGCACATTCATGATGTATAAAGTTGCCAAAGTTAGCGAACCGTTTGGGGTAAAAACCATTGTCAGTATGAATCCTGTAATGATCGATGGGACTGGAATGTGCGGTGCATGCCGGATTGTGGTGGATAACCAGACAAAATTCGCCTGTGTTGATGGACCCCATTTCGATGCTCATAAGATCGATTGGGATATCATTATGTCACGCAGAAAAGCATACCTGGAAGAAGAGATCATTTCAAAGGAGAGGTAAACGTATGGCCAAGATAAGTCCGAAAAAAATTCCCATGCGGGAACAGCCTGCAAAAGAGCGGGTCCGGAATTTCAATGAAGTACCATTTGGTTATTCCATTGAAGAGGCGGTCCAGGAGGCCAAACGGTGCATCCAGTGTAAGAATCCGGGCTGTATAGCAGGTTGTCCGGTAGAGATCGATATTCCTGGTTTTATCAAGTTCATATCTGAAAAAAAATTCAAAGAGGGAATTAACCTGCTGAAGGAAAAAAATATTTTGCCTGCCATATGTGGCCGTGTCTGCCCACAGGAAGAACAGTGTGAAAAGGTTTGTGTTGTTGGAGTAAAAAATGAGCCGGTAGCCATCGGGCGCCTGGAACGTTTCCTGGCTGATTGGGAACGGGAGCAGGGTGAGATTGAGATTCCTCCCAAACCAAAATCATCCGGGAAAAAAGTGGCGATTGTCGGGGCAGGTCCGGCCGGGATCACCGCAGCTGCAGACCTGGTACGATGGGGTCACAAAGTGGATATGTTCGAAGCACTGCATCAACCTGGGGGCGTTCTGGTGTATGGAATCCCTGAATTTCGCCTGCCCAAAGAGATCGTTTTCGGGGAGATCGATTACCTCAAAAAACTTGGGGTAAGGTTGTTCACCGATTCCGTCATCGGTAAAGTGAAAAGCATCGATGAATTATTAAAGGAGTACGATGCCCTGTTTTTGGGTACGGGTGCAGGACTGCCCTGGTTTTTGGAAGTTCCGGGTGAAAATCTGAACGGGATCTATTCGGCAAACGAATACCTTACCCGGGCTAACCTGATGAAAGCATACCTGTTTCCAAAATACAAAACACCCATCGTTAAAGGGAAACGGGTTGCCACGGTCGGTGGCGGGAACGTTGCCATGGATTGTGCCCGGACAGCCCTCCGGCTTGGAGCTGAAAAATCGATCATCATTTACAGGCGGTCAAAAAATGAAATGCCCGCCCGGAACGAGGAGATCCACCATGCAGAAGAGGAAGGCGTTGTTTTTCAATTACTCTCCAATCCTGCTGCATTCCATAGGAACGAACAAAACTGGGTTACGGAAGTAGAATGTATCCGGATGAAACTGGGCGAGCCGGACGATTCAGGCAGGCGCAGACCCGTCCCCATTCCGAATGCAAACTTCAGGATGCCGATTGATGTGGCGGTTATTGCCATCGGCAATAGTCCGAATCCATTGATACCTTCAACAACCCCCGATATTGAAACCGGCAAATGGGGAAATATCATTGCAGATCCCGAAACGGGTAAAACATCAAAAAAAGGTGTTTTTGCCGGAGGTGATGTTGCTACCGGCGCAGCTACCGTTATCCTCGCCATGGGCGCTGGTAAAAAAGCAGCCAGGGGAATAGATGAGTTTCTCCAAACAGGAGTTTGGTGAAACAAGATAAAAGTAAAAAGATAAAAGTTTATAAGAATTTTTATATAAACGATTAAGATTTTGCGATGATCTGACCTGAATCTTACCGTAAAAGCAATAAATCCAAAGCTAGATGGACGAAACAGGTAATTTAAATGAGAGGTTATTCAATTTTGCGGTCCGATCAATTAACTTTCTAAAAAAACTTCCAAATACTCCGGAGTTTAAGACAATTCGATACCAATATTCAAAATGCAGTTGTTCTTCTGGTGCAAACTATGAAGAATCGCAAGCTGGCTCATCAAGAGCAGACTTTAATAACAAAGTTCGCATCTCTTTACGAGAAATGCGTGAATCAAATTATTGGTTAAGGCTTGTTAAGGCAACATTACCTGAACTCAGGGAAGATACCGAACTGAATTGGCTTCTGACTGAATCAGGAGAACTAAAGAGAATACTTGGATCAATTGTCTCTGAAACAAACAGATAGTATACTATTTCCTGCTTTAAACTTTACCTTACTTTTATCTTTTTACTTTTATCTTTAATCTTTCCTTTAAGCGGTCACCATTCCAAACTATCCTCCAGCCGTATTTCCTGCAGGTCTTCTTTGCTGAGTCCGTGCCAGCGGCACCCTTTTTTAGAGCAGATATAAAAATCGATCAGTTTTTTCCTGGCACTGATCTCGATCCGTGCAATTTTACTCCCACATGCCTCGCATCGTTTTTTCGGCAGGATAAAGCTTTTCTTACAGTGTGGACACGACAGGTCTTCTATTACCTGATCTTCCGGCAACAGGATGGTGGATTTCGAGGTAAAGATGTTGAGATAGGGGCTGAGCATCAGATAACCGGTTTCCTTTTTCCGTTTTACAAGGAATTTTATAGAACCGGAATCGATCAGTGATTTCTGGCAATGGGGGCAATAGGAGTGTAAAAAACTGCCGGATTTAATGGTTTCTATTTTCTCATCCTCAAGATTGTGATGAGGATGATGCAACCGTTCTGTCTCCTCGAACAGGTTTTTCAGTGCAAAGGAAAAATCTACAAACTTCATGAAATGATTGGTACAACCCACCCTGGAGCAGATGGATACGGTTCCTCCAAGCTCAGTATTCATCGAGATAATAGGGGCTTTGCACAATTCACACGCCTCTTTACTAACCAGGTTTGAATTGCAAAGCGGACAGGACATTATTGCTACCTCATCCCTGGAAAGTTCAATATCCGTAAGATAATTAAAGCTATCATAAACAGAACTCAAACGGATAATCCCTGTTTCATCCCCAACCTTAATGATCAGTTTAATACTGGGACAGTTATCCACAAGTTGCCCTTCATCCATCAACGATTGACCACACACCGGGCATTTAACTTTTAATGAGATGAGATTAAACATGTTGGTATCTTCCATAATCTTTTTCCTGTTAAGTGATCAAGTAAATATAAAAAATTTATCACTATCTGGAGAATGTCCAGTGTATTTATATCGTATTCCAGGGATTATGAATCCATTATTAGATTTCAAAGAACTATGAAGAGGAATATATCCATCTCGCTTTTCATTCTGTTTGCTACGATTTCCCTTGTTTTTATTTTCAGCCGGGCAACCTCTAAAAACCAGTCGAAAGAGGTTGAGATCTGGCCTGCAATCCAACCCTATGATACAGGATATCTGCCCGTATCGGAATTGCATACAATCTATTATGAACAGAGCGGAAATCCTAAAGGGGAACCTGTTTTCGTGGTTCACGGGGGACCAGGAGGTGGGACAACTCCAACCATGAGAAGGTTTTTAAATCCTAAAAAATTCCGGATTATTCTGTTCGACCAGCGCGGAGCTGGAAAATCCAAACCATTCGCAGAAATAGAAGAGAACCAGCTCCTGAGAAACGCCGGTAGAATTAAAGACATTCCCTGTACTATCGTTAATGGAAGGTATGACATGTGCTGTCCTCTGGTCACCGCATATAAACTGCACCAGGCACTTCCCCGATCCAAACTGGTAATTGTGGAAGATGGAGGGCATGGTGGCTGGCCGGTGATCAAAACCACCATCCGGGAAATGAGAGCATTTGAATAATTTAAGTATATTTACTACATTAAAATTAAACCTCATGAAAAAACTATTCCTGTTTCTGATTCTCTTTCTTTTCGTTTACGCGGCAGCCTACAACCAGCAGTCCCTCCAAACGGTTGCTGAACAGTCCAATTACGAATCCACATCCACATATAAGGATGTTATGCAATTCATTTCGGGGCTGGAAAAAGGTTACCCCTCTATTCGTGTCGAGTATATTGCCACGACAGCAGAGGGCAGAGATATACCCCTTCTGGTAATTGGGGACCCTTTACCCATGTCACCGGAGGACCTGATAAACGATAACCGGATCGTGGTATACATTCAGGCAAACATTCATGCCGGAGAAGTTGAGGGGAAAGAAGCTGCTTTAATGTATGCCAGGGATTTCCTTTCGGGAAACAGCCGGGACATTCTCGACAAGGTCGTTCTGCTGATTTGCCCGATCCTGAATGCCGATGGGAATGAAAAAATCAGCCCCATGAACCGACGCAATCAAAACGGACCGGTAAATGGAGTTGGGGTCAGGCATAATGGCATGCTCCTTGACCTCAACCGTGATGCGATGAAGGTCGAATCGCCGGAAATAGGGGGAGTGATCACCAATGTGTTTAAGCGCTGGGATCCATACATCTACATGGATTGCCACACAACCAACGGATCCTATCACGAGGAACCGGTTACATTCATGTGGATGCTCAATCCGAACGGTGACCGCAAACTGATCAACTACATGCGCGACAAGATGATGCCTGCTGTAGGAATCCGGCTCAGGGATGAGTTTAACGTGGAAAACTGCTATTATGGTAATTTCAGAGACCCGATGGATTTTGAGAAGGGCTGGTACCCCGATGCCAGTGAACCACGGTATTTCACCAATTATTTTGGCCTTCGTAACAGGCTGGGTATATTGAACGAAAATTATGTTTATGCCGATTTTAAAACCCGTGTTAATGGTTGTTACCTTCTGATCCGTACTGTAGTGGAGTACGCAGCACAATACAATAGTGAGATCAGGGATATGATCCGCTCAGTAGACTTGAAAACGATCAACCGGGGGATGGCCCCGGCACCTGCCGATTCGTTTGCGATAACCTATCATCCCGAACCCACACCTCAAAAAGTAACTATTAAAGCTTACGAAGTCGAATTGGCAGAAACTGAAACCGGGAGAAGAAGAATGATCAAAACCGATCGGATGAAAACAGTCACTATCCCTTATTTTGCCGACTATTATCCAACCTCCTGTGTGAAATTTCCTTTCGCTTATCTTCTTGAGTTCCCAGACCCTTATATCTTAAAACTGCTGGAAAAACATGGAATAACGGTTGAACGGTTGACTGAAAGCCAAACGCTGGCAGTGGAGGAGTTTCAGATTGAAGAATTAAACCCGGCGAACAGGCTGAACCAGGGGCATTATACAAACAGTGTAAAAGGCACCTTTGTTGAAATCGAAAAAGAATTCCCGGCCGGCACACCGGTTGTTCGCACATCGCAACCGCTGGGAAATCTTATCGCGTATTTACTCGAACCACAGTCAGATGACGGGCTGCTCTACTGGAACTATTTCGATCGCTATTTGTCCCCCCAATGGGGACGGGGATATAATTCATCTCCCGTTTATAAGATCCTGGAACCGGTAGATCTTGAAACAACGGTAGATTAATCCTGCCTAAGTTGGGTAAAGTGGATGTTGTTGAGGCTCCGGAAGTGCCTAAGTCGACTCTTCCATGGGAGAATGCCTGCCCGCGGCAGGCGGGCCTTTGGCAAGAGACCTGCCTGCCGCCAGGCAGGGTCGGCCTACATACCATCAGCTTACCCAGTAGGTTCGGTATACGAATATACAATGTTGGGCGACTTTGTAAGTCGCCTCTTGGACGTGAAAAATTGGCGCTTCTCTCAAACTATTCTATTGTTCGTACATGAACACTATACCGGTCATACAACTGGGTATCGGTAATGTCGGCCGGGAAGTTATCCGCAATGTCCTGGAATACAAATATCGTGAAGGCAACAGGTTCTTCCGGTACATCGGGATTGCCAATAGCAAATCTCTTCTTTTCCAACCTGATGGGATCCCTGAGCGGTTTCTGGAAGAGATTACTTCTGCCGTAGGATCAACAGAAGTAATGAGCCAGACGGGTTGCAAAAGACATAATGGGGACCTCTCCCCTCTCCTGCAGGAACTAACACGATCAGATGTAAGGGATCTCTCAATCATTGATGCGACAGATTCTGATGCTACCACACCTTTTCTGCTTAAATGTGCTGAAAAAGGCACGGTGCTGGTGTTAGCCAACAAGAAACCCCTGGTCAGTGAAGATGCCATCTTCAGATCACTGAAGAGAGTCCCCCTGGGATTCAGAGCAACTATCGGTGCCGGACTGCCCATTATCCCTGCAGTTCAGGAACTTTTGCAAACCGGGCACCGTATCCAAAAGATAGAAGGCTGCTTCAGCGGATCACTGGGAATTCTGTGTTCCTCATTAGAAGCGGGTGAATCCTTTTCTGATGTGGTGAAAGCGTTAAAAAGCAAGGGATATACCGAACCCGATCCCCGTGAAGATCTTTCCGGGAAAGATATCGCACGTAAAATCCTGATCCTTTCCAGGCTATCGGGTTATCACCTTGAACTGAACGATCTCATTACAGAGAGCCTGTTTCCCGAAGAAATGGTTTCTGTGCCTCCTGATACCTTTTTGTCAGCAATCAGGATACTGGATGATCAATACAGGGAGATGTTCAACCGGGCTTTACAAAAAAACTGTACTTTTCGTTTTGTCGCGACTTTGGAGAAAGGAACGTGCAGGGTTGGCATGAAAAAGGTTCCCGGGGATTCACTGATTGGCAGGCTTAAAGGGGCTGAAAAGCTTGCTGTTATTTATACCGACAGGGATGAGGATGATCCGGTTATCATACGGGGTGCCGGTGCAGGAGCAAAATCTGCAGCAAAAGATGTGTTTGACGATCTGATGGAGATCCATAAAAGAACCAGATATTGAATCATAGTATCGCAAAATGAGTATAAACACGATGCCTTTACCCGCTTTTCAGGTATCAGTTAAAAACAAAATGTATGAAAGCAGGATCTGATCAAAATCGAGTATTGAGCAGGTATGCGCCTTAAAATGTTAAACGTAAAAAAAGAGAACATCATGAAATACAGAGTATGGTTTACTATTATCACATTGTTTACAGCTATCCTTGTCAACGCACAACTATCTGAATCGCAACTTCAGAAAATCGACAGTCTATTCATTAATTGGAATATTCCAAACCACCCCGGAGGAGTTATCGGTATTGCACAAAGTGACCAGATCCTGTTTCTTAAAGCGTATGGTCTTGCGAGCCTTGAATACCTGGTCCCGAATTCGACAGGTACCCGGTTTAATATTGCCTCTGTATCCAAACAGTTTACAGCTATGGGAATCGTGAAACTCGATCTGGAGGGTAAATTATCAGTGGATGATGATATTCGGAAATATGTTCCGGAATTACCGGATTTTGGAGAAACAATTACTATACGACATCTTCTGCATCATACCAGCGGACTGAGAAGCCTTCATGCATTGCTCGGACTGGCAGGATGGAGAAGTGATGACCGAAGGACAAACGAAGACCTGTACAGGCTCATGCAAAACCAACGGTCCTTAAACTTCACACCTGGAGATGAATACCTCTATTGCAACACGGGATATATGTATATGGCTAAAATTATCGAAACAGTTACAAAACAAGAGTTCTCCGAATGGATGAAATCCTCCATATTTGAGCCCATGGGTATGACCTCAACCTATGTTGAAAATAAATATAACAGAGTCGTTGCACAAAACGCCACATCTTACTATGGTTCACAGGAGAATGGTTTTGAAAGGGCTGTGGAGTATTGGGATTATGTAGGTTCAGGCAATATCCATTCAACTGTCAATGATCTGCTGAAATGGATGTCTGATTTTTCACATCCCAAAACAGGATGGGAAAAGCATTTTAAAAAATTGCAAACCCTCGACAGCCTGAATAACGGGAATAAGAATGACTATGCTTTTGGAATTCGTATTGGGGATTATGAAGGTATTACTAGTATCGGGCATGGTGGTTCAATCGGTGGTTTCCGGTCAAATGTTATCACCTATCCCGATAAGGAATTGAGCATTGTGATAGTAACAAATTTCTCTGCTGGTTCACCGGACCAAAAAACAAATGCTATTTCAGAAATAATATTTGGGGAAACAGAAAATGAAGAATCAACCAGGTCAACAAGTGAAATAAAAACGATCAGGATTCCAAAAAAAGTCCTGGCAAACTATGAAGGATCTTACTGGAGTGATGCAGAAATTGTTGTTCGCAAAATCTATTTACGGAATGACACACTGCGCTATTTTCGATCCGAAAAAAATGAAAGTCCTATTGTACCTGTTGGGAAAGACGAATTCCAAATGCTGAATGTACCGGATAAGATCATTATCAAATTTGAAATAATAGAAAGCCAGAAATCCATGATTACCACAGTGAATGAACAAGAACCATCAACATACAGGGAATTTGAACCCATTGATCCGGCTCATGCAAACCTTTCAGACTATACCGGAGATTACTTTAGCCCTGAACTGGAAACCCTCTATAGTATCACACTTCAAAACGACACCTTATACACTCATCAGTCAAGACATGGCGATTCCCCCATGACGATGATCATGAAAGATCTGTTTCGGGGTGAGTGGCCCTTCAATGTTGTGCGGTTCCGGCGAGATAAAAATGGGAACATCACAGGAATCTCAGTCACAAATGGTAGAGTAAGGAATCTCTGGTTTGAAAAGCTATTGTCAGGAGTTATTTAGTTGCAAACTCAAGAATATCTCCTATGGTTTTGAATTCCTTAATGAGGGAAAGGATGTTTCTAACCTTTTCTTTAATGTATTTATCAACACCTCCTGCTGCTTTTCTGCCATCCCCCATAGCAAGGATAACAGTAGCGCCTCCACGGACAATATCACCCCCGGCAAAGATATCGGGTATGGAAGACTGCATGGTATCCTGGTTCACCTTTATCGTGCCCCAGGCAGAGACCTCCAGTTCAGGCATGTTTCTCGGAATGAGCGGATTGGGAGATACTCCCACACTAACCACAACCGTATCTGCCTCAATCTCATACTCTGAACCTGGAATGGGGATGGGTCTTCTCCGCCCGGAATCGTCCGGTTCTCCCAACTCCATTTTTTGAACCTTCAAGCCTTTAACCCGTCCGTTTTCATCTCCAAAATATTCCAGGGGATTTGTCAGGTTCAGAAATTCAATGCCTTCTTCCTGAGCATGTTTGATCTCTTCATTTCGTGCCGGCATCTCTTCGATGGAACGCCGGTAAAGGATCCTGGCATTTTTTGCCCCCAGGCGCTTTGCTGTACGCACTGAATCCATTGCCGTGTTACCACCGCCAATCACGGCTACATTTTTTCCACTGATAACCGGTGTGTCGTATTCATCGTTTGCAGCTTTCATGAGGTTAATCCGGGTGAGGTATTCATTGGCCGAGTAAATCCCGATGTAATTTTCCCCGGGAATATTCATAAAATTGGGTAGTCCGGCACCACTTGCAACAAAAAATGCCGCAAAGCCCTGTTTTCTCAAATCATCGATGGTGGCAGTTTTACCGACGATAAAATTGGTTAAAAAATGTACACCCATCTTTTTCAGGATCTCAATCTCAACATCAACAATTTCATTGGGAAGCCTGAATTCAGGAATGCCATATTTCAATACCCCTCCTATTTCATGCAGTGCTTCAAAAACGGTAACATCATATCCCATTTTTGCCATATCACCGGCAAAGGCGAGGGATGCTGGTCCTGAACCAATGGTAGCAACCTTAATCCCGTTATGACTGGAAATCTCCGGAACAGATACATGACCACTGTTCCGCTCGTAATCGGCCACGAAACGTTCCAGGTTCCCAATAGCTACCGGAGGTTTCTTCAGTTTCTCATTATAGAAACAGGTTTTTTCACACTGTGCTTCCTGCGGGCAGACCCGACCACACACAGCCGGAAGTGCATTGGTCTCTTTCAGCACTTTTGCAGATTCCAGGAAGTCACCTGCTTCAATTAGTTTCACAAATTTCGGAATATTAATACCTACAGGACAACCGTAGATACAGGTTGGGCTGGGACAATCAATACACCGCCGGGCTTCATGGATCGCTTGTTCTTCAGTAAGTCCTTTATTTACCTCGCAGTAGCTCTTATTCCTGATATCAGGATCTGCTTCAGGCATAGCCAATCGCTCCAGGCTGGTCCGCTCCTTATTTTTGATTTTGCTGCGAAGCTCAACCCTCCACTCCTGTTCTCTCTCCTTCTTCAGATATTCAAGTAAGCTCTCCATAATCTATGCTTTTCTATATTTGCTAATAAACTGCTCATACGATTTCTCTTCCTTATCTTTATAAGCATTCAGACGCATCAGCATTTCATCATAATCAATTTCATGTGCATCAAATTCCGGTCCGTCCACACAAACAAACTTCGTCTTACCCCCAACACTCACCCTGCATGCTCCGCACATCCCGGTACCATCCACCATAATGGTATTTAAACTGGCCAGTGTTTTGATATTGTATTTTTTCGTTAGCAAAGCAGCATATTTCATCATGATTGCAGGGCCGATGGTTATTGCCAGGTCAACTTTTTCACGTTTAATTACTTCCTCCATCCCATGTGTAACAAGCCCCTTTTTACCGTAGGATCCGTCATCCGTCATGATCACGACCTCATCGGAATGTTTCTTTATCTGTTCTTCCAGGATGATCAGCTTTCTGGTTCTTGCAGCAAGTACAGTAATGACCCTGTTCCCTGCCTTTTTGAAGGCTTCCACAATGGGTAACATGGGAGCCACTCCAACACCCCCACCGGCTGCCAGTACGGTGCCCACTTTTTCAACGTGAGTGGGTTGGCCCAGGGGACCCACTACATCGGTAATGTAATCCCCTTCTTCAAGGTTCGTCAGCTTGATTGAAGAAACGCCCACCTTCTGTATAATCAGTGTAATGGTACCTTTTTCCACATCGGCTTCAGCAATGGTAAGCGGAAACCGTTCACCTTTCACTCCCACCCGAATAATAACAAAATGTCCTGCTTTTCTGCTTCGGGCTATTTCAGGAGCTTCAATGACCAGCTTTACCACTGCTTCCGAGAAATATTCTTTCTCAACGATTTTATTCATCTTACAGCTTTGAAATTGATATTCACTCGAACAAATCCTCCAAAATAGTGTCGATCCGGGTAGGATATTCTGGTACAGACCGCGAAAAATAAAAAGTAAAAGTAATATATATGAAAAATGGACTCCAAATTCACGGTATGTTTTACAACTTATTTTACCGTGGACAATACATATTATTTATTGATATTCAACGATTTAATCCAGATTGCTTTCACTAAATATACTGATTTTTACTGAATAGTAATTTTTAAATAAAAAATTAACTTTGTACCGTTTCATTCAAAATAACATCTCGATTATGGAAGAATTTAAAACGCTACAGGATATTCTGAATTTTGCCATCGGTGAAGAGGAAAAAGCTGCCGCACTCTATGCTGACCTTGCCAAACGGAGCAAGAACAGGGAGATGGCTCAAGTGTTCACCCAATTCTCAAAGGAGGAACTCGGGCACAAAAAGAAACTTCAATCCATTAAAGGAAGCAATAGAGTTATTATTCCGGAAAAGAAAGTGCAGGATCTTAAAATCGGAGATTACCTTGTCGATATTGACAAATCCAGGGATGATCTGAATTACCAGGATGCGCTGATCGTTGCCATGAAGGAAGAAAAAGCTGCATTCAAGCTCTATACAAACCTTGCCGGTAAAACAGACGATCCGGAAGCCCGAGGGATATTCCTTATGCTAGCCCAGGAAGAGGCAAAACACAAACTCCGTTTCGAAATCGAGTACGACGAGAATGTGCTGAAAGAAAATTAAACGAAATCCTTAGGAAAAATTAAAAGAAATTGGGTTTTATACGGTTTAAAGATGTTTCATTTAACCTGACCATTCCTGTAACCCAATTCCCTTTCAGAAATGGGTTTTTTCTTTTAATACTTTTTACTTTTTACTTTCTTTTTCTATTCATTCGTACCGCAGTGAATCTATCGGATTTTTTAAGGCTGTTTTAACCGTGACTCCTGTTGAGGTTGAAAGTGCAACGATTAGGATTATTATAGCAGTAAGAAAGAAAATCCAGAATCCGATTGACACCCTGAAAGCAAAGTTTTGTAACCACCTGTGCATAACAATGTATGCCAGCGGCGTGGTGATCACAATTGAGATTAAAATCCACAGGAGAATATCACTGTTAATAAGTTTTAAGAGATTAACAGCCCGGGCACCATTTACCTTGCGAATTCCAAATTCCTTTGTCCTTCTTTCAGCCATAAAAGTAGTCAGACTGAAAATGCCGAGGCAGGTTATGAATAATGAGACGAAGGCAAATATCATGATGATGGTACCCAGCCTCCGGTCCGACGCATATAATTTCCCTACACCGGAATCAAGGAAATTATATTCAAACGGGTACTGGGAAGAAAACTCTTTTGTAACTGTTTCGATCTCTTCAATCGTCTCCTGAATATTCTCACCGCTCAGTTTTATGAAAATATGATTAAGATTCCTGTACGTTGCCGGATTGATGGTAAAAACATGGGGCAGGATCTCACGGTGAAGAGATACATGATGAAAATCTTTACAAACACCAATGATCTCTCCTTCCATCCCCCAGAATTCAATTCTCATACCGATTGGATCATCCACACCCAACAGTTGTATGGCTTTCTCATTAATTACATAGTTTGAAATATCCGTGGTAAAATCATTAGTGAAGCTGCGGCCTTTAACGATTTCCATCTCAAACGTCTCAATATAATCAGGCAGGGTGACTGAATATCGTATAATAGGGACCTCATCGGGATCCTTTCCTTCCCAACCCAAACCGGTCTTATAATCCTCATTAAACGGTACAGCCTGTCCGGCAGTGATTTTTAGAATATCTGTATTGCGGGATAATCTTTCTTTATACGATTCAAATCGTTGTCCCAGGGAATTATTCATTGGGATCTCAATGATGTTTTCAATGTTTAACCCCAGAGGCTGGTTCATTATATAGGAAAGTTGATTCATGATCAGGAGAGTGGACGTAAGTAATAAGAATGAAATGGAGAATTGGGTAATTACAGCAATCGTCATAAAAAGCGACTTCTTTGAACCCAAATTATGGGATGATTGCAAAGTGGCAATCGGACTTTTACGTGTGAAAGATAAAGCCGGGTATAAACCAGCTAAAATACCAACGACAATTGCCACCAACATGAAGATGAGGATGATTTGTGGGCGACTAAAATAACCAATACTCAAATCCTTCTCTGCAAACCGGCCAAAAGCAGGCAGGGTAAATTCTATCAATATTAATGAAAAAAACATGGCAATAAGGGCTGCCACAACAGATTGAGTTAATAATTGTATAATAAGCTGCCCTTTTTGTCCACCTGTAATTTTTCTGATCCCTATCTCTTTTATCCTATTTGTAGATCGACCTATCGTCAGGATAATATAATTGATACACCCTACCAATAAAATGAAAATGGCAACTACAGACAAAATATAGATGTATTTCATTCTCCCGAAACTCAGGTACGATTTTGATAATGGCAGAATACCCAATACTAATTCACCCGGTAACGGTGCTTTGTAAAGATCCATCATAGCCCCGGATATCTTCACCTTAAATGGGTTAACCTGAGTAGTACTATGTAACAGAATATACGAGGGATCACGCCAATTGTAATCATCGGCCATATTGCTTCGAAGAGGCATGATAAAATCCGGCATCAATACTGACTTGTCCGGTATCTTTACAACTCCCGTTACCATAAGAGATAACTGGTTGTTGAATAAAAGGAACTTCCCGGTTGGATCGTTATCTCCAAAATATTTCTCAGCTGCATCCGTGCTCAAAATAACACCATCCCTCCTCAATAGAGCCGATGCACCATTACCATACTTAAAAGAAAACGGGAAGATGGAGAAAAAACCGGTATCTACCATAATCACGTTTTTTTCATAAAACTTCAACGGTTCACTGTCTCCCTCCTGATAAGCAAAGACACAGTTAGAAATGTTACCTATCCTTCTGATCCGGGTATAATTTTTTATCTCAGGATAAATTTCTGCCATTGCATAAGGAAGAAAATAAGGAACATTGGGATCCAATATCCCGCTCTCATGAGTAATGGTCAATTGATATACATCTCTCCAGTTTGCCTTGCCTCTGCCAACACTATACTCATCCTCAACCCAGAGACAGATCAGGATAAAACAGGTAAATCCTATGGCTAAGCTGACGATATTAATAATAGAATAGAGCTTGTTGTTGATTAAGTTCCGAATGGTGGTTCTCAGGTAATTGCTTAACATGATGATTAAGTTAGGTTATGAAGTCCTATATTCCAAAAGACTTCGAATTAAATACCAAACAATGCAGAATCTGACCATAACTGTGCCACAATGCATAAAATAATGGTTCTTATATTGTTGACTGATTAATCAATGAGAATTCTTATTTGGGATTGTCAAATATTTTGACAATATTTGTCCAAATTTTTAACAAATTATCCACTTCTTTTTTACGAAACCGAACCTAAAAAGGTATGATAAAAGCGAACCTGTTGATCGTAGATGACCACAAGAATGTAATCAAAGCCCTGGTTCACCTGATTGAACAGGAATTTTCCGACATCCATACAGCCACCAACCCAAACCTGATTCCCGGTCTCATTCACGAACACAAGATTGATCTGGTTTTACTGGACATGAATTTTGCAGCTGGAATAAGCAGTGGCAATGAAGGGATATATTGGCTGGAGCAGATCCTGCAAATCGATCCGGATATTGGTGTTGTTTTGATCACCGCCTATGGTGATGTGGAACTGGCTGTCAAGGCAGTAAAGAAGGGTGCCATTGATTTTGTTCTCAAGCCATGGGATAATGAAAAGCTGATCACCACCCTGAAATCAGCTTACAGGCTCAGGCAATCAAAGCTTGAGATCCGGGAGCTCCGCAACAAGCAGGTACATTTAACCCGGAATATTGAGCGAAGTTATGATCCATTGATCGGTTCATCGTCGGTGATGACCGATGTGTTTGCCATCATAGAAAAAGTTGCCGGGACAAAAACAAATGTTCTGATCACGGGGGAAAATGGCACAGGAAAAGAACTGGTCGCCCATGAAATACACCGTCAATCGGATCGAACGGATGAAATATTTGTATCAGTTGATATGGGATCGTTGAGTGAATCACTTTTTGAAAGTGAAGTTTTCGGTCACGTTAAGGGGGCTTTTACCGATGCCCGGGAGGATCGGCCGGGAAGGTTTGAGATTGCTTCCGGAGGAACCCTGTTTTTAGACGAGATTGGAAATCTTTCCTTGCCCTTACAAGTGAAACTGTTAGCAGTATTACAAAACCAACAGGTATTCCGTCTTGGTTCCAACACACCCATTTCCATTGACATTCGACTGATATGTGCTACGAACAGAGACCTCCGGGAACTGATCCATCAGAATCTGTTTCGTGAAGATCTTTATTACCGGATCAATACCATAGAGATCGATATCCCTCCTTTACGCGAACGGGGTGAGGACATCCTTAGGTTAACTGATTTCTTCCTCCGGAAATATTGCCGGAAATACCAGAAACCCCCGGTAAAAATTCCTGAAAGATCCATGAATAAACTAATGTACCATAACTGGCCTGGGAATGTGAGAGAACTGCAGCATACCATTGAAAAAGCAGTGATCCTGAGTGATTCAGATGTATTAAACCCGGATGATCTGATCTTTTCCGGGAGGAAACCGGACCGGACAATTACACGAACACCGTTAACCATAGAAGAGATTGAAAAGCAAACAATACAAAACGTACTGGAGTATCATCGCGGAAGCATCTCGAAAACTGCAGAGGAGTTAGGTCTGACCCGGCAAACCGTCTATAACAAACTGGTGAAATATGGTCTTGATAAGCCGTCCACACCGAAAACCCGAAAAAAATGATCCTGAAAAACTTTTACATTAACACTGTCTTTCGACTTGTACTGATTTTTATTACCGGGTTTTTGATGATCCTGTTCATTCAGCGATTACCGGGTGAATACCTGTTTACACTCCTCGGAATAGGTCTGATTCTTGTCCTGCAAATCGTCCACCTTTTCCGGTTTATAAACCAGGTCAACCGAAATATAACCCGTTTTTTCTCAGCCTTGAAAAACGAGGACTCCATGATGACTTTCCAGGAAGGAGCGGAGAGCAAACAGCTCCGTGATCTGTATCACTCCATGAATGATCTGAACGAACGACTTCTCTCTGCCAGGGCAGAAGGTCAGAAACAATCGCTGCTCCTGACTAACCTGGTCAACAACATTGGTATTGGTATCATCCTATATTACGACACCGGAGAGGTTAAAATGATAAATCATGCTGCAAAGGAACTGTTAAACCTGTCGTCTCTGAACCATATCAGCAAACTGAAGGGTATTGATGCAGATCTGTTTGATCGCATGTTCAACCTCCAGCCGGGAAGGCCTGAAGTGGTCAGGGTAATTCACCCGAACCGGGGAGAAAACCTGCAGGGAACAGTCAAACAGCTTCTGCTGGAAAAGGATATAATTAAAACCGAAGGAGAAACCCTGAACACCGTTTCCATTCAAAATATTGTCAGGGAGATGGAGAGGAAGGAGCTCGACTCCTGGCAGAAGCTGATCCGGGTACTGACCCATGAAATAATGAATTCAGTTAGCCCGATCCTTTCCCTTACCCGATCCATTACAGGATATTTCATAAAAGAGAAGGAAGACCAACCCATCAATCCAATGGATATAAACCCGGGTGCGATTGGAAAAACGGTATCGGGTCTGCAGACCATACGGGAGACAGGGGAAGGGCTCATCGATTTTGTCAGCAAATACAGAACCCTTTCCCGACTGCCTGAACCCCAGTTGACTCAATTCAAAATTGAAACGCTTTTTACCCGGGTAAAAGAACTGATGCAGGAAGAGCTGGAGAAAAAGCACATACTGCTCACGACAAACATACCAGAGGCAGATCCGGAACTGGTTGCCGATATTAACCTGGTCGAAAAAGTGTTGATCAACCTGGTGAAAAATGCTGCCGAAGCACTCGATCAACAGGAGTATGGGAAAATTGTATTAAAAGCAATGAAAAACCAGGACAGCATCTTTATCCAGGTCGAGGATAACGGACCGGGTATACCAGCCGATATCGTGGATGATATCTTCATTCCTTTTTTCACTACAAAAACCAGCGGATCTGGAATTGGATTGAGTTTATCCAGGCAGATCATGCTGCAACACGAAGGGACACTTTCCGTTTATTCTGTCCGGGGTGAAAAAACAGTGTTTACACTAAAATTCTGAAGGGATCCTGCTTTCAATTTCTGTAACGAAAGTATAGACTAAGTCTTTAAGCCATCTCGAGGGATTCTATACAATTTGGATGGCTTAGTCGGTTTTCTTTTTGAACACCATGATATAAGGCTGCTCAAATCCCTCATAATTCCTTGATATTCGCTTGAGATCGAAGCCACAATCGATTATATCAGAGATCTCTTTATCAAGAGGGGATGCATTCCATCCATTGAAGAAGAACAACCGGTCCACTGCTTATACAGTATATCCCGGTATTAAAAAGTTTTATACTTTTGGACGGCAAATGCCTGGTGAATAACAGACTGAACGAAATGGACAAAAAAACCTATCTTGGGAGCAGTGACATCGCAGCCATTGAAAAGCTGTATGAACAATACCGGTCTGATCCCTCCTCGGTGGATGAGAGCTGGAGTAAATTTTTCGAAGGATTTGACTTTGCACGTGCTCATTACGATACAGACTCCTCCGGGTTGATGGACAAAGAGTTCCGGGTGATCAACCTGATCGAGGGATACCGCAGGAGGGGACATCTTTTTACAGAAACCAACCCTGTCCGGACAAGAAGAACCTATACTCCGACGCTTGACCTGGAAAATTTTGACCTTTCAGATAATGACCTGGAAACTACGTTCCAGGCAGGGAAACAGATTGGAGCAGGTGCTGTAACACTGAAAGAGATCATCTCACGCCTGAAACAAACCTACTGCAAGTCCATCGGGGTTGAATATGGATTCATCCGGAATCCGCTGGTGATCGAATGGATACAGAATAAACTGGAGCCGGGACTCAACACGCCTGCTTTTACCGAAGAGGAGAAAAAGCACATCTATTTTCTTCTGAAACAGGCTGTAGGATTCGAATATTTTATCCATAAGAAATTCATCGGTCAAAAACAGTTCTCCCTGGAGGGAGCAGAATCCCTGATACCGGCTCTCGATGCAGTGATTGAACGTGGAGCCGAACTGGGTATCCGCGAGTTTATCATTGGAATGTCGCACCGTGGACGGCTGAATGTCCTGGCTAATGTTCTTCAAAAACCCTATGAGGACATCTTCAATGAATTTAACGGGACCTTTTACGATGAAACAATCTCGCTGGGTGATGTTAAATACCACCTCGGTTACGGCAACGATATCCTAACCGGTAATGGAGCAAAGGTCCGTTTGAACATGGCTCCCAATCCGTCTCATCTTGAAGCTGTTGATCCGGTTGTTGAAGGAATTGCACGGGCAAAAATAGATCACAAATACAGGGGCGATTATAACAAGCTTGCACCCATATTGATTCATGGGGACGCGGCCATTGCATCCCAGGGCGTGGTCTACGAAGTTATCCAGATGTCCCAGCTTACAGGATATAAAACCGGAGGTACCATCCACCTGGTCATCAACAACCAGGTCGGATTTACCACCAACTACCTGGATGCCCGGTCAAGTACCTACTGCACTGATATCGGTAAGGTCACCAAAGCACCCATCTTTCATGTGAATGGAGACGACGTGGAAGCTCTTATGCATGTAATCCGGTTAGCCATGGAATTCAGGCAGGAATTCCACATGGACATATTCATTGACATATTGTGCTACCGGAAATACGGTCATAATGAAGGGGATGAACCACGTTTTACCCAGCCGCTGCTTTACAAAATAATTGAAAAACACCCAAATCCCAGGGATATATACAGCAAAAAGCTGGTTGAACAAAACCTCTTTTCAGAGGAGGATATCCGGCAGGCTGAAAAAGATTACGAAGAGATCCTGGAGGAGAAACTGAAGATCTCCCAGCAGACAAATGAGGTTCATATCAAACAATTCCTCGATGAAGATTGGGGATCTTTCCGGCACCCGGAAAAGAAAGATATTGTCAAATACCCAAAGACAGGGGTGGCCAGTGAAAAACTGTTAGAAATAGGAAAAAAGATCACCCACCTGCCGGAAGATAAGAAATTCTTCAGAAAACTGATCAAATTGATTGATGAGCGGCTGAAAATGATCGGAAACGAAAAAATTGACTGGGCTTTGGGGGAACTGCTTGCCTATGGAACACTCCTTGAAGAGGGGCATCCGGTCAGGATCAGCGGACAGGATTCGGAACGCGGGACATTCTCGCACCGGCATGCTGCTTATGTAGTTGAGGAAACGGGTGAGAAGTATTACCCCCTGAAACATCTTTCCGATGCACAGGGACCGTTTGAGATTTACAACTCTCCCCTGTCCGAATACGGTGTGTTGGGATTTGAATACGGCTACGCAATGGCTCTGCCCAAAGGGTTGACCATCTGGGAAGCTCAGTTCGGTGATTTTCATAATGCCGCACAGGTCATTATCGACCAGTTTATCTGTTCTGGAGAAGAGAAATGGGGCGTTATGAATGGCATTGTCCTGATGCTTCCGCACGGTTTTGAGGGCCAGGGACCGGAACATAGCAGTGCCCGTATGGAGCGATTCCTGGCAATGGCTGCAAGAAATAACATGCAGATCGTAAACCCGACAACTCCTGCCAATCTGTTCCACCTGCTGAGAAGGCAGATGACCCGGAAATTCATGATCCCCCTGATCATTTTCACGCCCAAAAGTTTGCTGCGTCATCCCAAATGCATCTCCTCCCTGGAGGACCTTGAAAAAGGAAGTTTTGCTGAAGTAATCGATGATCCGGATGTCGATGCAGGAAAAGTACTCCGGGTAGTGCTCTGTTCAGGAAAAGTGTATTATGATCTTCTTAACATCAAACAAAAATTGAACGCACGGGATATTGCCCTGATCAGGCTGGAACAGTTGCACCCGTTCCCTGAAGATAAATTAAACAAAATAGTGAAGAGATATCCGAAAGCCCTGTTGCACTTGTGGGTTCAGGAAGAGCCTGAAAACATGGGTGCCTGGAGGTATGTCCGGGATTACATCAAGGATATTGAACCGATCCCTGTTGCACGACTGGCAAGCGGGAGCCCCGCTACCGGATTGAATGGGCTTCATGTAATCGGGCAGGAAGAAATCATTAACAAAGTATTCCGTAAATGCACCTGCGAACTGAAAAATAAATATTGCGGACTGCAATGCGTTGTTGGAAGCTCCAGGAAAGAGGTATTGAAAGTGCACGAATACCTGGAATCCAAACCGAAATTTATAATTTAAAACAGTTAATCTTTTAAACCAAAGAAACATACCCTATGATTATCGAAATTAAAATTCCCAGCCCCGGAGAATCGATCTCGGAGGTGGAAATTGCAAGCTGGCTGGTGGAGGATGGTGACTTTGTCGAGAAAGACCAGGAGGTTGCTGAAGTTGAATCGGAAAAAGCCACTTTGCCATTGCTGGCTACGGACAGCGGCAGGATAAAAATCATTGTACGGGCAGAAGAAACCCTGGCAGTGGGCACAGTTGCCTGTACGATCGACACCAGTGTAAAACCGACCGGTAAGGCAAAAAAGAAGGATTCGGGAAAAACAACGGCAAAACCTGAAGAAAACCCAATAAAGAAACCGGCGGTAGAAGAGGTAAAAACGTCAGAAAAAAGTGATGTGAAAGTCACACCCGTGGCTGAGCAGATGATGAAGGATCATGGACTGAGCGTGGATGATATCATCCAGGGTCTGAAACGGATCACAAAGCAGGAGGTTCAGGCAGTTATCGATCAGCGAGACGCGAGTGCATTGTCTGCCCCGGTAAAAGAGATAACCCGTAAATCGGAATCGGTCAAAATGTCTTCCCTGCGGCGCAAGCTGAGCGAGAGACTGGTTGCAGTTAAAAATGAAACCGCCATGCTCACCACCTTCAACGAGGTGGATATGAGTGAGGTCATCAGGCTACGAAAGAAATACCAGCAGCAATTCATGGAAAAACATGGAGTAAAACTGGGATTCATGTCATTTTTTACACGGGCTGTCACCCTTGCTTTAAAGGCTTTCCCCACTGTAAACTCCATGATTGAAGGAGATAATATTGTCTATTTCGACTATTGTGACATTGGTATAGCCGTGCAGGCGGATAAGGGGTTGCTGGTGCCGGTCATCCGGAATGCGGAAGCGTTGAGCATGGCTGAAATTGAAAAGAAGATCATTGAGCTTGCAGATAAAGCCAGGAAAAACCGGATCTCGATGGATGACATGGCAGGCGGCACTTTCACCATTTCCAACGGGGGACTGTTCGGATCTATGCTCTCCACCCCCCTTCTGAACCCACCACAGGCAGCGATCCTCGGTATGCATAATATCATC
>Ga0315537_1000529_pt1 | contig 29901 bp, 29 predicted proteins | sample SalMarSW160270MG_FD_203091 | JGI IMG/M metagenome (GOLD analysis project Ga0315537, IMG submission 203091) | Salt marsh sediment microbial communities from the Plum Island Ecosystem LTER, Massachusetts, United States - Salt Marsh Sediment SW1602-70 ...
CCGGTATTGCACGGGAATCGCAAGCTGTCAAAATTCTTAAAATATCGGCGACTTGGGATTTGACATATCGGTCAAATTCGCTAATATAGGAGGTTTTCTAAGACGGATAAGGGGTTTGTATGAAGACGTTTATGATGACCAAAGAGGCCGTGCAGCGGAAGTGGTGGGTGGTCGATGCCGGTGACGTCAGCTTAGGCCGGCTTGCGGCGAAGGTGGCGCCGATACTGATGGGCAAGACCCAGCCCACCTATACGCCATATGTTGATTGCGGCGATTTTGTGATAGTCATCAACGCCGACAAGGTCCGCTTGAGCGGGGCAAAGCCGGAGCAAAAACAGTACGATTACTATACGCAGTACCCCGGGGGGCATAAGTATAGAAGCTTCGCAGAGATGTTAGAGAAGAAGCCGGAAAAGGTCATTGAGCTGGCGGTCAGGCGAATGCTGCCCAAGAACAAATTAGGCAGGAAGATGATACTTCGGCTGAAGGCGTATCGCGGGCCCCAGCATGAGCATCAGGCGCAACAGCCCGAAAAACTGGAGCTTTCCTGAGGGAAAGATAGCAGGTTATGGCAAAGACAGAGCAAACTAAAGTAAGTGCAGAGCCGGCGGACGGCTCGAAGAACAAAGGTCCCGACAAAGGCGGCTGTTGGTGCGGCACCGGAAGAAGGAAAACATCGGTGGCGAGAGTGCGAATAAAACCCGGCGAGGGTAAACTGCTCGTGAACAAAAGAGCGATTGAAGACTACTTTCCCAACAGCCGGGACAGAAGTGCGATCCTTGCGCCGCTGAAGGCGGTCAGCGCCGAGAAATCATTTGATATTTTTGTTAACGTCCGCGGTGGCGGAACAACGGGCCAGACCGGCGCGACGGTGCTCGGTATCGCAAGGGCGCTTAGAAATTACGACCCGGGCCATATGCATACCTTGCGCGAAGGCGGCTATCTGACCCGTGACCCGAGGATGGTCGAGCGGAAAAAGCCGGGAATGGCGGGAGCCAGAAAGAGATTCCAGTTCTCGAAACGTTGATCTGCCGGTGGCGGATAAATTTGCTTACATATTGCTCGGATATTAAAATGCCGTCGAGACTGAATCTTGACGGCATTTTTTAATGCAAAGGAGCGGATATGATAAAGGTTGCGATAATAGGAGCCAGCGGATACACGGGAGCCGAATCGATTGAGATACTGCTTCGGCACGGGGAAGCGGAGCTGGTCTATTTAAGCGCACTGCCGGAAGAGTGCGGCAAGGTGTCTGATATGTTCGGGCGGTTCAAGGGCCGATGCGAAATGCAGGTCGAGCCGCTGGATTTGGACAAGCTGGCGAAGCTGGCCGATGTTGCTTTGTGCTGTCTGCCGCATAAGGTGTCGATGGGCTTTGTGCCGAAGATGTTAGACGCCGGGCTGAAGGTGATTGATTTCAGCGCGGACTACCGGCTAAGAGACGTTGCCGTTTATGAGAAATACTACGGAGTCAAGCACACTGATACCGCCAATCTTGCTAAGGCGGCGTTCGGTCTGCCTGAGCTGTTTCGGGAAAAGATAAAAGGAGCAACTTTGGTAGCCAATCCGGGATGTTTCCCGACGGGAGCGATTCTGGCGATTGCGCCGCTGCTAAAAGAAGCTTTGGTCGAGACTGACGGGATTATCGTCAACGCTGTGACGGGCATAACGGGCGCGGGCAAAAATCCGTCGGCCAAATTCCATTATCCGAATATGAACGAAAATATCTTCGCATACGCTATCGGCACGCACCGCCATATGCCGGAGATGGAGCAGATAGCGGCTGATGTCGCGGGTGGTGATGTTACGATTCTGTTTCAGCCGCACGCGGGGCCATTCGATTGCGGGATACTCTCGACGGTCTATTGCAAGCCGAAGGGTAAGGTAACAGGCGAGCAATTGGGCAAGCTGTATGCGGAGTTCTATGCCGATGAGCCGTTCGTTCGGGTTTGTTCGGGAAGCCCGAACGTCAAAGACGTTGCAGGGACAAACTACTGCCACGTTTTTGCGACGGTTGTCAAAGGGACGGTTGTTTGTTTCTCGGCCATCGACAATCTCATCAAGGGCGCATCCGGCCAGGCAATTCAGAATATGAACCTAATCTTCGGCCTGGATGAAACGCTCGGTTTAAAATAGCCACAGAGAAACAAAACAATTATTATTTAGCCACAGAGGACACAGAGCACACAGAGATAAAAATATAATTGCAAAGAAATTGATACGATGGAAAAGCGAATCCTTACATCTTGGGAAGAATTTGAGGAAAAAATAGTAGAGATAAATGAGCGGTCCAGGGAACTGCAGGATAAAGACCAGCTGAGCCGTATGGAATGTCCGCTTTTTAGGGGACACAGTGACTCTGGATGGCATTTGGAATCCACTCTTGACAGGATTCAAAAGGGAATGAGTTGGTCTCGTTGTTTACACATAATAAAAGTTGTTCGTGAACACGTTGCTACTTGCACTGGCAAAAAGTGGGATTTGGGAAAAGAGGAGCCAAAATCTTCGCTCGGAGATTTTGATTTGCCAATACCGACTTATGAATTCATGGCTTACTTGAGACATAATGAATTTCCCAGCCCTTTAATTGACTGGACCAAGTCGCCATACATAGCCGCTTATTTTGCTTTTCGAGATATATATTCTAAGGCAGAGTATGTTTCGATTTTTGTATATAGAGGGGATATTATGTGCGGAGGGAGTCCGTCTATGTGGATTTTGGGGCCTTCAATAAAAACTTACCAGACGCACTTCCTACAACAGAGTGAGTATTCAATTTGTTACAGAAAAGAAAATGAGGAGATTTATTTTGCTAACCATGAAGAAGTAAAAGAAGACATTGAAGATGAGGGAGTTCTGATTAGATATGACATTCCGGCTTCAGAACGGCAGACAGTGCTTGAAAAATTGGATTCGATGAATATTACAGCATATTCGCTATTTGGTTCGGAACCGAGTTTGATGGAGACGTTGGCTTTGCGTGAAGTTTTTTTGAAATAGGGATTTGATAATTTTGATAAAAATAGTTTCTCTGTGTGCTCTGTGTTCTCTGTGGCTAAAGAAAAAGATGTCCTCTGTGGCTTAAAATAAAAAGGAAGCTCTGTGGCTGAAGGGGTATTGAAGATAGCGACGTGCCAGTTTGCGGTGAGCAGGGCGATAGGGCGGAACTCGCGGCAAATTTGCGCTCAAATGCAAAAGGCCAAAAAGGCAAAAGCGGACATTGCGCATTTCCCGGAATGTGCTTTGAGCGGCTATATCGGCTTCGATTTTCCGAATTTCGACGGCTTTGACTGGGAGCTGCTCAAAGAGGAAATCACTAAGATAAAGTCCCTTGCGGGCAAATTGAAGCTATGGGTGGTGTTAGGCAGTGTTCATCCACTGGGAAATTCCAAGAAGCCGCATAACAGCTTGTATCTGATTGGGCCGGACGGAACGATTGCTGATAGGTATGACAAGCGATTTTGCACAGCAGGGGAGCTGAGGCGGTTTACGACCGGCGGTAATTTTGTGTTTTTCAAAATCAACGGCGTCAAATGCTCCCTATTGATTTGCTTCGATTTGCGTTTTCCGGAGCTGTATCGGGAATTGTATAAAGCAGGTGTCCAGTTTGTGCTTCAATCGTTTTATAACGCGAGGCAAAAAGGGCCGAGCGTGCATACTCACATTATGCGGCAGTCGATGCAGTGCCGGGCGGCGACGAACCACTTCTGGGTGAGTATGTCAAACGCATCCGGTTATTATTCGCCGTATCCATCGTGCTTTATCCGGCCGGATGGCGTGATTGTTAAACAGTTGGAGCAAAACAAACCGGGGATTATGAGCAACACGGTTGATTTGGGCAGGAAATTCTACGACCCAATGGCGGGTTTTCGCGAATTAGCAATCGAAGGCAAACTAACCAACGGATAGAGTAAACAGCGGGACAAGAAAAAGAGGTGTGAAGGATGAGTGCAAACAGCACAGTAACGGCTCCGAAGGGATTTTTGGCGGCGGGGGTGAAGTGCGGGATAAAAAAGTCGGGTAAACACGACCTTGGTCTGATGGTCTGCCTGACGGGAGCGAAAGCGGCGGGGGTCTTTACGACGAATAAAATTGTCTCGACAGTAGTGCAAATCAGCAGAAAACATTTGAAAAGCGCCACTATATATGGATTAGTCGTTAACTCCGGCAACGCCAACGCCTGCACGGGACAAAGGGGCCTCAATAACGCGATAACGATGTGCTCTGAAACAGCCGGGCATCTTGTGGTTAATCCGCACGAGGTTCTTGTTGCATCCACCGGCATCATCGGTGAACAGTTGCCGATGAAGAACGTAATCATGGGCATTGCCGATGCAATAGGCCAGCTGTCAGGAACCGAATCCGCTGGATTAAATTTCACTAAGGCAATAATGACGACCGATACCCGGCCTAAAATGGCGTGTCGGCGAATCGAGATATCGGGCAAAAAGGTGACAATTGCCGGCACCGTCAAGGGCGCAGGTATGATTGCGCCGAATATGGCGACGACGCTGTGCTTCATTACTACGGATATTGCGATTACCAAGCCGCTGCTGTCAAAGGCCCTCAAAACGGCGATAGGCGATTCGCTTAATAAGCTTACCGTTGACGGCCATCAGAGCACAAACGATACGGCGATAATACTTGCATCGGGCCTGGCGGGCAATCGCCCTGTAGTCACTCAGTGCCCACGCTACAAAAAGTTTGCCGGGGCATTGGTTGATTTGTGCGAGGATTTGGCGAAGCAAATGGCCCTCGATGCCGAGGGTGCGACGCGGATGTTCAAGGTGGTTGTCAAAGGGGCATTGTCAAAAGGCGAGGCGGCGAAGGCGGCAAGGGCGGTTGCCGATTATGACCTTGTCAAATGTGCCGTGAACGGCGGCGACCCGAACTGGGGCCGAATAATCTGCGCGGTCGGCTCATCGGGTGTGAAGCTCGAACCTCGAAAGATGTCCTGCAAGCTCGACGATTTGGCGGTATTCAAGCACGGCTCGCCGACGAACTTCGACCGCAAAAAGGCGAGTAAAATCGTCTCGCAGAAAAGCCACACGATAACGGTTGACCTTGGTGTCGGCAGCCAGAGTGACTTTTGCTATGGCTGCGACTTAGGCAGGGGCTACGTCACAATCAACGCGGATTATCACACTTAGAGATAGCGCAGCTTTATATAGAGCATAGCGAGCAGGGCACCGACGAGGTCGGCGATTAGGTCAAGTGCGGTGTTGACGTATCCGCCGACGCCTGCGGAGGGGACGGCAGCGGCGACCAATGCCTCGATGATTTCATTAAGCGCCCCGACGCCGAGGCCGGCCATAACAACCACAATCGATAACGCCACCCAGCCCTGGAGGTTCTCTTTGAGCAATGGCCGAAGCACGTCGAACATTGTCAGCGTGGCCGCGGCGAATCCGAACGTGTGGACGAGCTGGTCGTAACGCAAAATCGGGTAGGTCTGCGAGAGTGGGAGCAGGATGATTTCGTAAAGGCGAACGCCATTTATGTAAATGCCGCCGCCGGCCATATGCATAAACGCCCAGATTGTCAGGCAAAGTAACGTAAAAGTGGAATATGCGACTTTGAAAAATGTAGTGGCTATCACAATCAGGCATACGGCTATCACGCCAACGTAAATGATAAACTCGTAGTTTTTGCGGAGGCAAAAGATTGTGCCGAATACGGCGAGCAAGCCTATGTTAATCACGAGCAGGGCTATGTGTTCGGTGGTAACTTTGTTATTCATCCGTATCATCTCCACCTGTGATGTCCGATAGAGCGAATGTACATGGCTATCATAATCGATATTGCCAGCAGCATTACGAGGGGATAAAGCACAGGATTTTTCGGGACAATCTCGGGGTGAAGCGCCGTTGTTACGAGCAGGCCTATTATTGCTCCGCCTAAGTGCGCGTCGTGGCCGATGTTGTCCCTCTGTGCGCGCAGGCCGTAATATGAACCGAGTATAAATAGCACAGCGAATATAGACGCGGGAATCGGAATAGGGATAAAAAAGAACTGCACGGCCGTGCCGGGCAGCAGGAAGATGCAGGCAAAGATTACTCCGCAGACGCCGCCCGATGCGCCCAGTGCGAGATACTCATCATTGCGGTGAAGCAGCAGAGCCAGTATGTTTCCCCCTAAAATTCCCGACAGGTATATGGCCAGGAATGTTCCCGTGCCGAACAGCATCTCAATTGCACTGCCAAATGAGTATAAGCTGAACATATTAAACAGCAGGTGCGCCCAGTCGGCGTGCAGGACACCGCTGGATACGAGGCGATAGTACTGTTTGTCCTGTAAAATCGCCTGGGTGCTGAAAAGGTAATGCCGCAAAAACGCGGGATTTGTGAATCCCACATAGGAAAGATAGCCCGTTATGGCTATGATAACCAGGTTTACTGGTGCCAATGGTTCGTTCATTTGTGCCTGCTGCCGGCGTTGATTTCAGCCGGCCGGAGGGATTTTAGGCCGTTGGGTATCTGCTGTCAAACAAATTGAAGATATGGCGGCCTCACAGGATAATCGAGCCGTTTTGTTTCGACGGGAAAATGCTTGAAAGTCGTCCGACTTCGGTTTAACTTTTATAACTCTACGTTCCCTGAAAACATTACGGTAAAATTGAAAAGGAGTGTTAAAGGTGAAAGCTGACAGGATTGGAATAGCAGGATGCTTTCTGGCATTTGCCTCGACGTGCCTTGCGGCCGGTGAGTCTGCCGCGGAGGCCGCGGAGATAGCCGAGGTTTCAGCCGGCGCCATACCGTGGCTGTGGTGGGTTGCGCCAATCGGCTCGCTGCTTGGGCTGATTGTTGCATATTACTTCTACCGGATGATGATGGCGTCGGAGAAGGGCAACGAGAAAATGGAGGCCATTGCCTCTTACGTTCGCGAGGGGGCATACGCCTACCTGTTCCGGCAGTATAAAGTGGTTGCCCTGGTATTTCTGGTTTTGTTTTTGATTTTTGTGTTCCTGGCGTATTACGGCATCCAGAACCCGTTCGTGCCGGTGGCATTCGTTACGGCGGGTTTCTTCAGCGCGCTGTCGGGCTTTTTCGGAATGAAAAGCGCCACGTTCGCTTCGAGCAGAACCGCGCAGGGCGCGCTTCACAGCTTAAACAGGGCATTGCAGGTGGCGTTTCGTTCCGGCGCGGTGATGGGACTTGTGGTAGTGAGCTTCGGCCTAATCAATATCGCGATATGGTACTGGATTTTAGACCGGCTGGTCTATACGCCTGAGCACATGCAAAACGGCCTTATCCTGTGGGGATTGACGTTAGTCAGGGCCGGTATGGACCCTGCACACAAGCTCGCCGAAATTACCACGACAATGATTACCTTCGGAATGGGCGCATCGACACAGGCGTTGTTTGCCCGTGTCGGCGGTGGCATCTATACCAAGGCCGCTGACGTCGGCGCCGACCTCGTCGGCAAAATCGAAGCCGGAATACCTGAAGACGACCCCCGCAATCCCGCCACAATTGCCGACAACGTCGGCGATAACGTGGGTGACGTGGCCGGTATGGGCGCCGACCTGTTCGAAAGCTACGTCGGCTCAATCCTGGCCACAGCGGCGCTTGGTGCGGCGCTTTCGGCAAATATTCTGGCTTCAAAGGGTATTGACCCTCTAAAGGCCGTGCTCGCTCCGTCGGTCGTGGCGGGCGTCGGCATATTGCTTTCAATTTTCGGTATTTTCATCGTCCGGTGCAAAGAAGACGCCTCCCAGAAAAATCTACTCCGCGCGCTGCTTACGGGGACATTGAGCAGTTCGCTGTTGGTCGTTGCTGCCGTGGCGGTCCTTGCGTGGGCCGGGTGGATAACCTGGGGCATCTTCGGCTCTGTTGTGGCGGGTTTGATTGCAGGCGTTCTGATTGGGCAGTTCACTGAATACTATACCTCCGATGAATACAAACCAACGCGAGAAATTGCCGACCAGGCCCTGATGGGAACCGGGACGCTGCTGATTACCGGCTTTGCCAATGGAATGATGTCGTCGGGATTGCCGGTTGTGACGATAGCCGTTTGCGTTATTGCCGCCTTCAAATTTGCGGGCGGTTTTACGGATATGGCACTGGGATTATATGGTATCGGCTTTGCCGCGGTGGGAATGTTATCGACTCTGGGCATTACACTTTCGACCGATACCTACGGCCCGATTGCCGACAACGCGGGCGGCAACGCCGAGATGTCGGAGCTTGGCCCTGAGGTTCGCAAAAAGACCGACGCGCTCGACGCGCTCGGCAATACGACGGCCGCGACGGGAAAGGGCTTCGCAATCGGCTCAGCGGCCTTGACCGCTTTGGCGCTTATTGCCGCCAACATCGAAGAGGTTCGTATCTGGATAGCCCGGCTGGCCTCGGAAAGTTCCGACGGCGTTTACAAGGTCGGCCAGGTCCTTTTCTCGGCCCCGCACAGATATATTGAAGGAACCGTAAATGTTGCTACTGCCCATATCACCGATTTGCTTTTTGCCTACGACCTGACGATTATGAATCCGAGATTGTTAGCGGGGCTTTTCATCGGGGCAATGATGGCCTTTTTGTTCTGCGCAATGACGATGAAGGCGGTCGGCAGAAACGCCGGCAGAATCGTCGCCGAGGTCCGAAGGCAGTTTAAGGAAATTCCGGGCATTATGGAGGGCAAGGCCAGGCCGGATTATGCCAGTTGCGTCTCGATAGTAACAGCCGGCGCACAAAGGGAAATGATACTGCCGTCGCTGCTGGCTATTATAGTGCCCGTGGTCATGGGTATTGTTCTCGGCATCCCGGGCCTGCTCGGGCTTTTGGCGGGAGCTTTATCCTGTGGCTTTGTTACTGCTGTCACGCTCAATAACGCCGGCGGCGCCTGGGACAACGCCAAAAAGTATATCGAAAAGGGCAACCTCGGCGGCAAAGGGTCCGACGCCCACAAGGCGGCCGTCGTCGGCGATACCGTCGGCGACCCGTTCAAGGATACTTCCGGACCGAGCTTGAATATCCTCATCAAGCTGATGAGTATGGTCTCGCTGGTCTTTACCGGCGTAATACTTAAATTCGCACCCGTTGTGGGTAACTGGCTGCACTTGCGGTGAGCGCCGCTGGTTGACTTATTGTGCATATATTCGTAATCTATTAGGGTGGCCTCGGTATTGCGGGGTCGCCCCTGTTTTTTTATAAATTCAATTGGAAGGCAGATTGGTAAAAAGAATTGACCGAAAAGCAAGGGCGTTTGCTCTCGCCTCAGCCAGACTGGCCGGCGAGCGACACTGCACTGATATTGTAGTGCTTGACCTGAGAAAAATCTCGCAGGTTACGGATTATTTCGTCATCGTCACCGGCACAAGCGACAGGCAGATGCGAGGCGTGGCCGATGAAATCACCGACGAGGCCAAAAAGCACAAGCTGTCGCTTTTCGGCAGGCCTGGCTACGAGCAGGGCCACTGGATTCTTCTCGATTTTATCGACGTCGTCGTACACCTCTTCGACAGCCGGTTCCGCGATTACTACGACCTCGAATTGCTCTGGGGCGATGCGAGAAAATTGAAGATGGATAATTGATAATTCTGCCGTTCCTGAGCAGAGGCGAGTCGAATCTAATAGCTTGCATTCCGCCTGTAACTCATTTATAATCATTCCCTGCGAAGGTTATAAAGGATAGGAGTATCTCCCTTGAAAGTGGCGTTAATCGGCCTGTTGGAATCCGGCAAAAGCACGCTGTTCTCAGCCGTGACAGGCCGACCACCTGCTCCCATAGGTATACCGGCTATTGAAGAAGCGCTTCTGTCGGTCCCGGATCCCCGGCTCGACCAGCTTGTCGAACTCTACAAGCCTAAAAAGGTTACCCACGCCACCGTCGATTGTCTCGACTTGCCCGGTTTCAACTTTGGCGATGACCACGGCCGGCACGCTGCAAAGCACAATCTTGAAAAAATCAGGACCGTTGACCTGATTGTTCCCGTCATCCGTGCCTTCGATGACCCAGCCCTTCCGCCTTACCGCGGCCGAGTTGACCCGGCCGGAGATTTGGCCGAGCTGCTCACCGAGCTTTTGCTTGCTGACCTGGAGCTTGTCACTACCCGCATTGACCGTCTCCAAAAGCAGCTTTCCAAACCTGGGAAACCGAACCCGCACGACAAGGCCGAGCTTGCGTTGCACAAAAAACTTCAGCGGACCATCGAGGATGAAAAACCCATCCGCTCCGCAATCGAAACCGACGCCGAGCTTGAGCTGATAAAGTCGCTCGGTTTTCTTACGCTAAAGCCAATGGTAATTGCAGTAAACGTCGGCGAAAACGACCTTGGCAGGACATTCGACTTTGCCGAAGTTGCCCCTGGCGATACTTTCGTTGTGACCATTTGTGCGAAGCTCCAGTTCGAGCTTAGCCAGCTTGATGCCGAGTCCAGGGCCGCCTTTATGGTCGACCTCGGCATCAGCGAATCAGCCGTGGCCAAGTTCGCTCATTGCTGCTATTCCGCGCTGGGGCTTATCAGTTTTCTTACCGTTGTTTCGGGCGAGCTTCGAGCCTGGCCCATCCATCAGGGCACACATGCCCTTGACGCCGCCGGCAAGGTCCACACCGACATCAAGCGGGGTTTCATCAAGGCCGAAGTAATTTCCTTCGAGGATTTAACGTCCCACGGCTCCGAAAAGCAGGTCCGCGCCGCCGGTAAAATCCGCCTCGAAGGCAAAGACTACGTCGTCCGCGACGGTGACATTATCCATTTCCGCTTCAACGTATGAGCTTCATTCTTACCTGAAGGCCGTGCTTTACATTCCATCCGCTCGTCAGCTATAATCTGTAATGTGGTTATGATTTTGTCTATCCCGGAGAGCTGACGTTGAAGAAATTGATTAAGAAAATCGGATTACCCGCCTTGCTGATAATCGCCGTCTGTGCCGTTGTCGTGGCCGCACACTGGCCCGCGCTGTCGGCTAAGGCGGTTTCCTTCGACGACCAGCAGTACGTATCAAGAAATATACTCATTCAGAATCCCGGCTGGCATTCCGCCAAGCGTTTCCTCGCCGAGATTTTCACACCATCCACCGTTTCCGGTTACTACCAGCCGCTAACGATGATTTCGCTTATGCTCGATTACGCCGCGGGCGGGCGCGAGGACAACCTGCTGCCGTTTCACCTCACAAGTCTGGCCCTTCACGCCGCCAACACCGCACTGGTGATAGTCCTGCTTTATATGCTCTTCGGCAATATCTGGGTTGCCGCGGCCCTTGGGCTTCTCTTCGGTGTTCATCCGCTTACTGTCGAGACCATTCCCTGGTTAAGCGAACGAAAGACGCTGCTGGCCTCCTTCTTTGCGTTCTGGTCTTTAATTTATTACGTTCGTTTTGCCCGGACGAACCGTCCCGACTGGTTCGTTGCCTGCGGTTTCGCGTACTTGTTTGCGCTGATGTCCAAGCCCACTAGCTTGTTTTTGCCTTTTGTGATGCTTTTGATGGATTACTGGCCCCTGAAGAGGTTCAATCTCAAGGCCGTTCGTGAAAAGCTCCCTTTGTTTGTGCTGCTGCTTGTATTTCTGTTCATTACGCTTGTCTCGCAGCTCCGCACCGGAGGCGGCACCTTCCCCGGCCAGGGCACACACCGTCTGCTCAACGCACCTTTAATCATCTGCTATGACATTGTTTTCTATCTGTTTAAGATTGTCTGGCCCGCGAATCTGTCGTCGCATTATCCCTATCCACAGCCGTTCGGTTTGTCCAACCCGAAGGTATTGGCGGGCGTTCTCGGCACCGCTGTTTTGGTCGTCCTGCTCATTTTCTCACGAAGGCGCACGCCTGCCGCTATTATCGGCTCGCTTATTTTCTTTGTTACTATACTGCCCACGATGCAGATTTTCAAATTCAGTGAGGTCATCGCTTCGGATAAGTTTCTTTATTTGCCCGCTATCGGTTTGCTGATGATACTCACCAGTTTTGTTTTGTGGCTCACAGTCGGCCGGCGATGGCGCGCTATAGCCGTGGCAATTATCGTCCTGCTGCTGGCGGGCGCCGAATTCGTCGCGACCCGCCGATACCTGCCTTACTGGGCCGACACTTTCACGCTCTACGAACATATGTTGACCATTGCGCCCAATTCCGCGCCGCTGCACGGCATTCTCGCAAGCGCCTATGGCCGGCTCGGCCAGCACGAAAAAGCCATCGAAATCCTTAAGCACGCCCAAACTCTCGACCCCAACAACCCTGACGTTTACTTCAATTTCGGCGTTGCATATCTGCGTCTTGGCAAAGCCCGGCAGGCAGTAGAAGTCCTTCAAAAGGCGATAGCGCTTAGACCCTACTACGCCGACGCCTACACAAACCTTGCTGTCGCTTACGGCTTTCTTGGCAAATTCGAAGAAGAAATCGAGGCCTGCAGGCAGGCCATAGGATACAAACCCGAATCTGTCGAGGCCTGGGCAACCCTCGGCAGCGCCTACGGCAATCTGGGCCGTATTCCTGAAGCCGTGCAGGCCTACGAGTACGCCGTGAGAATCAATCCAAAAGACGCTCAGGCAAGATTCGGCCTTGTGTATGCTTATCTACAAAGCGGCGACAAGGAGTCTGCGCTTAAAGAGTATCAAGTCCTCAAGCAGCTTAATCCTCAGCTTGCCTCCGGCCTTCGCCCGCTCATCGAAAAGTAAACCATCAGGACGCACTTCTAATGCGTTATACATCCGGCGGGATTCGGCATTTTCTGTTGCCCTGCGGTATCGTCGTATTGATTCCGCTTTCTCAAAAATACTGAACGCGGCTGAAGGGACTCGAACCCATAACCTTTGGTTCCGTAGACCAACGCTCTATCCAATTGAGCTACAGCCGCGATTTTTGCGTGAATGCTGCGGTTAAAGCATCTTTACGCGGGCAATGTTACGTTCGTTCACGGCGGTCTGCAAGAAAATTAGACGGCTGTAGAGCAGGAAAATGGCGGTTAAGCCCCGGCGGTAATTACACCCCCGGCATAGCCGGGGGTGTAATAAGGAGGAAAAGCCTCAGGGCGGTCAGGGCCTTTCGCCCCCTCCGATATTCCTGCTTCTCTGTGGCCCCAGCCAAAATAGCAAAGCCCGAAGGCAAATGAGTGTAGGCGCTCGTGTCAGCATCAGTCAAACCCCAGAATCAGACAGGGGATTAAGATAGTCAACGTGTTTTTAGGGGAGTGTGACAACTGTATGGCACTGGGTATTGATTATTTGGCGGACAAAGGCGTCGTGGACGGACAAGAATCAAATAGGAAGACTGTTTAATGTTGCATTTTGTTGTTGAAATGGTCTGGGTAATTTTGTAAAAAGGGGCAATTATAAGGCGGTGAGCAGCGATGGTTCGGAATTCGAAGAGAAAGGCGTTGTACGAGGTAATCGGCAGGTCTGGGTCGAAGACGGGCTATCAGAAACCAGTAACGCCGCTACACCCGCAGCCGGCGGAAGAAGAGGCGGCAAGACCTCCGGCAGAGCACGGCGATGGTGAGCCGGGCTCGCCTGGGCCGAGTGTGGTGCGGTGGGCGATAAAGCCGAGCGTTGTGCAGTTTAACGCAGGGCGAATAGAGTTTTCCGTGCCATACCAGATTGGTATATTGATAGTGCTGGCGGCATTATTGGTAGTCGTAGTTGCATTTCGGCTTGGTGAGCGGTTTGGCAGGCAGGATGCGCAAACGAGCCTGGCGGCCGGTCAGACGACAACGGCCGCGGAGCTGCAGACAAATGATATTGAGCCGGTGCCGACGACGGCCGGGATGGATGCGGCCCAACAGCCGGTATCGACGGGCAATAACCGGATAGTGATACAGATGTATCAGGTGCGGTCACATCTGGAGCCGGTGCAGGAATACTTCGGGCGTATGGGCGTGGCGACGGAAATCCTTAGAAAAGATAACTGGTATTATTTAGTGACGAAAAATACATATGATAATCCTGAAAGAGCGGGCACAGACGGATACCGTGCGAAGCAGAAGATAATCGAGCTTGGTGCGGGATACAAGGCCCCGGCGGGATACGAGTCGTTCCAGAAATCAGACGGTACGAAACCGTTTAGCGACGCGTTCGGGATGAGGTTCGAATAACAGGTTTTAGGAGAAAGTTGAATGTCGATTGACCGGTCGTTGAGAATGAAAAACGCGCTTGTGAGACACCGCAACGTTTTAACGCGTGCTGAGCGGATAGAACAATTGAAGGATGAAGAGAAATGGGAGGAAGGGGGTTCGGTTTTCGGATTGCCGAAGGTTGCGCACCGAAAGAGCCACGCTGGGAAGAAGGCGGCAAAGGAAAAGGCAGCGGCAGAGGCATTAGCGGGCGCGGAAAGTGCAGCAGCACCAGCTGAGTCAGCACCGGGAGCAGCAGCAGCGACGGCAGGGGGCAAAGCCCCGGCAGCCGGTGCGGCTAAAGCCGCAGCGCCGGCGGCGCAGAAGCCCGGTAAGGAGGCCAAAAAAGGCAAGTGATTTAAGATTTGCGATTGCTGACATATATTGAAAGTCAATCGAGGCCGGCGAAAGCAGCCGGCCTTTTTTTGTTTTGCGTGAGGCGGGTCTATGGGTATGATTAGTTGACTATGGAAAAGACTCTTGCGGACAGGACGAGGTGCATAGATTCGAGCGGGATAAGGAAGGTTTTTGCGCTTGCGGCGAAAATGAAAGACCCGGTCAATTTTTCGATAGGGCAGCCGGATTTCGACGTCCCGCAAGCAGTGAAGCACGAGGCAATAAGGGCGATAGAACAGGGGAGCAATAAGTACTCGCAGACGGCAGGGGAAGGGACCCTTATTGACAAAATTGCAGGCCGGCTGACAAGAGAGCTCGGATGGGATGAGCCGAAGGTGCTGGTAACCAGCGGGGTCAGCGGCGGGATTCTGCTGGTTTTTCTGGCGATGGTCAATCCCGGCGATGAAGTGATTTTTCCCGACCCGTATTTCGTTATGTACAAACATCTTGTGAATATGCTGGGGGGCAGGTGCATCTATATAGACAGCTACCCTGGGTTCGGGCTGGATGCGGAGAAGATCAGCCGGGCCATAACCGACAAGACCAAACTGATAATAGTCAACTCGCCGTGCAATCCGACGGGAATGGTTTACAGCAGAGAAGAGATTGAGCAGGTTGCAGAGGTAGCGAGAAAAAAGGGTGTCGTGATTTTAAGCGATGAGATTTACAGCGAGTTCAGCTATGACGGCAAAAGCCCGAGTATGGCGAAAAGTTATGAGCGAACAATTCTGCTGCGGGGATTCAGCAAGAGCCACGCTATGACGGGCTGGCGGATGGGCTATGCGGCGGCACAGGGACAGTTGCGAGACGTGATAGAAAAAATGACGATGATACAGCAGTATACGTTTGTGTGTGCGCCGACGCCTTTTCAAAGGGCGGCGATTGCGGCTTTGGACTGCGACGTCAGCGGGCACGTGGAACAGTATCGCAGCAAGCGCGATTTGATTTACGAGGGGCTACGGGACAAATTCGAGATGGTTCGGCCGGGCGGGGCGTTTTACGTGTTTGTCAGGGCGCCAGGGGATAACGCGAGCGAATTCGTGGAAAGGGCGATAGCGAATAACGTCCTGGTAATACCGGGCAACGTGTTCAGCGAAAAAGACACACACTTTCGAATAAGCTACGCGACGAGCGATGAGAAGATACAAAAGGGAGTAGAAATTCTGCGGAAACTTGCCTAAGGGCAATGAGATTAAGCTTGTCAGGATTGTTGGCGGGAGATAAGATTTTGAATATGAGGAATCCAGTCAAGATAATATTGGCTGCCCTAATACTGGTAGCGGCAGGCCGGCTGTGTATCAGCGCAGAAGAAGATGTAAACGTGCCGGAGATGAACAAGCCGGTCGATGCGGCAGTGATTGTCTGCAAGGGGATGATTGACGACGGGCTGTATAACTCAATCAAGCGCAGGACGGAGCTTGCCCTGAGCGAGGGGGCGGAATACCTGATTTACGAAATCGAGACATACGGCGGGTTCCTGGAATCGGGGGACAATATATCGAAGTATTTCATTTTGGATATCGGTGACCGGGCACATACGGTGGCGTATGTGAATAAAGAGGCGATATCGGCGGGGGCGATGATTGCGGTATCGTGCAAAGATATAATAATGCGGGAAAATACGACGATAGGAGATTGTGCGCCGATACAAATGGGGGGGACACTCGAAGGAGTGGAGCGAGAGAAGATAGAATCGTTTGTGCGAGCGACATTCGAACGGGCCGCAGAAGCAAACAATTATCCTAAAGCGCTGCTTAAGGCGATGGTGAGCATTCAGACTGAAGTTTATCGCGTAAAGAATATCGAGACTGGTGAATATGAGTTTTTTGAGACAAAGCAACTGCCTACGGACGCTAACGAGTATTACCTTGAGGACAAGGAGCTGATTGTAGGCGACGATGAGCTGTTGACGCTGACGGCGAGCAGGGCGGCCGAATACGGCGTTGCGCGGGCGGTAGTGAAGAACGTTGAGGGGGCGCTGGATTTTCTGGAGACGCGGGATGAAGTAGAGTTCTTGCGGCCGGCGGCCGTATTGAAAACGAACTGGTCGGAGGATATGGTTCGATGGCTCAATTCGCCGACGGTGATGGGGATACTGGTAATGGTGGCGCTGTTGGCGCTTTATGTAGAGTTTCATACTCCGGGGGTTGGATTAGCAGGACTTGTGGCGGTGATATGCCTTGCGATAATAATCGGCAGCAAATACCTTATCGGGATGGCGAACTGGGTGGAGGTGGCATTGTTCATCGTGGGTATAGTGTTGTTGTTGGTGGAAATTTTAGTGATACCCGGTTTCGGAATAATTGGCTTCACTGGGATAGTGTGCATAATCGTGGGGCTTTTCGGGATGCTGATAAAGAACCCGCCGGACCGTTTTCCGTGGCCACAGAGTGATTTTGACTGGCAGTTGTTCACATACAGCGTAATTTCAATTTCTCTGGGTTTTATGGGCTTCCTGATATTGGCGACTTTGCTTGCGAAATATATGCCCAAGATGTCTTACCTGAGCGGTATGATTTTGTTACCAGCGGCCGCCAAGAAGGGCACCGAGATGGAAGTGAATCTTACGATGCCGCCGGAAGGGAGGCAGGTAATTATAAAAACGGGCCAGAAGGGTGAAGCGATGTCGAGATTAAGGCCTGCTGGCAAGGCGAGGTTCGGCGAAGCAGTTGTGGACGTGGTTGCAGAAGGTGCTTTCATTGACAAAGGAGCAGGAGTGGAGATAATTGAGGTGCGAGGTAACCGCGTCGTAGTAAGAGAAGTATAAAAAATAGAGAACAAGGTAAATAAGTAATTCAAGAGTAAAAGTTTATTAAGACATTCATATATACAAGTGTGACTTATTTAGTTTATAGTGTTATCTTATAATTTGTTGGTCGGCATGACAGAGAGGTGGCTATGGACTGGTGGCTGGTATTTGCAATTTTTTTGTATTTTGCGAGCGCTGCACTGATATTAGCTGAGGTATTCGTTCCGAGCGGTGGTCTGATTACGATATTTTCGATTGCCTGCCTGGCAGGGGGGGTGGCGATATTCTTCAGTAAAAACACCGTGGCCGGCTGGGTGGGAGTGGTAATTGCGATTGTGATGATACCGAGCGTGCTGGTAGGGGCGTACAAGCTGCTGCCGAAGACGCGATTTGGCAAGAGCGTGACACTGGAACCGCCAAAACGCCAGCAGGGAGAAGCAATACCGGATACTGATAAGCTAAAAGAGCTTCTGGGGGCTGTGGGAACGGTGTTAACAACGATGCGGCCTGTTGGGATGTGTGATTTTTCGGGTAGAAGGGTTGAATGTGTGGCCGAGAGCGGTTATGTTGAAAAGGGCAAAAAAGTGAAGGTTATTCGGGTCGAAAGCACGCAACTGACGGTGCGAGTGATAGAGGAAAGTTAAAGGAAAGGGCGAAAGATGCGAACGATAAGCAGTGTGGTATTGGGAGCGGGTGGTCCGGGGGTAACAATCGGCGTGGCAGGAATGGTCCTGCTGATTCTAATAGCAATAGTAATACTGTTGCTGGTTGTCAAATTTGCGAGATTGTGGCTGCAGGCGTATTTCTCACGGGCTAATGTGACGCTTGCTGAGCTGATAGGAATGTGGCTTCGGAAAGTTGACGCCAGGATGATAGTTTTGAGCAAGATAACGGCGATTCAGGCGGGTCTGGAAGTAACGACCAGGGATTTGGAGACCCATTATCTGGCAGGGGGGCGAGTGCCGAACGTTGTAAGGGCGCTGATTGCAGCGAATCGTGCGAATATCGAGCTTTCTTTCATGACCGCTACGGCGATAGACCTGGCGGGCAGGGACCTGCTGGAAGCGGTGCAGACATCGGTGAATCCGAAGGTTATTGACTGCCCTGACCCGAAAAAGGGCAGGGACACGGTGGATGCAGTCGCACAGGACGGGATACAATTGCGGGCGAAGGCAAGAGTGACGGTGAGAGCCAATATACAACGGCTTATAGGAGGTGCGACGGAAGAGACGATTATCGCACGAGTGGGCGAGGGAATCGTTACGACGATAGGAAGCGCGCTGGCATACAAGTCGGTGCTGGAGAACCCGGACAAGATATCGAAGGCGGTTTTAAGCAAGGGACTGGATGCGGGAACGGCATTTGAGATTCTGTCGATTGATATTGCAGATGTGGACGTGGGCGAGAACATCGGAGCACAACTTCAGGCGGCACAGGCGGAAGCGGATATGCGAAGGGCAAAGGCGGAGGCGGAGAAACGGCGTGCAATGGCGGTGGCCAGAGAGCAGGAGATGAGGGCCTTGGTGGTTGAAAACGAGGCGAAGGTACCGCTTGCGATTGCAGAAGCGTTCGAGAAGGGCCATCTCGGCATAATGGATTACTATCGGATGCGTAATATCAGTGCGGACTCGTCAATGAGAGAGTCGATTGCCAAGACGGACAAGAAGAAAGAGTAGGGAAAAAGATTTCGGCACTCCTGCCTGCTATCTTTGCCAACGAACTGCAGGGACAGACAGGGGTGGTGGATTAAACGGGTAAATGCTTGTAGCAGGTGAGCAGGTGTTAGAGAAGATTCTTGCTGAAGACAGTAACGCGATGGACAAGCTGATGGAGGTCGCTCCTTTTATCATAATCGGCGTCATCTGGATATTAGGCGCGGTAGCAAAGGCGGTGCAGGCCGGTGCAAAACGCAAACCTCAGGTTGAACAGGAAAAGATAAAGCTGGCACGGAAATCCAAAGGAGGCCTTCATGATTTCATAATGATAGTTAAACAGCGTTATGCTGCGGCTATGGAACAGGCGACTAAGGCAGCAGAATCTCGGCCTACTCCTCCGAAACCGAAACAACGCCCCGGGCAAAAGCCACCAGCGCCGGCGTATCGGCCTTCATACAAGGCCTCCGGTAGACCGGCAAAGAAGACCGGACGACCTTTGCTAATAATGGAGAAGGATATAGAGGGACGACCTCAGCCGGGGTCCGTCAAGCCGATATATCAACAACCAGCCCCGGTTGAAACGCCGGAGCAAATTACTCCTGCAGAGCCATCGATGCTATCATACGACAAAACACAACCCGTAGCAGAGGACAATATGCTTTTTGTTCTGGCCAGGCAATATGGCTCTGCGGAGGATCTGCGGAAGGCAATATTGCACTATGAGATATTAGGCAAGCCGATTGCGCTTAGAGAGGAACATTTCTGATTACGTGCTCACCTGACAAGCTTGATTATTGATTGCTGAGGAAGAAAAAACACCCAATACATAACGTCCCATAATATATGTTATGTTTCATTCGGGTATTTGGGCGGGTTTTCAGTCAAAAGGCAGTTATTGGCAGCACGTAGGCGTTTTCAGGTGATTGGGTCGGCTGCGTGTTGTGCGGCGAGGCAAATGCTGTCCCAGGCAGCGACGGCCGGGTCGATTAAGCCGAGGTTTTGAAGAACAACTGAGATATTTAACGCTGCATCGTGTGCAGTGAGGGTTTCGTGGAGCCATTGTTCGAGGTCGAGCAAAGAAGAGGCGAACTTGATTTTGTCGCAATAGAGAACAGCGAGACGATAATGTAAGAGGAGGGTATCGGGCTGAAGGCAGGTTGGAGGGATTAGGTTTTCGAGAGCAAGGGCTTTTTCATCGGTTTCGTGAAGGCCAAGGATGAGCTTATTTCGTGCCGAAGTAAAAGTCGGATTAAGCTGAATCGCCGTTCTAAACGAATCTATTGCCTGGTGCAGTCGGCCGATGCTCATAAGAAGAATCCCGAATCGATGATGCAGTTCAGGATTATGGGGGCGCAAATGCAGCAGCCGGTTGTAGGCATTGAGGATGGACTTGATGGAACCTGTGTCAGCGTCTGATTGCCCGTAGGAGTGTGGGTGGAAGTGAAGTCGGGCTGCTTCCGAGAGCAATAGCGGGCTGTTTGCCTCGATGGCGGCGGCCAGGGACAGCGATACGAGTGCCTCGGAGATGTTATCGGCCAGTTTCTGGGCGGTTGCCAGGCCGAGGTATGCATCGACAATACGGTCGTTGAGAAGAGCGGCACGAGTAAACTGCTGTGCAGCCGAGCTATGTCTGGCAAGGCCGAGATAGTGGGTGCCGAGCCGGATATTCGCTTCGAGGAAGTTAGGGGCGACTTCGAGAGTCTGGTTGTAATAAGAAAGGGCCTCGTCGAGATTGCCGAGTTGGGCGTGGACGGAGGCGCGTCTTAATAGCAGGTCGGGTCTATCGGGATGGTCGGCAAGGGCCGTGTCAATTTCAGCAAGGGCGTCATAGAGGTCGCCGGTTTCTATCAGTGAGTCGATGGGGTCGGTGTCGGGAGAGAAGTTTTCCGGCTGGATAAGAATTGCGGTGGAAAATGTGTCGGCGGCGGTTTTGTGTTTACCGGCGGCGATATAGAGATAACCGAGCGTCAGCAGCGTGGGCATATCGTCGGGATACTCGGCAGCGAGGAGTTGATATTCGCGAATGGTTTTTTGTATTTGGCCGTTTTTAAAGTATATTGCGGCTAAGCGCTGTCGAGGCAGGAGCAGATAGTTTTTGAATTTGAGACAGTCCTGATAGTAAGCAATGGCGTCGTCCTGTCGGTCGAGCCGTTCGCAGCAGTGGCCGAGTGCGTAGAGGGCAGTGATATTACGGGGACAGCGGGAATACACGCGTTTGAGAAGGTCGAATGCGTCCGTGAGCCGATTGTCGGCCAGAGCAGCGGCGCCGCCGGCAAGGTCGGCATAATGAGAGTTAGGGTAGAGACGGCGGAACTCGTCGAGATGCTGCCGGAGCAGGGTCGTTTTTTTTTCATTCGCCTGTTCAATGATTTTATCGAGAAGCTTTGCCTGGGCGGGGTTGGAACGAGTAATCTTCTCATTGACCTGACCAAGCCAGTTCCATATAAGCTCGGCTGTCTCTATTTGCATCCCCCTGCCGAGAATTTGCAGTAGCTGCCCCATAAAGTTCCTTAAATAATGGGAAGCCGTCCCCCTCGTAAGTAGGTCCTGTGGATTAATATGTCCGCATCCTCCACAGTATTTATCGGCACGCTAACCGTCTGCTGTTATGCGGTATTAAGGCGAATTGATGCTTGTTAAAGCTATTTTCTGTTTACTGGTGTCGGTTGCGCGTGCTGTATCGATTGTCGGGCTATGGTTTTGGGACGTGCCCGGCTGCCGTCAATCAGACGGACCTGTCTGGGCCTGTTTTTCGACCTCCGCCAGATATGCCAGCGTCCGTTCGAGCTTGTCGGTGAGGTGTTTTAGTTTCAGCATGGTCCGGACGCGGGTAAGTAGCTCGAGCTTGTTGACCGGCTTGGAGACGAAGTCATCAGTGCCGCAGTCGACTGCTCGCTGCATATCGCCGAATTCATTGAGAGCGGTAACCATAATGATGGGGATTTGAGCCGTGGCTGGATTGCTTTTGAGCTTCCGGCAGACCTCGAAACCGCTCATTTTCGGCATCATAATGTCGAGCAGGATAAGGTCGGGAGCGTCGTTTTTAACTATTTCGAGGGCCTCGGGGCCGTCATAGGCGGCAATGGAACGGCAGTCGAGGTCTTCGAGATAGGCCTCGAGCAGCTCGAGATTTTCACGGTTGTCGTCAACGACCAGTATGACCGGCTTTTTCTGTTCTTCCTTGTTTGGCTTTTTCTTAGGCATACTCGGGATGCTCCATTTGGGTTAAGTAGTTGATTTGCTGAGGGCTTTGAGTATCGCCCCGCAAAAGGCGGGCAGGTCGTCGGGCTTGCGGGCGGTAATAAGGTTTTCATCGACGACGCATTCCTCATCCACGTAATGTGCGCCGGCGTTTTTTACGTCGTCCCGGACGGCCATAAAGCAGGTGGCCTTTTTGCCCCTGAGAATTTTGGTGCTGCACAGCAACCACGCGCCGTGGCATATAGCGGCGACGATTTTTCCGGCGTTTACCATATCATTTGCGAATTTGACGACGTCGTCGGACCTTCGCATAAAATCGGGCGCAAAGCCCCCGGGGACAAGCATACAATCATAGTCAGCGGCCTTCGCGTTTTTGGCGGCGACGGTTGAGCGGCAGGGATAACCTTCCTTCGAGGGGTATTCTTTGCCCGCCTCGGCGGCCATGAAGTCGCAATCGACGCCAGCTTCCCTCAGCCGGTAGTAAGAAAACCACACTTCTAAGACCTGGTATTGCTGGTCGACCATAATTGCGACTTTTTTAGCTGGCATATTTATCGCTCTCTGACCGGGGCGCTGTGCGATTCGATGAACTCGCGGATTTCCGGTCGAATATATACGGCCTCGATATCGATGATTTTTCGGACTGCATCCGCTGCGACGGCGGCAACGTCTGCGGAGGAGGACTGGGTATCGAGGAAAAAAATCTGCTCGCCTTTCAGGATACACAACCCCCCCGCCGCACCGGCGAGCGGCTCACGGCGAATTGCGACGCCATTCGATTCGAGCAGCGTTATAAGCTCTTCGAGAATCCTCTGCTCATTCATTTTTAATCCTGCCGGGTTTGCTCATCGGCCGTAACAGATGTTCAAGAAAGAACATAGAATAGGTCGATACAAATAGTTGTAAACCGACGGTTTCTATCGGATAATAACTCGAACACTTATGGGAAATTCTACAGCAGAGGGCTGACGTTGACAAGTATTATCGAGAAACGACAAACGGTCCACCGGCAGCTATCGGAGCAGAAAAAGCTTAATGAGGCACTCGAAAAAGAGGCCCTCCAGCTTGAGGTCCTTGCCAATCTCGGTTCTGCTACGGCAATGATAGCACACGAGCTTAACAATCTTTTGACGCCGCTGACTAACTACGCGGAGCTTGCGCTGAGGCATACCGATGACCGGGTGCTTGTGGAACGCGCTCTGCGCAAGACGGCCAAGAACTGCCGGCACGCGACGAAGGTTATGGAAAGCATCCTGTCGGTGGCTAAATCCCAGGCTGGCCCCAAGGTCGAAACCCCCCTGCTGCCGATAATCAACGGGGCTTTCGACTGCCTTTGCCGGGATTTCAAAAAGGATAGTATAACGGTCGAGGTTGCGGTCGCTTGTGATTTATTGGTTTGGGCGGTGCCGGAGCAGTTGCAGCAGGCCCTGATGAACCTTATATTGAATGCGCGTGAGGCGATGATTCCCCGCTGGGGAAAACTCACGATTGATGCCCGGCAGACCGCCGATGCTGTGCGGATAAGGATAAGTGATACAGGCAGAGGTATCAGTCAGCACCAGATGAAGAGAATATTCGATTCGTTTTTCAGCACCAAGAACAAGAAACCTTCGGAGAACGGCTCAGGCAGCGGACTGGGACTTGCACTATGCAAAAAGGTTGTCGATGCGCACGAAGGTTCGATAACGGTGGAGTCGCAGCCGGCCAAAGGCACGACTTTTACGATATTGCTGCCGAATAAGCGAGGGACAAACAAAAGCAAGTGACGCAGCAGGTTGCTCATATTGTTCTGCTGGTAGTTCTTCTGGGATTTTCCGCTTTTTTTTCCGGTTGCGAGACGACCTTTTTCGCTCTTAGCCGCCGGCAGGTGAAGCTGTTCTCACAATCAACGCATCGGCTTCCACGGCTTGTTTCCGTGATTATGAGAAGGCCCGGGCAATTGTTAGGGTGTCTGCTGTTCGGGAATATGACGGTAAACGTGCTGTTTTTTGCGGCGTCGAGCGTTCTGGCGATTGATATAGGCAGGAGATATGGAGTCACAGCCGGGACTGTGACGGGAGTAGTGAATTTTCTGCTTCTTGTTTTGTTAGGCGAGATACTGCCCAAGTCAGCGGCGTATATAAATACCCGGCCAATTGCCGTGGCGATGGCCGTGCCGACTTACCTGTGTGTCAGGGTATTCTCTCCCATCGTGTCGCTGTTTCGCTTTTTCATAGAAAAACCGACGCTGCGTTTGATTTTAGGCGCTGCGCACCAGCGCAAGCCGATTACAAATATCGAGCTGAAGCAGTTGATCGAGCACGCCCGCAAGGGTGGATTGATTACAGCGGATGAGAACCGGTTCTTGACCGAGACAGTGGAGCTTGGATTGCTGAAGGTGCGTCACGTGATGTGCCCGCGGGTCGATATGGCGGCGTGTGAGATAATGGAAAAGCCGGCTCATTCGGCCGAGCTGATGATGAAAAAACGCATTACAAAGATGCCGGTTTATGCGGGCAGGATTGACAATATTGTGGGCGTTGTGGAACTGCGGGACATAATGCTGCAGCCGGGGACGGCACTTGAGAAACTTGTGCGTAAGGTACACTTTGTGCCTGAGCAGAAAAGGGTCGAATCATTGGTGGAGTTTTTCCGCAAGGCCCGGACGGATATAGCAATAGTAGTTGATGAATACGGCGGTATTGCGGGAACAGTTCGTATCGAAGACGTTGCAGAGGAGCTTATGGGGCCGATGAAAACGGTCGAACAGGGGCGGGAAATCGAGGCGATAGGTCCTCTAAAATATCGGCTGGCAGGACATTTGCCGATTCACGACTGGGCCGAGGCATTCGGAGTGGATGTGGAGGAGACACAGGTATCGACGATTGGCGGACTGGTGACGGAGCTTTTGGGCAGGATACCGAAGCCGGGCGATGAAACTCGGCTGAATAATCTCAAATTCACCGTTGAAAAGGTCAGGAAAAACCGGGTCGAAACGGTGGTCTTGAATCTGGAGCCGCTAAGGAAAAATGGCAGATAAGTTTGTCATATTCGGACTGTTTGTGGTATTCGTTCTTTTCGCGGGGCTGTTCGCCGGCGCTGAGACGGGGATGTACCAGTTGAGCCGCCTGCGGCTTCGGCTGGGAATTCAGCGCAAGCGCCTGTCGTATGTCCTGCTGGGCGGGATTATGGAGGATACGAGAGGCTTGCTTCTGTCGATGCTCGTGGGGACCAATCTTGCGCATTACGGTGCTACGAGCGTTGTTACGGTGCTGTTATACCAACGGTTTGGAGGCGAGCACACGGCGGAATTGGCCGCGACCCTGATTACGGCGCCGATTTTGTTTGTCTTTTCAGAGTTGGTTCCGAAGAACATCTTCTATTACCGGGCGGATTATCTTATGCCGGCGGTGGCTCCTTTAATCGCGGCTTTTCACAAGCTTTTCCGCATAAGCGGAATAGTGCCGCTTCTGAGGCGTTTTTCCTCGATTACTGCTGCATTCGCAGGGGCCTCACAGCCGGGCAAAGGCACCACCGACGCCGCGAGACATCCCCATATCGACGCAATCATACGGCATTCGAAGGAGGAAGGCATACTAAGCGCGACACAGACGGAGATATTCAACCGGCTTTCGGCTATGTCGAACATCAATCTCCGGGCGGTGATGACACAGATGGAGAAAGTGGAAACGGTCGAAGCAAATTGCGACAAAGCCGGGCTTCTGGCCAAACTCGAAAAGTCACGTCACACACGATTGATTGTGCGCGACGGCGGAACCGGAGATGTTGCAGGATTAGTGAATATATACGAGGCACTATACTCGGATGACAGGGACTGGTCGCTGGAGAAATTTACCAGCCCCGTCCGCCGGCTGCCGGCTGAAACGACGGTGACGGAGGCGATGGCGATTATGCGAAAACAGGGTGATGAAATGGTCCTTGTAACAAGAAGGGGCCAGGGCGGAAAGGACAAGCCGGCGGGGATAGTGACAATGAAAGACCTTGCCGAAGAGCTGTTCGGCGAGCTGGCCGAGTGGTAAGCCGGCCGGACTATTCGGATTCGTCGATTAGCCTTGTCACAATCTGGTTGATTGCCTGGCGTGTTGCGCCGTTCGCATTCTTTGTGAGTATGGCGAATATGCAGTCGCCTGCCGGTGTTTCGCAGACCCCGGAGAAGGATTTGACGCCCGCGATGTAGCCGGTTTTGCCGAATATTTTCCCCTTGTACTTCGGGTCGGAGAAGTATTTTGCGATGGTTCCGTCAAGCCCCCCTACTGCTAACGTCTCCTTATATCGCTGCCAGTTGCGATTCTTATAGAGGTCGAGCAGCACGGCGGAAATAGCATTTGCGCTTAGGCGGTTTTTATCACTAAGCCCGCTGGCGTCGTCGATAGTGAACTGGTCAGGCGGCACCGCCAGCGACAGCAGATACCCCGATATGCATCGTTGTCCCGAGGGCCAGGAACCGTGCCTTTGCGAGGGCTGACGTTGTGCGGAAATGGTCTTCAGCAATGCCTCGGCGGCAAGGCCTAAGCTGTCCTTGTTGCACCGCTCGAAGACGTCCCAGACACTGGTTCTATAGACCTCGATGGTCTTAAAGTCATTGTCTATCGAGACCTCTCTTCCGAGCAACTGTCCCCTTACGCGGATACCGCGGAATTTAAGCTCCTCAGCCAACAAAAAGCCGAAGAACGCGGCCGGTCGGTCGATTGTAACGCGGACCGGCTGGCACCGCTGGAAGCATTTGCCTAAGACGGTTATGACCTTTGAGCCGGGCTGACGAGAGCACCATACAGTATCGGGCGGCCTCGAAGCGGGCGTGCATTTATTGATGATTTCGACGTAGCGCGTGGGCGGGTCGAGAACAAGCTCAACCCTGCGGCCGACGGTTTCGGCTGTTACATCGACGCAGTTGCCGTTGTAATTGAGCCCGCTGACCTCGCAGGCATACCAGCGGTTGAGCTGCTCTCTCGGCCAGCTCGGGTGGACGCGCTCGTCGTCGAATATGGAGCTGTCAACGATGATATCGTTGACGGAGCTTACCTTATTGAGGCGAAGCTGGTGGGCGATATCCTGTAGCATCCAGCGGGGGTCGAGGCCGCGGCTTTCTAAGGTCTGCTTGTCGCCGAGCAGCGGGTCGCCGCTGCCGATAATGGCAATTGTGTCGCCAATCAGTCCGACGCGGGTTTGATAAAGAAAGTCCGGCCCTAAGAGCTTCAGTGCGGCTGCGGTGGTAATAATCTTCATATTCGATGCCGGCACCATCGGGCTTGAAGCATTTCGACTGTAAAGGATGGAGCCGGTCTTGGCGTTGAGGATTTGAACGGCGAACGTGACGTTTTTCTGCGAATCCGATGTGACAATTGAGTCGATTTGCTGCGCCAGCTCGGCACGGACTGTGCCGGATATCGCAAGGATAACAGCAAACGAAACCAAAAATCCTTTCAGGCCGGGTTTCATAATTGCCCTTTACTAACAAAAGTCGGCGGCAATTTCAAGGGCGGTATTATACGGTTCAGCCGGGATGCTTTGTTGACGGGGGCTGGGATTTTGCTAAAATGCCAACTTTTGAACCAGGGCGGGGAAAGCACATATTTGAAGGCGCCAGGTTTAAGGAGTGTGGCCGTGAGCAGGATAAGGATATTGGTCGCAGTGTTATTAGTGCTGGTCGGAAGCGGTATCTGTGCGGCGGACGTGGGAGCCGACCCCGCAAAAGAAAATGCCGAACTGAAAGCCAGAATTGAAAAATTGGAAAAAGAGCTGGCCGAGTTGAAAAAAATCGTAATGGAGCAGGAGGCCGCAAATACAAAAGCCGCCGTTGTAAAGCCGACGCTCGCCGAGCCGGTCAAGCTCGAAGAAAAGGATATCGAAAGAATTGCCGCTATGGTCAAAGCGGGCGAGAAAAAGCCCGTAACATCCGGGCTGGATATCCAGCTTTACGGGAGATTGAAATTCGACGCCGCGTTTGACACTTCGAGGATGAGCGAGGGTAACTTTGCGAGGTGGGTGGAGTCGGAAGCAAGCAACAAAAACGATAACGAGCTTAATCTTACGGCCAATGAAAGCCGGCTTGGAATGTGGATTTACGGGCCGAAGGACGAGGAATTCAATACAAGCGGGAGAGTGGAAATCGACTTCTTCGGCGGCGGCTCGGAAAACAAATCGAATCCGATGATGCGACACGCGTATATGAACCTTATGTGGCCGGACAAAAAATTCAGCATATTAGCCGGACAAACCTCGGACGTAATCTCGCCATTGGTCCCTTATACACTGAACTACTCCGTTGCGTGGTGGGCAGGAAATATCGGCTACCGTCGCCCACAGATTCGCCTGACCAAAGCTTTCGCACTCGACCCGAATACCGAGCTGAAGGTCGAAGCCGCTCTGGCGAGGACCATCGGCTCATCGGGAAGTTTCACCCCCGGAGACGCTGGCGAGGATGCCGGATTGCCCGTATTCGAGGGCCGCGTCAGTCTGACATTCCCCTGGGTGGAGCATAAGCCGACGACAATTGGTTTTTCGGGCCACTGGGCAAAGGAAGAGTATGATACCGACGCCAACGGGACAAGCGACAAATTCGATAGCTGGTCGCTGAACCTCGATATTACTCAGCCAATCAACGAGTGGCTTACTATCAAAGGCGAGCTGTTCACCGGCGAAAATCTTAGCGCCTACCTCGGCGGCATAGGCCAGGGCGTCAGAAATATCGGCACCCCGTCATCGCCGATATATGACAAGGAAATCAGCAGCAAAGGCGGCTGGGTTGCCGCCTCAATCGGGCCATGTGATAAATGGAGCTTCAATCTCGGTGTTACTATTGACGACCCGGCCAATAACGACCTGAGCTCCGTCAGCGGCAGCAACCGCGAATACAACCGCTCGCTCTTCGGAAACGTCATTTACTCGGTGGACAAGAACACCGAAATCGGCTTTGAGCTGTCGCAGTGGCATACCGAATACGTCGGCCAGCGAGACGCCGACAGCATCCGCGCCCAAACGTCTTTCATTTACAAATTTTAAAATCGTAGCGCAGCGAAGACCCCGGAATGACTTTATCCGGGATCCAGGATTTTTGTCTTTATCACCTCACCAAACAAATCTTCCCACCGTGGATTCAATTGTTCGATTATCCTGATTTTCCACCGCCGATTCCACTTCTTTAGTTGTTTTTCCCTTCTGATTGCCTCTTCCAGATTTTTATATTTTTCGTAATACACAAGTTTCCGAACGTCATATTTTGCTGCGAACTGATTTGCCCTGCTATCTTTATGTCTTATTATTCGTTGCCCCAAATCCTTCGTCATCCCCACATATAGCGTCCCATTCCGTTTATTTGCCAGTATATACACACAATATTCTTGCATAAATCATATTATAACTCATTCATCAGTTGCTTACCTCCCTGCCCCGGCAACCTTTGTCATTCCGAGCGTACCTGTGGTGAGCGCAGTCGAACCAGTCGAGGAATCTATTAACTCTAAATGCCGCAGGCATCCTTATCGGTTAACTTAACCCTCCCCCCAATCCCTTTGGCGGATAAATATCGGATCAGAGCAAGAAACTCGTCTCGCGAACCGCTGCCTTTCTCACCTTTGTCGTTTTGAGGATCATCCATTCACCTGCGAACCGGCTTCGTTCTCAACCCTATCAGGTTAAGGTATATATATTGCTTTTTAACCAAAAATCAAGCTTGCATTTGTCAGAATATCGATTTTAATTATAGCGGTTTAGATGTATTCCCTGTAGCATTCCGAGGGGATATATCTCTGAGATAGAGAGGTCAGGACATAAAACACACTTAGGGAGATATAAAATTTATACCTTTCATAAAGACTTTCAATTGATTATATACCTTATATGCTGCAACGATAATCACAACAGTTT
>Ga0315537_1000533_pt1 | contig 29773 bp, 27 predicted proteins | sample SalMarSW160270MG_FD_203091 | JGI IMG/M metagenome (GOLD analysis project Ga0315537, IMG submission 203091) | Salt marsh sediment microbial communities from the Plum Island Ecosystem LTER, Massachusetts, United States - Salt Marsh Sediment SW1602-70 ...
GGGCTCATCCAGGGTTCGGCAGAGGGCCAGCGGGGCTAAGTCCATAATATATGGCTCAATGCCGGCTGTTTTTAGCATCCGGTATGCAGCGTCAGCTACATTGCGGGGAAAGGCAGCCAGGAAAACACGTGTCTCCCCCACCGACGCTGGAATACGCTGGTAAGAAAGGTAGACTTCATCCAAGGGTACCGGTATCACCCTAGCCGCTTCCTGCTTGACCGCTTCAGGTAGTATGGCCTCAGGTAGCTCGGGCAGGGAGATAAGACGGTACAGAGAGTTGAGCCCGCTTAAACCCACAATGTACTTCCCCCCACTCTCCTTTACCATCTTGAGCAGTTCCTTGATTTTTTCCGCCATCTGGGCTTCATCAAGGACTACCCCCTGGCTGACCAGACCCGGCTCCAGGTACAGGCTGGCCCACTTCTTTACCTGATTGCCCTCAACCACCACCAGGTTAACCGTGTTATCATTGATAAATAGAGTTTTAATTTTTTTAGCCATCATTATCACCTTGGAAATCCATAGATTGCGAGTTCAAGAGTAGCCTCCGGACCCGTCTCGCTGCCTTCTATTTCTTCCGGAGGTTCAAGACCATCTATAGCCGCCACTCTGATAGTTGCCACGCCAAAGTCCGGGGTGGTGGCTACGAGATGAATAAATTCGAGAACCTTATCCACCGTCTCGTCAATGTAAACTTCAAAATATCCCGCGGTACCGGGAGGTGATTCTGCATTCTCCAATACCACCTCAACAGTGGTGACAGCGTAGACAATATCCGTTCCCTTTACCTTTTCGTTCAACGGTTCTGAAGCGGTGAGCTCTGTTATCCGCAGGTCACACTGCTCAGCAAGCTTGAATATCGTTTCGTCGTATTCAATGCTTTCCACCGACTTGGGGAATCTTCCCTCGCTCTTGCTAAGCGCTAACATGGCTTTATCCAGCTCACCTTCCCATTGGGCCAGCTGGCCGGCCAAATCCTCCCTTTGCGCGACAAGCTCGGGCAGGAGACCCTGAGTTCTAGTCAGGCTGGCATTTAAATGCTCCCGCTCTCCCGACTGCCCTGAATACATAACGAAGATGATGGCAAAGACAAGAATGAAAATGCCAACTCCCAGAACTATTAAGGCTGTCTTGCTTACTTTCATTTGCTCACCCCTTTACTAGATAACTAATTGTGCCACCGCTGGTAATCGAACTACGGAAGGAGAGAATGATATAGCTCAGGGTAAAACCATCACCAGTAGTAGGTATATCAATCTGAGCCGAGGTATCCCCCGGCCTCAGTATTCCGCTGCCTGGCGGAGTCCCCCAGGGAACGTAAAAGGTATCAATATCTATACCACTGGCGGTAATCCCTAGAGACACGCTATTCCAGACATTATTCCAGGGGGTACCTGTGCCGTCGAGCAGATATTCCCCGGTACCGCTAGGTCCAGTAACCTTAAAAGAATCGCCAGTTTTGTCTTCGTCTCCCTCGCCAACAAAGCAGGTAATCTTGGCGGCATCGGCCTCGCCGGTAATCGGCTGCGGGACAAGGAAGCCGCTAACATTGCCCCCGGGCTCACCATCGCCATCAAAATCGGGATTGCTCTGGCTTACGCCCTCGGGATAGCTTTCTTTAAACGTAAAATTGGGGTCGGATATATCGTAAAGATACAACTGGTGTCCTTTCATATCGGGGGTGGAGTAGATGATAACCACCGACCAGCCGGCATAAGAAGCATTGTATCGTCCGCCGTAACTCGACTCCCCAGGCAGCATATGGGCTGGGGTGCCCAGGGGATAGGCGGTGTAATCGCCGGTGTCATGGCCAGTGCCGTTATAGAGAGTAAACGAATAATAATCGCCATCGGTTGTCTCATCGGGTAAACCGGGATAGCCTGGCTTGAGCAGATTTATCACCGAAGTATCATCATGACTGGCATGCCCCAAGGTAAAGGTATAGGTGCCGCTACCACTGGGGTTAATCGCATCCTCAACCGGTGTCTTGACCAGGTCAGTGGCGTCATAAAGGCAGGTGTAGTACCAACACGCCGGAGAGTCATTAGTTTTAGGCCATACCTGCCACTGGTGAGTGGTTATATCCTGCATGACGCCATCACCACCGAAATTGACGGTGTTAACCTTAGCATTTGTCTCAACCAGTGTTTCCAGGTCAGCCGGGGTAGGGCTGGTGGGATACACTAGCCCCGTCCCGTTGTCTTGGGGAACACCCCAGTCGTTTGGGTCAGCACTCCAGCTCCACACGGTGTTGGTGTGTTGATGATGACCATGACCAGTCGTAGTCGTAGTCGCTGTCCAGTAGTAATGGTCTATGAACCCTGACCAGTAAAGGTAGGCAGCCTCCACGATGGCATCTGGTGGAATATAGCCGACGCCGTTTGGATTACTACTCTGGATGGTGGTACTGCTCTCCTTAAGAAGCTGGTTGCGGTAATCTGGGTCTCCTGTTATCAAGCTGTTGCCAACAGCAACATAGTCCCCCGATATGGTAGAACCCAGTTGACGCATCTCACTTTTGGCGGTATAGGCCTCAACAATAGTTTGCTTCCCGGCAGTGGTACCGGGACCGGGGTCGGTAGCCGTGGAAGTAACCTTATAGACCTTGACATCGGCATCCCAGGCATAATCAACGCTATCAACGCCGCTGGTGTTTATCCAGGAAAGGGCAGCCCCAGGATTTACATTCTCCGGGCCGGAGAACTGGAAGGTGAAGCTTCTCTCCAGGGGAGAGCCGGTAGTACCAGGGAAATTTACCAGCGGAATAGAGCCAAAGTCCCATACCACGGCTTTGCCACTGCAGTAGTCCTCAGGATCATCCGGCTCAAGGTCGAGGCTACAACTGTCATCCACGTAATCAAAGCCGGGCGGCAGCCATATCCCTACCGTGTCTACACTCAGGGCAGCGGGGTCATCACCTTCATCATAATAATAGGCTATCTTAATCTGGTACGTTGACGCCGCCGACACACTGCCGCTTATTATCAGCCTGGGGGGATCACCCCCGATACCTTCAATAATTTCCCTGGCTGCACCGGGGGCCGGAGCATCTATACCATCGGGAATCCAGATATTTCGTAGAGCAACATTTACTTCTTTACCATTTACATCCTCGGGCAGGTCGTAATTCCACTCGTTGGAAGGGCTGTAGTCATAATAGGCATATGGGTCGTAGCCAGTGAATAATGTTTCCAGCTGTTCATTCTCTACCTGCCACAAGCCATCTTCAATACCGGAGTCGGCAGAATAGAAAAGCCGCATCCTCTCCTCATAGACTTCTTTCCCCGTCTTGAGCCCCGTACCTACATGACTCAACATCGGTGCGATGACGAGGGCGCTCACGAGCATCAACAGAACCACTATCATCAGCGCCTGTCCCTTTTCACCTTTTACCAGTTTGTTTAATTTCATTCTCCTCACTCCCCATCATCTAATACTGATTATTACGAGCCTGGCCTGGGAATAACTTCATATGTCCTGGTTTCAATTTGTGCCGCTGAGCCAGCGCCCACCTGAACCGTTACCGTGAAAGTAAGTTTGCCACTGGTATATACACAACTGGTATTTGCCGGGTCCGGGTCAATAAATTCAGCTACAGTAGTAGTCTCGGTGACTCCATTCTCATCCTGAACCCGCTGCAGTTCCTTAAGCCCACCGCCAGACATATCTTCCAAGGTATAAGCAACCTGATACACATTGCCATCCCAATCAGTCCAGTTCAGGGTGATGGACTCAAGCTCACCGGAGTCTTCCACAATAACCGGCGCCTGCTGAGCCATCTGGGCATCACGGCTGACCCAGTAGCCGGCACTCTGTACCTGCCTGACCGCAGTCATGTGGTTAGAGGTGCGGCCACTGCTATCAACTATCTGGAAAATAGTCATGGTAACACTACCGGCGATAAGACCGCTAATGGCTATAGCTATCATCAGCTCAATCAGGGTGAAACCCTTCTGGCCTTTGTGTATCAAGCTTAACCTTGGAAATTTCATCGAAATGCCCTGTATCCCTCTAAGGAGAATGTCGTTATTTTATCGCCAATAGTATGTGTTATAACCACCGTGATGCTCTGGATACCATCGTCATTAGTAGTCCCATCACCGCAGGGGTCCAGTCGCACGGCACCAACATCAATTTCATAGCCATCGGGAATATTCGGGATTTCAGGATATATTGGATGCCCAGGTTCGAGATTGGCATCGTAAGGCTGCTGCCTGACGTATTCCATCTGAGTCCGCGCCAGACTTTCGGCGGTGGCCCGCTCGTCAGCCATAATGATAGCCCTGGAGCCAGCAGCCAGAGCGCCGAGATAGGCGACAGCTACTATGCCCAGCAAAGCTATGGCTAGTGCTACCTCCATTAGGCTGAAGCCTTTTTCATCTTTCATCGCTCTTAGCTCCTAGACACTCATTTGGCCGTAGATTGAATACATAGCTGAAACTAGAGAGACGGCAATAAAGCCAATTACTACGGCGATAATTATAATCATGGCCGGCTGAATGAGCCCTACAGCAGAACTCGTCCTGTCATCAGCCTCAACCTCGTAGCTCTGAGCTACCGTAGTTAGCGTGCTGTCCAGGTTGCCGGTTTCTTCGCCAACTCCCACCATCTGCACCATCAAGGGCAGGAAGAGTTTATTTTTGCTCATGGGCTTGGATAAGCCCTGGCCTCTAATCAACTCCTGCTGAACCTCGGTTAGCGCCTCGACCACAACCTTGTTGTTGCTGCCGTGAATCACCAGCGACATTATTTCGGGCAAGGGTAAGCCAACCTTGAATAGGAGTGCCATAGTCCGGCAACAACGGCCAAGCTCGCCTAAGACATTAATTCGGCCCACTACTGGCAAAGAGAGCATTAATTTATCCAACTGATATCTGCCGGCTGGCGTCTTGATGTATAAAGAGCCTATAATAATCGCCGCCACCATCGCCAGAATTATGAAAAGCCCGTACTGGAGAAGCCACCCAGATACGTCCAGAAGTATCCGTGTTGGTGTCGGTAGTTCAACGCCGAAAGACCCGTACAGGTCAATAAAGGTGGGCATGACAAACGCAACCAGTATGGCTACCACTACAACGGCTACAACGGCCATAATAATGGGATACATAAGAGCGGCTTTAATCTTCTTTTCGGTGATAAGGCTCCTCTCCAGATGATCAGCCATCTGCCGCAGCACCACCTCCATGTTGCCACCTTGCTCGCCAGCCGCTATCGTCCGGTGATAAATTTCAGGGAAAGCCCGCGGGTGTTTGCTCAAGGCAGTGGATAACGAACTGCCGCCGCGAATGTCAGAGGCTACCTGGCCAATTATCGCCTTGAAACCGCGATTGGTTGACTGGCCCTGTAATAGCTCTAAAGCGGTAACAATGTCAGTGCCGGATTCAAGAAGTAAAGCCAGCTGGCGGGAAAACATTATTATCTCTCTTGGCTTTACCCGCGAAAAGCGGCCGGTAACACTGCCCAGGTTTAAGAAGGGGGTTATCGTCTTCAGGCTGACCAGTTGGTAGCCGCCATAGTTGAGCAGGCTGGTGGCGGCCCCTTCGTCGGTGGCCGAAAGCCTGCCTTTGACCAGTTTTTTATCCGTTGTGTAAGCTATATACTGAAACTCCATGATACCTCCAAGACCACTAGTCTCCCGAATAGGCATTACGCAAAACTTCAGAGGGAGTGGTTATACCTTCCTTTACCTTGCGCATACCATCGTTCATCATCGTTACCATGCCTTCCTTGATTGCCTGGGCACGGATCTCACTGCTGCTCACCAGGCTAGTAACCATCGTCCTTATGGTGTCACTCATGGCCATAATCTCAAATATGCCGACCCTGCCCAGATAACCGGTATAAGCACATGACTTGCAGCCGGTGCCGTATACGAACTCAGTCCGCTTCTCCCTCATCTCTTTTTCGTAGGCCATCTGCTCTATCAGCGGCGCCTCAATAAGATGGCTGCAATCAGGACAAACACGACGCACCATCCGTTGGCCTATAATGCCAAGAACCGCCGAGGCGATTAAGAAAGGCTCTACGTGCAGGTCAATGAGACGGGAGAGCACACTGGAAGAATCGCTGGCGTGGACAGAGGATAGCATCAGGTGACCGGTGAGGGCGGCTTGGACCGCTATGTTGGCTGTTTCACTATCACGTATCTCGCCCACCATTATCACATCTGGGTCAAGACGAAGTATGCTCCGCAGTCCGCTGGCAAAGGTAATGCCGGCTTGAGGATTGACCTGAATCTGATTGATATCTTTAAACCGATATTCGGCCGGGTCTTCAATGGTAATGATGTTTCTCCCCAGAGAGTCGAGAGAGTTGATTGAGGCATATAAAGTGGTGGTCTTGCCCGCCCCGGTAGGACCGCTAGTTAAAATCATGCCGTAGGGAATCTTGAGCATGGCTTCATACTTGGCCTGATTTTCGGACAACATGCCAAGTTCAGCTAGCCCTAAAGCCGCTACCGACTTATCTAACAGGCGCAGCACCGCCATCTCGCCGGTAACCGTGGGAGAGGTGGCTACGCGAATGTCTATCTCCCGCCCTTTAGCCTTAACCGAGAACTGGCCATCCTGAGCCCGATGACGGTCGGCAATATTTAAGTCGGCCAGAATCTTGATCCGGGAAAGTAGGGCTAAATGTATATTGAGCGGTAGCGACATCAGGTCCTGAAGGGTGCCATCAATACGGTAGCGCACCCTTAACCTGTCCTCTTCCGGCTCAATGTGGATATCAGAGGAACGGGCTTTGACCGCCTCTTCGATAATAAGGTTGAGCGCCTGAGCCAGAGGAGCGTTAGTATCAGTACTGATGGCCAGCCTCTCTGCGGCTGCCTCATCAGAAACGTTAACGCGAGAAAGCTGGTTTTCGATCTCGCCATAGCCTTTGTAGTTGAAGTCGACAGCCTCCCTGACTGCATCGGCACTGGCGGCTACGGGTTTAATCCTCATCCGGCTCAACGCCGTAAAAGCCTCCAGGGCAAAGATGTCAGTGGGGTCTGCCATGGCTACCTCTAAGGTATTGCCGGATATCGCCAGCGGAATGGCACCGTACCTTCTGGCCATTACCTCGGGAATTAATTGCAGTGCTTCCGGCTGAGGGGCATGCCTTAAGTGTTTCTGCTCGGGTTTAGCTGCCGGAACTTCCACCTTTTTTTCTGGTGCCGGCTTCTCCTCCGGTGGAGCTGGTTTTTCTTCGGTGATCACAGCTTGGGAAGCCGGATCGTGATTTAACTCAAATACTTTTATCCGCTGGTGCTCGGCAAATTGCTTGGCTTCAGGGCTGAGCCGGGGTGAGATAACAATGGCTTTCTCATCAACACCTACCTCATAGGCCTTGGTGTCAAATATGGATACCTCCTCCAGACCTACCTCTTCTTCCCCATTGATGAAATCTATGCCCAGGCTGTGGCTGACCTGGTCGGTGTTGGTATAGGCTAGTACATCAAAGTTATATTCTAGCCCGGAGCGGCCCCGGATTTTGGCTTTTTCCTCGACAGTATAGCCCCGACTGATCAGGGATTCCACTAGCTCCTCCTTGGTCCCAAATTTGAGGGGCTCCACCGGCTGAGCCGGCTGCTGTGGCTTCAATTCTAACATTGACTCCATCTGCTCTACGCCAATGACCTTTATCCGTTGCTTCTGGGCTAACTGCTTTGCCTCCTGGCTGAGCTCGGGTATTGCAATAAGAACCCGACCCTGGATGCCGGTATCGTAGGCTTTATTGGCAAAACTAAAGATAGCGGCTACCTCCGAATCCATGTCACCACCAGCGATAACGCAGATTGCAATTTTGTAAGTGGTGAAACCGTCATCCTTCTGAGCCAGCATGTCAAAGGTATGCTCAATCCCAGACTTGCCCAGAAGCTTGGCTCCCTCAGTTATTCCATAGCCCTGCTTCTCAAGATAGTCTCTAACCTGGGCTTTTAGTCCTTCGTCAATTTGCACCTGACTCATCTCATCTCCCATTCCTAGATATCACACCAAATTAAGACTTTACCTCCGCTGGAATCCAGCCGTTGCGCATGGCCAGGGCCACAGCATGAGCCCTGTCATTGGCATTAAGCTTGCGCAGAATAGAGCTAACATGATTCTTTATCGTCTGCTCGCTGATTTCCAGAATGCGGGCAATCTGCTTATTTGAGTTACCCTGGGCAATGTAGTTCAGAATCTGGGTCTCACGGTAGGTGAGAGGGGCAGTTACCGTCTCCATGACTTTGCCCGCCGAGACTATGTCCCGAAATTGCCTTAAGACATGCTCGGCGACCGCCGGCCTGGTAATAAGGCTGTCATTGATGGGGTATTCACCATGACAGGCCCGCCTTATCATGCTGACCAGGTCTTCGGTAGTGGTATTTTTATTGAGGTAAGCTACGGCACCGGTCTTAATAACCTCAAATAGCTCATCGTCATTGGAGTTGGGGCTCAGCATAACTACTTTACTGTTGGGATAGCGACGAACAATCTTTCGACCTAGTTCCAGCCCGCTTAAGGCCGGAAAATTAATGTCCAGCAGGACAACATCCGGGGACTCGGCTTCAATTATATCTAGTGACTCATCATTGGGGGCACCCTCCAGCACCCTGAACCCGGCCTGCTCCGATAGTGCCTGCCGTACGCCAGACCGGAAAAATACCTGCTTGTCAATTATCACTACCGTAATCTCGTTCATCCGGACACCCCTTCACCAGATTTGCTAAAAAGTTCGTCTCCACCATTGTTGTGCTGTTCAGCAAGGAAGATGGAAACGTCCTCCTGCCGGAATCTCCTGTCACCCCGAGAACCGATACGATACGCCTTTATTACTCCCTGATTACTCCACCGCCTTACCGTATTAATATGTACATTGAGAAGGCGGGCTACATCGCTCGTAGTCAGCATGGGGTCAATATTGTTACGATTTCCATTTGCCATAGCTTGCTCCCTCTCCTGAACTACCTAAACCTCACTACTTACTACTGTAAATTATCTTACTTCTCGTAACAATCACCCAAAGGGGCTACCCGAAGGTAGTAATTAGTAATAGTACTTTTGGACTAGGCGGAGAGGTGGGGAAGCAAATAGGTGAGGAAAATGTACCTATGGGCAGGGGATTAAGAGGATTAAGACCGGGTGAGGAGACTCACTACCGGCTACGCCTTCTGTAGAACCAGAAGACGAGGCCAGCCAGCACCAGGCCGATGACGCCGTAAAGGATATACCAGACCACGCCGGACATGGCCGTGCGGGAAAAGCCAACGTAGAATAACCCCACTGTTGACCACCCGCCCTCATTGGCGGCGCCATCTACCGCCTTTACCCGCCAGTAGTAGGCTTTCTGGCCGGCTGGTGCCAGCTTCTCGCCCTCGGTCAAAGTATATTCCGAGAGGGGTAAGCTTTCCTTCTCCACCAATATGGTGTTGAAATTAACGTCCGAGGCAACCTGAAGGGTATAGCTCACACCGCTGGGGTCGGTGACATCCCCCCAATCAAAGCGTGCCTTTTCCTCAGCTGTGCCGGCAGTCTCCGGCAGTTGTGCCACCGGCACCGGCGGCACCTCTGATTCCATAATGAAAGTGGCGGTTGACGTGGTGGGACCATCAGTGGCCTTTATAACATGGCTCCCGGCAACGCTGGGGGGGACGGTAAAGACGGTTGTGAAGTTTCCATTAGCGTCGGCGGCGGCAGTTTCCGTAGCGATAACTGCATCACCTTCATTATAAGTAATGGTAACCGCCGCCCCGCTGGCAAAGCCAACACCGTAGATAGTAAGCTCCATACCGGCATGGCCGGGGGAGGAGGCGGCGGTAGCCGGGCTAAGCCTTATGCCGCCCAGCACCATTAGCTGGGCCTCAGCTTTATTGATATTCCTGTCCGAGGCTACCACCTTTATGGTAGTGGGGCTATCGTACAGGGGGGCAGTGAAAACACAATTAAATCCACCCCGGTAATTGGTCTCTACGTAATACGGGGTAGTATCAACTCTATTACCGTCAAGGGTGAGGGTGATAGCATACTCCGCCCTAAATCCGGCGCCGACAACCTCCACCTCTTTACCCCCTTCCTGCTGGGGCGGAACCAGGGTTATCTTTGGCTCAACAGTGAACACAACCTCGGGCTGATCACCCGACTGGTCAGCCACGATTATGACATGCTCACCCATAAGGCCATCGGGAATAACAACGGTGCAGGTGAATTTACCCTCGCTATCGGTCATGGTATCACCGCTTATTATGTCAATCACCTCATCATCATATTCAACGGCTATTGCCTGTTCCCGGCGAAGGCCTTCTCCGCTAATCTCAACCTCATCGCCCACCGAGCCCTCTTCTGGCTCCAGCCAGATTTCGCCGCCAATTATGGTAAAGGTAGCAATGGCCACTATCTCCTTATTGGCACGGACGGCATAAACATAATACTCCCCGCCATGCACATCTTCCTTATGGGTACCATCCTCAAGTCTGTCCGGCACCTTAAAATCGGTGGTATCGCTGTTTATACGCATGTAGGCCCTGACCTGGCTATCGATTTCATCGCCGATATCGGCTTTATTGCTGGAAAAGTAAAAGCGTACTGTTTCACTACCCGTGTGCTTGATAACAACCCATTGGCCGATTTTGCCCTCATTGGGGTCAAGCCTGACGGATGCCGCCGCTGCCGAACCGGCAGCAAAGACCGATAACAGCAGGGCAATTACCATGCTTAAGGCCAGCCGGCGACAAATTTGGCGGTATTTCATTCTACCATCAATAATAGGTTTCAATATGCCATCTGTCAATCACTCTTTTTTCCTATTCCATCATCAATCGTCGGGGATTTATATTGGCTTTAGCTATGTGCTATACTGTGTTCAAGAGTAAAGACGATGAGAAACAAGCTGACTGCCTCTATCCAGAAGCAGGTGGAGCAAGCCATCACCATCCTTAAACGGGGTGGCATAGTTGTCTGTCCCACCGATACCGTCTACGGGGTGGGCGCCGCTATTAACATCGAGCGGGCGGTGGAGAGGGTCTACCAGATAAAGGGGCGGCCGCTTGGTAGAGCGCTTCCCATATTGCTGGCCGATAAATCCCAGATAGCCGAGGTGGCTAAGGTAGTTCCGCCGCTTGCCTGGCGCCTGGCCGACAGGTTTTTTCCCGGTGCCCTGACTATAGTGCTGTTCAAGGCTGATTCGGTTTCCGATATTGTCACCGGCGGGCTTAAAACCGTCGCCGTCCGCATTGCCGACCACCCCATCCCCATCGCTGTCGTCCGGGGGCTGGGGGCTCCCATCGTGGGCACCAGCGCCAATCTTAGCGGAAGCCCGAGCGCCTTGACTGCCGAAGAAGCCCGTGACCAGCTGGGCGAGTGGGTAGACATGATTATAGATGGCGGCCGCTGCCCCGGCGGCACAGAATCAACCATCATTGATCTGACCGGGGAGAGGCCGCGGATTCTGCGCAAGGGCCCTATATCACTGGAGGAACTAAAGGAAGTATGCCCAAGCCTGGCCCCGGCTTAAGGAGATTAAGTAATGCGTATTGCTATTGGCTCTGACCACAGAGGGGTAGAACTGAAAAAATCCATTATCAACCTGCTTGAGGAAACGGGGCATGAGTTTGAGGACTTCGGCAGTTATAACACCGAGTCGGTAGATTTTCCCGATTTTGCCTTGCAAGTGGCCGAGGGGGTGGCCGGGGGCGATTTTGAACGCGGCATACTGATCTGCGATACCGGCATCGGCATGTGTATCGCCGCCAATAAGGTGAAGGGAATCAGGGCCGCCCTTTGCTACAATGCTTTCAACGCCCGCCGCGCCCGCCAGCACAACGACGCCAATATCCTCTGTCTGGGGGGAGGTGAAAAGCAACTGCAGGACCCGGTAGCAGAAATAGTCGACGCCTTCCTTAATACCGAGTTCGAGGGGGGAAGGCACCAGCGCCGCATAGACAAGATAACGGCTATGGAGGGCTAAAATAGATACCTCCAAGGAGAGGGAAGTTGACAATAAATAGGAACTATGCTATCTTATCTTGTAATGAACGCGCTAAATGTTATTTTGGTAATTATTGTTATGAAGCAAAGCCCGTAAGTGGGGTTTCGCCACAACATGCCGTCCCCACGGGACGGCTTTTTTTATATAATAGGGAAAAAGGGAAATAGAATATGAAAAGCGACGCTGTTAAACGAGGTATAGAGCGGGCTCCGCACCGGGCGCTGATGCACGCCGTGGGCTGGAGCCGGGCCGATATAGATAAGCCGCTTATCGGGATCATCAACAGCTTTACCGAGATTGTCCCCGGGCATATACACCTGCCCCAGATCGCCCAGGCGGTTAAGGCCGGGGTGTGGAGCGGTGGCGGCGTCCCATTTGAGGTTAATACTATCGCCGTCTGCGACGGCATTGCCATGAACCACCCGGGCATGAAGTACAGCCTGCCCAGCCGTGAGCTCATCGCCGACTCTGTGGAGATAATGGCCGAGGCCCACGCCTTTGACGCCCTGGTCTTTATCCCCAACTGCGACAAGATAATCCCCGGGATGCTGATGGCAGCAGTGAGGTTGAACCTGCCGGCTATCTTCGTCAGCGGCGGTCCTATGCTGGCCGGGCGCCGGGAGGTTAACGGCCGGGAGGAGCGGGTGGATGTTAACACTATCTTTGAGGCGGTGGGCCAGGTAGCCGCCGGCAAGATGAAGCCGGAGGAACTGGAGGAGCTGGAGGAGCTGGCCTGCCCCGGATGCGGCAGCTGCTCGGGGATGTTCACCGCCAACACCATGAACTGCCTGACCGAAGCCCTGGGCATGGGGCTGGCCGGCAACGGCACCATCCCGGCAGTAGACGCTAAACGGATTGAACTAGCCAGAAGCGCCGGAGAGCAGGTGATGAGGCTGCTGGCCGAGAATATACGACCCAGGGATATTATTACCCGGGAGGCGGTTGATAACGCCTTCGCCGTTGATATGGCGCTGGGGGGCAGCACCAATTCCGTCCTGCACCTCATGGCTATAGCCCACGAGGCCGGGGTTGATTTCCCGCTGGCCAGGGTGAATGAGATAAGCCAGCGCACCCCCCACCTGGCCAAGATGAGGCCGGCCGGCGACTATCACCTCGAGGACCTGGACCGCGCCGGCGGCATACCAGCCGTGATGAAGGAGCTAAAAACGCTGTTGAACCTGAAGGTGAAGACGGTTACCGGGAAAGCGCTGGCCGAGGTTATCGCCGAAAGCCGAAATAATAATCAAGAGGTTATCCGCCCCTTTGCCCAGCCTCATTCCCCCACCGGCGGCCTGGCTATCCTTTTCGGCAACCTGGCGCCGGAGGGAGGGGTGGTCAAAAGGGCGGCCGTGGCCCCGGAGATGATGGCGCACCGGGGAGCAGCCCGCGTCTTTGACTCCGAGGAAGAGGCCACTAAGGCTATTATGAGTAAGAAAATAAAGTCGCAAGAGGTGGTGGTCATCCGCTACGAGGGGCCTAAAGGCGGGCCGGGGATGAGGGAGATGCTCACCCCGACATCACTGCTCAGCGGGATGGGCATGGATAAAGAGGTGGCCCTTATCACCGACGGGCGTTTCTCGGGAGCGACGCGGGGGGCGGCTATCGGCCATGTTTCCCCCGAAGCCGCCAGCCGGGGGCCTATCGCCGCCCTAAAAGACGGGGACATAATCAAGATTGATATTGAAAACTACAAGCTCGATGTTGAGCTTTCTGATAAAGAGATATCCGAGCGCCTGGCAAAACTGGCTGATTTTGAACCTAAAGTTAAGACGGGTTACCTCCAGCGCTACGCCGAGAAGGTAACCTCGGCCAGCACCGGCGCCGTGTTTACTAGATAGGGGGCTATTATGAAGTTGACCGGGGCACAAATGATAGGTGAGAGTCTGGTGAAGGAAGGGGTGGAGGTTATCTTTGGCATACTGGGCGGATCTGTCCTGCCCCTGTATGATGTCCTCCCCCATTACCCTCAGCTGCGCCATATACTGGTACGCCACGAGCAGGGAGCGGCCCATGCCGCCGACGGCTACGCCCGGGCTACCGGCAAGGTCGGCGTGTGCTTTGCCACCTCAGGTCCGGGGGCGACCAACCTAGTAACCGGCATCGCCAACGCCTGCCTGGACTCGGTGCCCATAGTGGCTATAACCGGCCAGGTAGCCCGACCTTTTATCGGCAAGGACGCTTTTCAGGAGGTGGATATCACCGGTATCACCCTGCCCATCACCAAGCATAACTACCTGGTGATGGACGCCGCTTCAATACCTGAGATAATTAAAGAGGCCTTCCATCTGGCCAGGACGGGGCGGCCGGGGCCGGTGCTTATCGACCTGCCCCGGGATGTCCAGATAGAGCAGGCGGAGTTTAATTACCCGAATAAGATTAACCGGCCCAGCTATAAGCCGACCCTCAAGGGGCACCCGGCCCAGATTAAGAAGGCGGCCAAGCTGATAAATGAAGCTAAGAAACCGGTTATTATCGCCGGGAGGGGGGTTATTATCTCCGGAGCCTTTGCTGAACTGAAAGAGCTGGTGGAGCAGGCCCAGATACCATTGATTACCACGCTTTTGGGCATCAGCTGCTTCCCCGAGTCCCATGTTTTGAGCTACGGGATGCTGGGTATGCACGGCATGGCTTACGCCAATATGGCGGTCGACGCCGCTGATCTGATTATCGCTATCGGTATGAGGTTTGACGACAGGGCTACGGCCAAGGTAAGCGCTTTCGCCCCTCACGCCAATGTTATCCATATTGATATCGACCCGGCGGAAATCGGCAAAAACGTGCGCGTGGACGTGCCCATAGTCGGCGACGTCAAGTTCGTCCTCAAAGACTTGAATAAACAGGTTGACTCCGCCAGGCATATTGACTGGGTCCGGCAGCTTGATGAATGGCGCCGGGAGCACCCATCGACGACTATCCGGGACAGCCAGAGTCTGCTGCCCCAGTACGTGGTGCGCCAGATTTATGAGGTAACCAGCGGCGAGGCGATTATCGTCACCGGGGTGGGGCAGCATCAGATGTGGGCGGCCCAGTACTACTGGTACGATAAACCCAACACTTTTATCTCGTCGGGGGGGCTGGGGACAATGGGCTTTGGCCTGCCGGCGGCTATCGGGGCTAAAGTGGGCTGCCCCGACAGCACCGTCTGGTGTATTGACGGTGACGGCAGCCTGCAGATGACGATACAGGAGCTGGCCACCGCCGTCCAGGAGAAGGTAGCGGTAAAGATAGCCGTTCTGCATAACACCTACCTGGGAATGGTGAGGCAGTGGCAGGAGATGTTCTACGGCAAGCGCTACGTAGCCACGCCGCTGAGTAGCCCCAACTTTGTCAAGGTTGCCGAAGCCTACGGCCTGCCCGGGTTGAGGGTGGAACGCAGGGAAGAGGTGGTGCCGGCTATCCAGCAGGCAATGGCGGAGCCGGGGCCTTTCCTGGTTGATTTTATCGTCGAACCGGAGGAGAATGTCTACCCGATGGTGCCGCCGGGGGCGTCTCTAGCCGAAGTCCTAGAGGAACCGAAAAAGGGAGCCAGACCTAAAGCGGTTAAGGACTCAGCCAAGCTGCCGGTGAGCAATATCTAAGCCGGGAAGAGAGGTGCAATATGCCCAAACATACTATAGTCGCCCTGGTGGAGGACAAGCCGGGGGTGCTCGACCATATGGCCAGCCTTTTCCGCCGGCGAGGCTTCAATATTGAAAGCATCGCCGTGGGACACAGCGAAGCGCCCCACCTGTCGCGGATGACCCTGGTCGTCAACGGGGCCAACACCATGGTGGAACAGGTCAGGAAACAGCTGGACAAGGTGGTAGATGTGGTCAAGGTCTCCGATATCACCGGCGATAAGGTGATTACCCGGGAACTGGCGCTGGTTAAGGTGAAAGCAACCTCATCGAGCCGCAGCGAGATTATGCAGATTGTCGATATCTTCCGGGCTAAGATAGTCGACGTCGCCGCCGATTCGGTGACCGTCGAGGTCACCGGCGACGAGACTAAAATCGATTCCCTGTTAGACCTGCTGCGCGGTTTCGGCATCAAAGAGCTGGCCAGGACAGGGCGAATCGCTCTGACCCGGGGTGAAACCAGCCCGCTACCGGTGAAGAAGCCGCCCAGGGCCACAGGGCGGAAACCAACTAAATAATAAGGAGTTTGACGATGGCCAAGATATATTATGACAAAGATTGTAATTTAAAGCTACTAGAGGGTAAAACAGTGGGTATTGTCGGCTACGGCAGCCAGGGGCACGCCCACGCCCAGAACCTGAGGGACAGCGGCTGCCAGGTAATAGTAGGCGAAGCCAAGGGAACTCCGGGCTGGAAGAGCGCCCAAAAGGCAGGCTTTAAGGTGATGACCGCCGCCGAGATGGCCAAGGAAGCCGATATTATCGTAATGCTGGCCCCAGATAACCTGCACCGCGATATCTACTACGGGGCAATCGAGAAGGGGCTGGGCAAGGGCAAGATGCTGATGTTCGCCCACGGCTTTAATATCCACTACGGGCAGGTGGTGCCCCCGGCTAACATTGATGTCGCCATGATAGCCCCCAAGTGCCCCGGCCATATGCTGAGGCAGCTTTACACCGAGGGCGCCGGCTCGCCTGCGATTGTGGCCGTGCACCAGGACACCACGGGCAAGGCCCTGGCTACCGCATTAGCTTATGCCGAGGGCATCGGCTGCGGGCGGGCGGGGGTGATTGAGACCACCTTTGCCGAGGAGACCGAGACCGACCTCTTCGGTGAACAGACAGTGCTCTGCGGGGGCATTTCATCGCTGATAAAGGCCGGGTTTGAGACCCTGGTGGAGGCGGGCTACCAGCCGGAGATAGCCTACTTTGAGGTCTGCAACGAGCTTAAGCTCATCATTGACCTGATTTACCAGGGAGGCCTGAGCTATATGCGCTATTCGATTAGCGACACCGCCGAGTACGGTGACTACACCCGGGGGCCGAGGGTTATCGACGAAATGGTCAAAGAAGAGATGATGACCATCCTGGGCGAGATTCAGGACGGCAGCTTTGCCAAGGAGTGGATACTGGAAAACCAGGCCGGGCGCCCGGTCTATAACGCCCTGAAACGTATGGACGAGGAGCACCCGCTTGAGCTGGTAGGGCGGGAATTAAGGGAGATGATGCCCTGGCTCAAGAAGAAGTAAGGGGGCAGGGGAGTTTTGAGAGGCAAAACCTCTTTAAGTTATAGAGAGTTTAGAGAGGGACGAAGTCCCTCTTACAAAACATTCCCCCTTCCCTGGTAAGGGAAGGAGGTCAGGGGGATGGGTTGGTAGGAATAAAAATACAAGGTAATTTTTTATGGATAAGGTAATCATTTTCGACACTACACTGCGGGACGGGGAGCAGGCGGCGGGGGGTACGCTAAATGTCCAGGAGAAGCTGGATATAGCCAAGCAACTGGAAAGGCTCGGCGTTGATGTTATCGAGGCCGGCTTCCCCATCAGCTCGCCGGGTGATTTTGAGGCGGTAAGCCTCATCGCCAAAGAGGTGCGCAAGCCGGTAATCTGCGGGCTGGCCCGGGCTCATCCCGACGATATAGACCGGGCCTGGGAGGCCATAAAAGAGGCGGCCCACCCCCGGATACACGTGTTCCTCTCTTCTTCGGATATACACCTGGGTTACCAGCTTAAAAAAAGCCGCCAGGAGGTGCTGAACACCGCCCGTGAGATGGTGACCAGGGCCAAGAACTACACCGATGACATCGAGTTTTCCCCGATGGACGCCAGCCGCACCGAGCCTGAATACCTCTACCAGATAGTTGAGGCAGTCATCGACGCCGGCGCCAACACGGTGAACATACCCGATACGGTAGGCTACGCCATCCCCGGTGAGTTCGGCAAGCTGATTGAGGGCATCGTCAAGAACGTGCCCAATATCAAAAAGGCTGTTATCAGCGTTCACTGCCACAATGACCTGGGGCTGGCCGTGGCCAACAGCCTGGAAGCGGTGAGGCGGGGAGCCCGCCAGGTGGAGTGCACCGTGAACGGCATCGGGGAGAGGGCGGGCAACGCCTCCCTTGAGGAAATCGTCATGGCTATCAAGACCCGCCAGGACTTTTTCTCCCTGAGCACCAAAGTCAATACCAACCAGATATATAAAGCCAGCCGACTGGTCAGCGACCTGACCGGCTTTGTCGTTCAGCCCAATAAAGCCATTATCGGGGCCAATGCCTTCCGACATGAGTCCGGAATCCACCAGGACGGCGTCATCAAGATGCCGATAACCTACGAAATAATGGACCCTAAAACTGTGGGCATACCATCTTCTAGCCTGGTTATGGGTAAGCTCAGCGGGCGGCACGCTTTCAAAGAGCACCTGGCCGAGCTGGGCTACAGCCTGAAAGAGGAGGACTTCAACCGCGCCTTTACCGCCTTCAAGGAGCTGGCCGATAAAAAGAAGGGGGTCACCGATAGAGACATCGAGTCCCTGATTGCCGAGGAGCAGCGCACCGTCTCCGAGGTCTATCACCTTGACCGGGTTCAGGTTTCCTGCGGCGACCGGGGTATTCCCACCGCCGCCGTCAGGCTCATTGGCCCGGAGGGTAAGGTGCTGGAGGATGCCGCCCTGGGCACCGGCCCCGTTGACGCCGTCTACAAGGCCATCAATAGAATAGTGGATGTGCCCAACCAGCTTACCGAATTTACCGTCAAATCGGTAACCGAGGGCATTGATGCCATCGGTGAGGTTCTGGTAAGGATAGAGAGCGAGGGCATAACCTACACCGGGCGGGGTGCCGATACCGATATTATCGTCGCCAGCGCTAAAGCCTATATGAACGCCCTTAACCGGCTGTTAGTCAGCAAGTAGTGAATCAGGCTCCCCCACCCTATTCGATGACGACGTACAATTAGAGAAAGGAAACTTATATTGACCTTAGTCGAGAAAATACTGGCCGAACACAGCGATAACAAAGAAGTAAGCCCTGGAGAGTTCATTAACGTCAGGGTAGACCTGGTTATGGCTAACGATATCACCGCCCCCATCGCCATAAGGGAGTTCAGGCGCCTGGGGGTGGACCGGGTCTTTGACTCTAATAAGGTGGTAATGGTGCCTGACCACTTCGTGCCCAATAAGGACATCGCCTCCGCCGAGCAGGCCAAGTTGATGCGGGAGTTCGCCCACGAGCAGGGAATAATCTACTTTGAAGTGGGTGAGATGGGCATCGAGCATGTGCTTCTGCCCGAGCAGGGGCTGGTGCTGCCGGGGGAGGTGGTTATCGGGGCTGATTCTCATACCTGCACCTACGGGGCTCTGGGCGCCTTTGCCACCGGCATGGGCTCAACCGATATTGCCGCCGCCATGGCCACCGGCGACATCTGGATGAAAGTTCCCCCCACCATCAGGCTGATTTACCACGGCAGCCCGGGGGAATGGGTGGGTGGTAAAGACCTCATCCTGCATACCATCGGCGATATCGGCGTTGACGGAGCCCTGTATTCGGCAATGGAGTTTGCCGGCGAAGCCATAGAAGACCTGTCCATGGACGGTCGGTTTACCATGGCTAACATGGCCATTGAAGCCGGGGCTAAAGCTGGCATCTTCGGTGTGGATAACAAGACGCAACTTTATGTAAAATCAAGGGCCGAGCGCCCCTACCTGGTATACGAACCGGATAACGGCGCAGGATACTCAAACGTCATCGAGTATGATGTCTCCGATATGGAGCCCCAGGTTGCCCTGCCCCACTCACCGGCCAACGTCAGGCCGGTAAGCCAGGTGGGCAACATAGAAATCAACCAGGCGGTAATCGGCAGCTGTACCAACGGCCGCATCGAGGACTTGAGGACTGCCGCCCAGATTTTTAAAGGGAGAAAAATACACCCGGGGATACGCTGTATCATCATCCCCGGCTCGCAGCAGGTATACCTCGACGCCCTGACTGAGGGAATGCTGGGGGTATTTATCAGGGCCGGGGCGGTGGTCAGTACCCCCACCTGCGGCCCCTGCCTGGGCGGACATATGGGAGTGCTGGCTGACGGCGAGAGGTGCATCTCCACCACCAACCGCAACTTCGTCGGGCGGATGGGCAGCACCAAATCAGAGGTCTACCTGGCCAACCCGGCGGTGGCCGCCGCCAGCGCCATAATGGGCAGAATCGCCAGCCCGAACGAGGTTTTGTAAGAGACAATACTCCTCTAACTGGGGAGATAAGGGAGGAGAGATTAAAAGAGTGTTTAGCTACCCACCCTAACCCGCCCTACAGAGGTTAGACCTCTTTACTACTCCTTAAAAGGGGTGGGGTAAAAAGGGCTTTAGCCCACTTCCTTAAAGTGCGGCGGGTGGGAATAGATATAAAATGGGGGGATGGGTCAAATGGCTAAACTAAAAAAATCCTGGCGGGAAAAGCTGGCCGATGATAAAGACATGCCCAAAGTGGTGGAAATCACTGGCAAAATGAGCACCAGGTGGGGGACAGGCACCGTGGTCATACCGGCGCCGAGAGAAGTGGACGAAATCATGAAGAGCGTACCCAGGGGCAGCCTCATCACCATCAACCAGATACGGGCCAGACTGGCTAAAAGACACGGTGCCAGCATCGGCTGCCCGATAACCACCGGCATCTTTGCCGGTATCGCCGCCCGCGCCGCCGGAGAAGACGCCGCCGAGGGGAAGAAGGATATTACCCCCTACTGGCGGACACTAAAAGTGGGCGGGGTGCTCAACGAAAAATACCCGGGCGGGGTGGAAGCCCAGGCTGAAAAGCTAAAAGCCGAGGGGCATACCATAGAGACAGATAAGAACGGCAAACCGAAAAGGGTTAATGATTTTGAGAGGAGCTTGGTGGAGGAATAATGCTAAAAGGCAAAGTCCATAAATACGGGGCTAATGTAGATACCGACGCCATTATACCGGCGCGCTACCTTAATGTTTCAGAGCCGGCGGAGCTGGCCAAGCACTGCATGGAAGATATTGATGAGGACTTCGTTAAAAGGGTCAAGCCGGGGGATATAATGATGGCTACCACCAACTTCGGCTGCGGCTCGTCAAGGGAGCACGCTCCCATAGCTATCAAGGCGGCGGGGATTTCCTGTATAATAGCCAAAAGCTTCGCCCGCATATTCTTCCGCAACGCCATAAATATCGGCTTACCCCTGCTGGAATGCGATCAGGCGGTGGATAAGACCGAAATGGGCGACATCTTGGAAGTTGATTTAACTAACGGCTGGATAAAGAACCTGACCAAAGGCACGGAGTTTAAAGCCAAAGCCTACCCCGATTTTATGGGGGAGCTTATCGCTGCCGGCGGGCTGGTTGAGTATACTAAAAAAAGACTGGAAAGCAGGAGAGTTTAGATGCAATTTGAACTGGTAGTCTTACCCGGTGACGGCGTTGGCCCTGATGTCACCACCGAAGGAGTCAAGGTGCTGGAAGCGGTAGGCAAGCGGTTTGGCCACAACTTCAAACTGCGCTACGGGCTGGTGGGGGGGGTGGCCATCGACAAAGAGGGAACCGCCCTGTCCGAGGATACCGTAAAGATGTGCCAGGACGCCGATGCGGTGCTACTGGGGGCGGTGGGCGGCCCCAAGTGGGATGACCCCCTGGCTAAAGTCCACCCCGAAGACGGGCTGCTGGCGCTGCGCAAGGAACTGGGGCTTTTCGCCAACCTACGCCCGGTTAAAGTCTCCCCCGTTCTGGTTGACTCAACCAACCTTAAACCGGAGGTCATCCGGGGGGTGGACCTTATCTTTGTCCGGGAGCTTACCGGAGGGCTCTACTTCGCCCGACCTAAAAGGCAGTGGAAGACATCCCGGGGGAGGCGGGCTACCGACTCCATGACTTACTCCGAGTATGAGATTGAACGCATCGTCCGGGTGGGCTTTGAGCTGGCCAGGGGCCGGCGCCAGAAACTGACCTCGGTGGATAAAGCCAATGTGCTGGAGTCCTCCCGCTTATGGCGACAGGTGACCATGGAAGTCGCCCCCCAATACCCCGATGTGGAGCTGGACCATATGCTGGTTGATGCCTGCTCCATGCGGCTGATTCAGAACCCGACCTATTTCGATGTGCTGGTTACCGAGAACATGTTAGGCGATATCCTCACCGATGAAGCCTCGATGCTGGCCGGCTCCATGGGCATGCTGCCCTCAGCCAGTCTGGCCGGGGTGCCGCGGGAGGGGGTCAATATATTCGGTATGTATGAGCCGATTCACGGCAGCGCCCCCCGCCGCGCCGGGCTGGATATGGCAAACCCTATCGCTATTATCCTCAGCGCGGCCATGATGCTCCGCTACTCCTTCGGCCTGGCTGAAGAGGCGCAGACCATTGCGACGGCGGTTGACGAGGTGTTAAATGAGGGCTACCGTACCTATGATATAATGGACGAAGGTAAAACCAAAGTAGGGACAAGGCAGATGGGAGACTTAATCACTGAGAAGGTGGAAGGTTAGAGAAATTGTCTAAAGTGCAACTTTACGATACTACGCTGCGAGACGGCACGCAGAAAGAGGGCGTTTCTTTCTCCGTGGTTGATAAGCTGAATATTGCTCAGAAACTGGATGAGCTGGGCATCCACTTCATCGAAGGAGGCTACCCCGGCTCCAACCCAAAGGATGACGAGTTTTTCCAGAAGGCAAAGAAGCTGGCTCTGGCCAACTCGGTGCTGGTTGCTTTTGGCAATACCAGGCGCGCCAAAATTAAAGCCGAAGCCGATGCCAACCTCCAGGCCCTGATTAATTCCGGGGTTAAAGTGGTTACTATTGTAGGCAAAAGTTCCGATTTGCAGGTTACCCGAGTTCTGAAAACCACCCTGGAGGAAAACCTGAGCATGATTACCGACTCCGTAGCCTATCTCAAGTCAAAAGGGCTTTCCGTTATCTTTGATGCCGAGCATTTCTTTGACGGCTTTAAGCATAACCCCGATTACAGCCTGCGCTGTTTGAGCGCAGCCGCCGAAGCCGGGGCTAGCTGCCTGGCGCTCTGCGATACTAACGGAGGTACTCTCCCCAACGAAATAGCCGACGCCGTCGCGGCGGTTAAAAAAGTAACCTCTGTGCCGCTGGGCATTCATGCCCACAATGATGGTGAGCTAGCGGTAGCCAATAGCCTGGCGGCGGTAAACGCTGGAGTAACTCAGGTACAGGGTACCATAAACGGCTACGGCGAGCGCTGCGGCAACGCCAACCTCTGTTCTATTATACCCAACTTGAAGCTCAAAATGGGCATTGATTGTATTACTGATGAGCAATTAAGCAAGCTGGCCGAGGTATCCCACTTTGTAAATGAGGCTGTCAATCTCGCCCCCGATACCTCTTTGCCCTATGTCGGAGCCAGTGCCTTCAGCCATAAGGGCGGGCTCCATGTTGCCGCCACCATGAGGTGGAATGAGAGCTACCAGCATATAGACCCGTCTAAAGTTGGCAACCGGCAAAAAGTGGTGGTTTCCGAGCTATCAGGCAAGGGGAATATCTTATACAAGGCGAAGGAACTGGGACTGGATTTACCCCCGGAAGGCAAGGAGGCCAAGAAGCTGGTGGAGCGGGTCAAGCTGATGGAGAGCCGCGGCTTCCAGTATGAGAATGCCGAAGCCTCCTTTGAGCTTCTCATACAGCGGGCCAAACCAGATTACCAGTCCCCCTTTGAACTGGTTGACTTTATGGTGGTGGTGGAGAAGAGGCGGCGCGCGCCCGTGCAGGGAAGCCCGGAGGAGATACTATCCGAGGCGATGGTCAAGGTAAGGGTAGGCAAAGAAGTAATGCACACCGTGGCCGAGGGTAACGGCCCGGTTAACGCCCTGGACCAGGCACTGCGCAAGTCGCTGCTTAGGTTTTATCCCAGCATAGCTGAAGTGAGACTGGTTGACTATAAGGTGCGCATCCTTGAGGAAACCGTGGGTACCGGCGCCCAGGTGCGGGTACTTATCGAGTCCACCGACGGGGTTGATGAGTGGCACACCGTCGGCGGCTCAACCAACATCATCGAGGCCAGCTGGCTGGCTTTAGCCGACAGCCTGGAGTACTGGTTGCTGAAACAGAAATCACGTCCCTAAAGCCTGGAAATCGTATAATATTGCCGCCCAAAATAAAGGAGGTGATAGAGATGGATTATCCAGTAACCCTGACCGTTGACTTCTCGGAAAGGCTCTCCCGGCTGACCACTTTCTTCAGGCTGTTTATGCTAATACCCCAGTGGTTCGTGCTTATATTTATCAGCATCGCCGCCTGGTTTATCATGTTCCTATCCTGGTGGGCAATCCTGTTCACCGCCAGATACCCGGAGGTTTTCTTTAACTTCGTTTTCTGGTGGCTACGCTGGGGAGCAAGATTTGGTGGCTATGTATTGTTATTGACCGATAAATACCCGCCCTTCAGCGGTCGGGAGGAGCCAGACTATCCCGTCACTCTGGGGGTTGAGCGCCCGGAGAAGCTTTCCCGGCTGACCACATTTTTCAGGTTCCCCATTATCCCCACCTGGACACAGGAACTGTGGGGTGGGTTGAAACTCCAGTGGTCATCAGGAGCGGGTATGCCCATGACCATACCCCATCTAATAGTGCTGGCCTTTATCAGTATCGCCGGCGCCTTTATCCTCTTTCTTTCCTGGTGGGCTATCCTGTTTATCGGCAGGTACCCCAGGGTATTCTTTGACTTCATCACCTGGTGGTTCCGCTGGCAGATAAGGGTTAATGCTTACTCTTACCTGGTAACCGATAAATACCCGCCCTTCAGCGGCCGGGAATAGAGCTGGCCTGCCCCCTTGTTTAGCCGGTTTTTGACCAGGGGGCAACGCTGAGGTATTTCCAGCCGGCATCGGCCAGGACGGCTACGATGTTGCCCTCACTCATCGCAGCAGCGATTTGTACCGCCTGATAGACTACCGACCCGGAAGACAAACCGGCAAAAATACCTTCTTTTCCCAGAAGCTGCCTTGTCGTCTCTGCCGCCTGCTGGCTGGTAACAGTGGTCTTCTCAGTGATCAGAGAGGAATCCCAGAAAGGTGGCAGCTCTTCCCCCAGGCACTTTAAGCCCTGAATACTGTCACCAATGGGTGGCTCGACTCCGATTACCCTGACATGGGGGTATTTCTCCCTAAACCTGCGGGCAACGCCCATCAGCGTGCCGCCGGTGCCGATGCCAGCTACCAGAACGTCAATTTTATCATAAGGGAAATCATCTAATATCTCGACGGCGGTAGTCTCATAATGAGCCAGAGGGTTAGCCGGATTGGAGAACTGGTCGGGCATAAAGTACTTCTTATCTTTAGCTACCATTTCCCTGGCGGTGGCAATAGCCTTGGCCATGCCAAAAGCCCCCTTGGTCAGGATAAGCTCGGCGCCAAAGATTTTGAGCAGTTGCCGCCTCTCCAGACTCATGCTATCGGGCATAACGATGGTGACCTTATAACCCTTTTTACGCCCCAGCCAAGCCAGGGCTATACCGGTATTGCCACTGGTGGCTTCAATAATGGTTTTATCCTTGGTAAGCTCTCCGCTTCGCTCTGCCTCCTCTATCATGTACTTGGCCACCCGGTCCTTCATGCTGGCACTCCCCCCCAGGTTCTGCCCCTCCAGCTTGGCCAGAATTTTCACCTTTTTGCCGGGGGTCATTTGACCCAGTTCAACCAGCGGGGTGTGTCCCAGAGCCTCGATAACATTTTTAAAATACATTTTTCTATCCTTTAACTACTCCAATAGGTTTTGTCCTTGCTACTTTAAGTGATATGCCGGCTTTGTGGGTTATGTCAACTACTTCACTCACGTCCTTGTAGGCCTCGGATGCCTCCTCAGCCAGCGAAGCCATGCTGCCGGTTTTAACCGTGATTCCCTTCTCTGCCAGCGCCCGGGCGACATCGGTGCCGCGAAGGCTGCGCTTGGCCGCCCCCCGGCTCTGAACCCGGCCAGCGCCGTGGCAGGTGGAGCCAAAGGTCTCCTTCATCGCCGCCTCGGTGCCCAAGGCCACATAAGAGTAGCGACCCATGTCTCCGGGAATGAGAACGGGCTGGCCGACACTCCGGTAGATTTCAGGGATATCGGGGTGTCCCGCCGGGAAAGCCCGGGTCGCTCCCTTGCGGTGAACGCAAAGCTTCTCTTTCTTGCCGTTAATAGTATATTCCTCCAGCTTGGCGATGTTATGGCAGACATCGTAAATCTGCCTCATGCCCAGCTCTTCCTGGCTCTTGCCGAAGACCCTGGTGAAAGACTCTCTGGCCCAGTGCAGGATGAACTGGCGGTTAGCCCAGGCATAGTTAGCGGCACACGCCATCGCCGCCAGGTAGTCCCGCCCTTCTGGCGAGGTTATCGGGGCGCAGGCAAGCTGGCGGTCGGGCAGGCTGATGCCATACCTCTTTACCGCCTCCCCCAACAAGGCCACATAGTCGATGCAAATCTGGTGTCCGAAGCCCCGGGAGCCGGTATGTATCAGCAGCAGCACCTGCCCCAGGGCCTTAATGCCCATCGCCTTGGCCGCCTCGGGGTCATAGAGCTCGTCCACCACCCCCACCTCCAGAAAGTGGTTGCCCGAACCCAGAGTCCCCAGCTGGGGGATACCCCGCTTTCTGGCCTTACTGCCGACCTTGTCCGGGTTAGCCCCCTTCATACTGCCGGACTCTTCGGTAACAACAATATCTTCAGGCAGGCCATAGCCCTTTTCCACTGCCCAACGGCTACCCCTGACCATGACCTCTTCCAGCTCTTTTTCCTTGACCCTTATCTTGCCCTCCGAACCCAGCCCTGAAGGAATATTGACGAAAAGCTGGTTGACCAGCGACTCGATTTTGGGTCTAACCTCATCCTCAGTAAGATTGGTACGCACCAGTCTGACACCGCAGTTGATGTCAAAGCCGACGCCCCCAGGCGATACCACCCCATCCTTCACCCTGGTGGCCGCCACCCCACCTATAGGGAAACCGTAGCCCCAGTGAATATCGGGCATGGCCAGCGAGTTGCGAACGATGCCGGGGAGAAAAGCCACATTGGCTACCTGCTCAAACGCCTGCTCCTCCCAGATATGACTGAGCATGGTTTCGCTGGCAAAGATTAGACCGGGTACTGTCATGCCAGCCTTATAGCTGGTCGGTATCTCCCAGCGGTAGTCGTCTATCTTCCTGACTATTTCCTTCCAGGGCGTCGACATTCTAACCTCGCTAGATATCAAATAACACCTGAACCCGGTAGCCATCAGTTTTGTCCACTTTAAGCATATGGTAAGTGGCCCCCTTGACCCCTGTTTTCAGGCTGTGCTTTGAGCTATCCGCCTTCTCTCCGTAGCTTCTAGCCTTGAGTTGGGTATCGCCTAGCTGGATGATATCAAAACGCTTAAAAAGTACGCCCTCGGTATCAAACCGGTAAACCAGCTCGTTCAACCACGCCACCAACAGGCTTTCCACGTCGCTGGCATTTATTTTTATATCCTGATGCAGAACCTCCTCCACATCATCAAGCTCGGTTATCAGGCTGAAAAGCCCCCTGGCGGCATTGGCAAACGCCTGCTTGAGATCAGCCCCGTAGGCGATAACACCAACGTCGGCGGTATGGTCTAAGATTTCAAAGTCTTTCCCCATAGTTATTGGTTATTAAATTATATCATCTACCCTCGTAAATACAAATTTCCCTTAAATTAGAGTTTAAGAGGTGAAACCTTTTGGGCGGGTGGGTATGGGAAGAAAAAGGTAAGTTAAACGCACTTTGAGGCTTTGACTGCTATCTAGTATAATATTAGTAGGAATAATACCGGGAGTCTTTAAGATGAGTGATATCAAGAGCGCTCGTGAGATAGCCATGGAGAAGGTGGAAGAGCTGGGCGAAGTGACCGAAGAGGAGCGCCTGAGATGGAAATACGTCCCCGAAGGGGAAAAACTGGCCGCCAGATACCTGAAGCAAAACCTGAATCTGGCTACCGAATTGGGCAAGTACAACGAGAAGGTGGTCAGTTACATCAAAGAGGGGGCCAGCGAAATACTGATAAGGAATATCAACCTGCCCCAGAGCGACTCCATCCGGAAGAATAACAAAAAGGCAATGGAGGGCTTAAAGACGCTGAAGAAGGATAAAATAGGTGTGGAAAATATCTTCAGCAAGATGAGAAATATCTTCACCCACTATGTAGAGCAGGGTGAGCAGCAGAGAAAGCAGGCCTACGAGCAACTAAAGGCCGAGTTTAGCGCCAGGGTCAAACAGGCAATGCAGCAGCAGTTAGGCACGACGGTAGGGTTAAACATAGATATAGAAAGGCAGCCGCAGTTCCAGGAGGAGTGGCGCAAGCTGCTGGTACAGCTGGATTCGCAGTATATCAACCTCCTCAACGAATATAAGCAGGAGCTATCGGCTATCATCTAGGAAATAAAGATGGATAATGAGGACGAAAGGATTAGAGACGCCGTTAAGCATACCGAGATATTAAGGCCACCCAAGCGGAGCCTGGCTACCTTCGGCACGACCAATGTATACTACTACCTAGTTACCGAGCCTGCCTACGCCGAGCTGGTGGAGGCTACCTCCGAAACGGTGGTTAGAGAAGGCAGGGTAATCGCCGAGAGGCCAAGAATTGTAACCCCCTACTACCTTTCCCACCTCGAAGGCTTTAGCTCGGAGGCCAAAAAATACTTTGAAGCCCTGATTAATACCCACGGCCCCAACGCCCCGGGGCTGTTTTACACCTACAAGAACGAGCCTAAGGAGCTTAACATCGTCTCGGATAACCTGCGGGCTGTAGTCGACAAGATAAACAGTGACATTGATAAACGGGGCGACCCGCTGGCTTCTATCATCAGGGGACAAGATGAGCTCTGGGATGTATCATTGATGAAGTTCATCTATGAAATGACCCGGAGTTCCCTCCCCGACAACCTCATGCAGATGGGCCGCCGAGGGCTACTGGATACAGATTCCAGAGGTATCCCCGCCGACGTCAGGATAAGGATTGAGAAGCTTTTTGAATCAGCCCACAAAGGTGACATCGAGCCCAGAGAGTTGAAGGACGAGCTAGACCGCTGGGGCGTGTTTGATGATTATGAAGACAGGTTCTTAGCCCTTTTCGGAGGGGGACGGCGGTAATAAACCCCATAAAATCTTCGATTTCGCGGGGGCCTCAGCAAGGGTGTAGAATTTTAATTAAAAAGCTAGGGAAGAAGCAGACTGAAACAGCATGTATAACGAACAGGTAATAGTACGACCGCCCAGTGAAGCCAACAGCTTCCTGCTGCCAGTAACCCTCGGTTGCTCCCATAATAAGTGCACCTTCTGCGGCACCTATACCGGGATTAAATTCAGGATAAGGCCCCTCGAAGATATCAAGCGGAATATTGACAAGGTGGCCGAGCACTATAGCTGGAGTATGAGGCGGGTATTCCTGGAAAACGGGGACGCCTTAATCTGCCCCCAGCGCAGATTGGTGGAGGTGCTGAAATACCTCAACCAGAAGTTCCCCCGCCTGGAAAAGATAGGCACCTATGCCACCCCCCGGTCGGCGCTGATAAAGAGCATTGACGAGCTCAAAGAGCTACACCAGCTCGGGCTTAAGATTGCCTATCTGGGAGTGGAGACGGGGGATGAGGAACTGCTCAAAAAGATTAACAAGGGGGCCAGCTACGATGAGATTGTGGAGGCGGGGAGAAAGATAAAACAAGCCGGAATTACCCTCTCGGTTACGGTAATACTGGGGCTGGGTGGCATTGAAGGCAGTAAGAATCACGCCTTAGGCACCGCCAGGATACTCACCGACCTTGACCCCGATTTCGCCGGCGCCCTCACTCTAATGCTTGTCCCCGGCACCCCACTGCACAAAGAGTGGGAGGATGGTAAATTCACCATCATCTCGCCGTTTCAGTCTCTGGAAGAGTTAAAGCTAATACTAGAAAACTCCAACTTTACCAACTGCTTTTTCACCGCCAACC
>Ga0315537_1000535_pt1 | contig 29739 bp, 18 predicted proteins | sample SalMarSW160270MG_FD_203091 | JGI IMG/M metagenome (GOLD analysis project Ga0315537, IMG submission 203091) | Salt marsh sediment microbial communities from the Plum Island Ecosystem LTER, Massachusetts, United States - Salt Marsh Sediment SW1602-70 ...
GCCCCCTTTTGCCCAATCTCTGCGTCAGGCTCAAATTTTAATCCTCAAAATACTCCAGGTATTCCTGTGGTTAAAATTTTCGCCTTCCTTGACCTTGGACAAAATTGAACATTTTAAAACTGGCTCTTATGAATATTCTTGACCTTGGGTATATTTATTCCTTTTTCAATTGTTTAATTAAATCCTTGCTCTTTTCCAGCAAATCGATCAATGAATCGATATTTTTTTTCAAATTATCGTACAATTGACGCTCGGCAAGATCCGGAGGCATCAGATTGTTGTTAATCTGTATCTGCTCGGACATAATGGTAATTTGTTTAATCGACGTTTCCAAACTCCTTATTCTTACATCAAAATAATGAGCCCGCCTTTTTTTCTTCAGATCCATAAATAGAGTTAATAGGTCATTTTCATATTCGCATACAGATGATATCGCGTTAATCGCCAACGTTGTCGATATCCAAATATTTTTATGCTCGTCATAATTTTTATCGTCTTTTCCGGTGCTTTCCAACAATTTTTGAAGGTACTCAAATCGATTCGCATTATCCGATAATGTCGATAAAATGGTTTGAATTTCTGATTTTATATAAAGTTCATCCGGGGAGGATGTCTGCGCATTCAATATTTGTGTACTGAACACGATTAGGCTGATTAACAGACTGATTAAACATATTGGGCAATTTTTTTTCATTTGACTTACTCACTTTCCAGTGTAACCAATTGGAATCTGATGAAAAATCAGAGATCCTGTTTCAACAAGGCCGCGGGAAGATTTAATATATGAGTTCGGACCTTCACCGATTGATGTTTACATTCAACGCAACGGAAATGTCCTAAAAACATTCTTTACCCCATAGCGTGCCAATTCGTTAACGGACAGCCAACGGAGTCCCATTTTGACCTGTTTTAACCCGCCCAATACATCTTCCGACAAGGCTTTTTGACTGCCGTCGAAGGCATTACGCCACAGCCTTTTACCGCCGGCAACCTCTATCAGATAGACAGAGAAAGCGACCGATGCAGGGCTATCCGGGTTTTCTTTAACGGTCCCTTTTTCCCGAAAACGCCAAATCGAACCAACCACCACAAGATCCGCGTGCAGGTTCTCACCAAATTTTTTGGCTAATTTGCGTGGAGTGTCCAGCGTTAGGTCTCGAAGGACATCCGCGTAAACGGCAGCGGATTCTTCCATTGAAACCATTTGATCCGCAAATCGAATTTGCAGCACATCATTGACCAGGCGGGTCATGATCTGATCCGCCCCTTCTGCCAAATTATCGGCATCAACATAAAGTTGTCCCAGTGGCCGGCTCAAAGGCTTTTCAACGGGGTTCTCCGGTGATTCCAGCTTGCCGATGAGAAAGGGCATGACCGCGATACGCTTAAACTGCAGTGTGGATAGATCGGCGTTTTCAGACGACGTATGATCGGTTTCGGCACTGCCCTTGATAGGGCTGCCTGGGAGTAGAATCAATACCGCCCACAGCAATAAGAGTATTTTCTTTAACATAGGTGTTGTCTCCTCAATGAGTGAACATGCTGTAACTGAAACTTTTTATTTTTCTTTCCGCAGATATTATACCAGATAATTTCTCGCGTCGCAATTCCTCGCATGACCACAGCCAGTGACTGTGCACCCGCATTACCGCCCTACGGTTATCACCACCACGACATCCGGCCAGCGTTTTTCCTTTGGCTGAACGGCCGGCAGTGCAACAATTTTACAATAGATTGTGGTGTCTTCGTAAATGTTGTTCAAGTAAATGGGTGTTGTTGTCAGGCTGATTAATTTGTCCATTTCGTCACTGGCCGGAGAGAAAACTTTTACTTTCTCAGGTGTTACCTCCAAAGAACGGATCTTCAGACCATCCGGAAGCTTTCCGACCAGTTGCGGCTTTATAACTAACTCTTTTTCTATGATTTTTGCAAGTGTGAGTTCAAAGCTGGAAGGGGAGGCATCCAATAGATGTATCTCTTTCGGCAGATGGATATTTTCCCGAGTAATAATAAAAGATTGCTTTCCCGGCACAGCTTTTGAAAGATCTATTATCACACTTGTATGAGACGGGTTAACGGAATCTAAAGCTGATTTCGGGCCTGACAGATGCAGCCGAACTTCCTCGGCCTTATTCCCGACCAAAGTGAGGTTTGGTGATGAGGCTGTATATTCCACCGGAACGGTTACGACCTTTTCCAGTATTTCTCCTTGAGAAACGACCAAAGTTGACCAGAAGAACACCGCCAATGCCAGGCTCGCAAAAATTTGAAGAAATACCGGAAAACGAGCTTTTCCTTTAGGGAACACGACGGGATAAGATGTTGTATCTTCCCAGTGTGAAACGATCGTTTTCACCATCTCTTCACGATCGCTTACCTGCCTCATTCGACCTTTATGGAATTTTGAAAGGGTTCCCCGTTCTTCAGAAACGACGAAGACCAAAGCGTCTGATTTTTCAACCAGACCCATGGCAGCATGGTGACGGGTACCATATTCTTCCGGCAGTTTTGAACTCTGTGAAACAGGAAGTCGTACGCCAAACCGTGAAAATTTTCCGTTTGTTATAATCAATGCGCCATCATGGCCCGGCGAGTTCGGATCAAAGATACTCATAATAATAGGAAAACTGGGCTTAGCGTCAACAATAAATCCGCCGGAAAGCCATTCCTGAATCGGCTCCTTGCCGGGAAAAACCACAATCGCCCCCCGACGTTGTTGAGCCAGCTTCAGTAAGGCGTCCACGACTAAATGGGAGAGCTTTTCATCCAAGTCGCGGGGTTCAGATCGTTTAACTGAAGCGGTTTGTTCTAAAATTTTTCTTAATTCAGGCTGAAATAATACGATTAAGGCGATCACGGCCACCTGACTGATATTACTGAAAATCCATTCGATTCCCTTAAGATCCATAAAACTTGCAACCAAGAAAACAGCCATGGCGATCAGAATCCCGGCCACAATTTTCCATGTACCAAGGCGAAGTAATGTCCGGTATAAAAAAAACAATCCTGCCGCGATCAGGAATATGTCTAAAAACGCCCGCCAGGAAAGCAATGCCCTAGCCAGAACCAGTATCCCAATTTGCCCCATTAACCCCTCGATATATTATTGGGCAGATTATAAAAGTCTATAGCCCTTTTTTTTCAAACCAGTAGAAAAGCGCCGATCCTCCGATAATAAATATGAAAATAATTATCCAATGATTGACTCCTAAAACCTGCGGCAGTGTAATTTTGCCGAAATCACCCCATGTTAATGCGGTTTTTTTCAAAAAGGGGAACGCTTCGGCATACACGGCGGCTCCGGCCAACATCCCGAAAATTCCCCAGATGCCGTCCCATCGACCTTCGCCGACAGCACCGGCGGAAGTTCCCGGGCAGTACCCCAGTAATCCCCATCCAAGGCCAAATATTAACCCTCCGGGAATGACCCCTCCTAAAATAGTTGATTTAACGGAAAGTTTGGCCAACCCCATATCTGTAAGAACATACACCCCGATCATGCCGACAAAAACGCTTGAAAGCATAAATTTAACGATCGTCATGTCAATAAACCGCAGTGCTCCCAATTGCTTATCATATCGGATAACTCTCGCCTTCTGGAGCAAGAAGCCAAACATAATGCCTGTGATCAAACCGTATACGAGTTCTTTCATATCCGATCACCTCCCCAATATAAAATCCGCGCCATGATGATGCCGCCGATAAAGAAACATATGAGTGCGATAAATCCGCTTACTGCTGACTGAACGGAACCGCTCAGTCCGTGTCCGCTGGGTCACCCATCGGCCAAACGCGCACCGAACATGGCGACCATGCCGCCGATAAATGCGACAACGGCTCTTTTCATCTTGCCCGGGCCAAATCGATCTTCCCACATATCCGGTACGGCTTTCCATTTAAAACTGCGAGAAGTTGTTGATGAAATAAGTGATCCCATAAAAATGCCGAAAACGAACATCCACTGCCATTCGATTTTAGGAACTTCTTTGATAAAATAGTCCATTTTTTCTACCCGCTCGGCACTGAAAATCTTTTCAATCATACCGGCCGATCGGACAAAAGTCGTTGATGCGCCGAAATATTTGCCGGCGATCCAGACCGAGAGAATCATTACAATTCCGGCTAAAGCTCCGGCCAAGTAGGGACTCCATCCTTTGTCATCAATCACTTTCATACGCCCTCCTTTTAATATTCTTTCAGCGATTCATGGATACCTTTGTGGATTTCATACCAAAAATTTAACGCAGCCTCATTCTTGTCCGCCTCAAATTTTCCAATCCATCTGGCAAGCTCATCATCGTTATTTCCATCAACCGTTTGTTTTCTTTTTAAAAACGTGTATATTAAATCGATATTCCTATCAGATTCCCAAAAAACCGAAGAATTTCGGCCGGTAATACGGCTGGCCGTTTCAGAGATCGTTTTTAAGAATTTTTTCTTTAGTCCATAGAGAGATTCCAAAATTTCGGGAATCATTTCTTCAGCCCACCCCCTATGAAACCGGCACATACCCAGATTGTCCAGGATCAATTCTTTTTTGAATCGATCGGCATTTTTTCGGCCCAGATCGCGCGGCGGCAAAAAATCTTTTCCATAGTACATATAATATTTTCCCATAATGGGCATGGGAGAAAGCACACCCGGAGTCCAATACTGGTTGGGAACCATCCAGCCATTCCGAGCATAGGCATTATACACAAAAGCATCCAGAATTTTTCTGCCTTTATCTCCGGCAAGGTGGCGCGCAAATTTGCGGGCACCCTCTGTTAAATTAATCATGTTGGGTTTTTCGATTATTGAATCGAGCAGTGCTATACCGATGTCTGCATTGTGCATGGAATCCGATACGATGTTAAAATCCTTATGAGAAAAGACCGGAATTTGTTTTACTCCCAGTTCTTTTGGAGTCAAATATCCTTCGTAGAGGCACTCCATCAGCCAGGAGACAACCCCTCCCACAGAAATTGCATCAAATCCATACATGTCTGAATGGTGATTCAGCTTTTCAGCGGCCCGCTGATCAAAAATACCCGACAAAGGCCCCATTACTTGATAGGGTTCATAATCTTTTTTATAGTTACCATGCATTTTTTTACAAACTGCTACACAGGGCTCACCACACGTTTTTTGTTTTTTAGGTACGATTGTTTCTTCATTAAACTGTTTTAAATAATGGTTCAGTATGAATTTGTCGTGTATATCCAATCTTTCTTGTTCGCTCATAAAGATACTTTTGTAATTGAAAGACACCATACTGCCGGCTAACGTGGCAAAGTTAACGCCAAATGTTCCTCCGGTCTTAAAATCAGGGTCAAACCGGTATTTGGTTGTCGCTTCCAGATCCTTTGCCGCCAGTTTCTTCTGATATTTATCGATAAACCACTGATCCGCCACCTTTCTGTCTCGAAAATCCTCGGTAATAAACGTTCCGCCGTATATGATTGCGGCAATTCCATGTTCTTGCAAAAGCTTGGAACCGAAGCCGCCGCGTCCCGCCCACGTATCGGCAACACCCAATTTGCCTTTGGAAATGGGGACGGAAGCAACCGCCCCAAAATCTGTAACTGACGAAGCAGGACCCACTGCAAGAATTCGGGGATCGGTCGAGTAATACTCACCAAAGCGTTCAAACGTATAATCCATTAACGCATATATGCCTCTGCGCCCTTCTTGCCATACTTTCTGAATCTGAACCGGCTCGATTCTAACTTCAACTTCCTCGCCGCCATTTCTGTTTAGATATAAGATAGAAGGAACAGGAGCTCTATTGACCATAGAAATCATATTAACGCCCAGATTATCAAAAACCAATCCGGCGCCTCCCATGGACGAAACGTAAAAACCGGTCCAGCATGGAGAAAAGCCGTTGAAAAACAGCCGGTTTGCCCCCGGAAATATAGACCCTGCCAGCAGTCCGGTGCCAATATTCAATGATCTGTACCGGCCGGCAAGATGAAGGCCGAGATCGATGGGGCCGAAGAAGGGCTCACCCACAGTGAATCGATTTATGCGGTAAAATGCTGTGGCAGCATCAATAAACAAAACTTTTTGATGGCTTTCCATAACTCCATGCTCCCGGTGTCACCAGAAGTGGTTTCAAAACCTCCCCTCATGCCCAATTTCTGTGTTGGACCAAGGGATTCAATACTCGAAATATTACATATATTCCTGCGTTTGAAATCCTCGCCCCGCCTTGACTTTGAACCTGATTGAAGGTTTTGAAACCACTTCTATGCATAATACAAAACACTATTGAAAGTTTATAATATATTAATTAAAGTAAAGAAGCACTAACTTAAAATATTTTGATCAAGCTATTCTCTAACTTCATGGTCATGGAGGGGATGGGTCATACGGCAACTTATTCTTTAGTATCGCATTTATGAAACATTTTCAATTTTTCTTTTTAGCCATTTCTTAAGGAGCTTGTCATGGGTATTTACAACATAGACCGAATTTTCAATCCCGGTGCGATCGCGGTGATCGGTGCCAGTGAAAAGGCGGGCAGCGTCGGCAGCACCCTCATGTTAAACCTGGTCCAGAGCGGTTTCCAAGGAGAGCTGTTTCCGGTGAATCCTCGGCACAGAACCATCCATGGACTCAAGACGCTTCCTTCGATACTTAAAACAGAACACAGCATTGACCTTGCCGTTATCGCCACTCCCATTGAAACGGTGCCGTCTATTGTCAAAGAATGCGTGCAAAAGGGTGTCAAAGGTGCCATCATCGTTTCCGCCGGCGGCAAGGAAGCCGGTACCAAGGGGCAGGAAATAGAAGCGCAAATCGCAAAATATGCCCGTGAAGGCGGCCTGCGGATTATCGGCCCCAACTGCTTGGGGATCGTATGTCCGCAGCGAAATCTAAACGCCAGCTTTGCCGCCCATATGCCCTACAAGGGAAACCTGGCGTTTATCTCTCAGAGTGGTGCTATTTGTTCGGCAATCCTCGATCTATCCATGCAGGAAGGTTTCGGTTTCAGCCATTTTGTGAGTATCGGTTCCATGGTGGATGTGGATTTCGGCGATTTGATCGACTTTTTGGGTGCCGATCCCCAGGTAAGCAGCATTTTACTTTACATAGAAAGCCTGACCCATGTGCGTAAATTCATGAGCGCGGCCCGGGCGGTGTCCCGCTCAAAACCGATCATCGTGCTCAAGTCCGGACGCAGTCCGGCCGGAACCAAGGCGGCGGCTTCCCACACCGGGGCAATGGCAGGGGAAGACAATGTCTACGATGCGGCTTTCATGCGTGCGGGCATTGTACGGGTAGACACCATCGGAGAGCTTTTCGACTGCGCTGAATTGATGGCCAGACAGCCGCGTCCCACCGGAGCCAGGCTGGCGGTAATTACCAATGCCGGCGGGCCTGGGGTTATGGCGGCCGATGTCCTGAGCCGCTACGGTTCGGAACCCGCTGAGCCGAAACCGGAAACCCTTGCAAAGCTGGATGCCCTATTGCCGCCCCTCTGGAGCCGGTCCAACCCCATCGACATATTAGGAGATGCATCACCTCAGCGCTTTGCCGACGCTGTAAAGATCTGTGTTGGAGCCAAAGAATTTAATGGTGTCCTTGTGATCCTCTCTCCCCAGGCCATGACCGATCCTACGGCTGTTGCCGAAATGCTGGCGTCAAGCTTTCAAAAGAAACCATATCCTCTGTTTACCGCCTGGATGGGGGGCGTGGATGTTGCCAAAGGCAAAGAAATTTTGAATCAAGCCGGAATTCCCACCTATGACACACCGGAACAGGCCATTCGAGCCTTTCTCTACATGGTTGATTATTCCCGCAACCTTAAGATACTCCAGGAAATTCCTCCGAAGCTGCCCCGGTCGATTGCTTTTGACCGCCGTCAAGCCCGAAAGCTCATTGATACGGCGCTTTCTAAAAGCAAGCCGGTTATGACCGAACTTGAATCCAAGGCTCTGCTGGCGGCTTACGGCCTACCGGTCATCCCCACGCAAGTCGCTGCTTCCGCCCAAGAAGCGGTTCAATTGGCCGGACAAATCGGATATCCTCTGGTCATGAAAATCCTTTCTCCCGATATCCTGCACAAAACCGACGCCCATGGAATACGGCTGGATCTTCGCACGGAAGCGGATGTCCGCAAGGCATATGATGAAATTGTTGCAAACGCTAAAGCATACGATGCCCAAGCCGATATCCAGGGGGTGACCCTGCAATCCATGATCCGGCAGCCGGATTATGAAATTCTTATGGGAAGCAAACAGGATGAAAACTTCGGACCGGTGATCTTGTTCGGCATGGGAGGAATTTTTACCGAAGCGCTCCAAGACCGGGCTATCGGTCTTCCGCCGCTCAATGTTTTACTTTCCCGCCGGTTAATGGAAAACACCAAGATATACACCCTTCTGAAGGGATATCGCAACCGCCCGCCCGCCGATATGGAATTAATAGAAGAGATGATCCTGCGTCTGTCACAACTGGTGGTTGATTTTCCGGAGATTGTGGAACTGGATATGAATCCGGTTATGGTCCGTGCGGGCAAACCCTGCGTGGTGGATGCACGGGTTATCCTGGCATTTCCCAAACGAACTTCTCCCCTTCACCTGGTCATCAGTCCCTATCCGGCCGAACTCGAATTCCGGGAAGTCACTTCGGGCGGCCTTTGGATTTTCGTGCGTCCCATCCGGCCGGAAGATGCTCCTCTTTTAATAAATCTTTTTGATACACTGTCACCGACCAGTATCTACTACCGGTTTTTCGGGCACTTAAAGTCACTCCCCCATTCCATGCTCGTTCGCTTTACCCAGGTGGACTATGACCGTGAAATCGACCTAGTGGCTGTTGATGACGGAGATAAGGGCGAGGAAAGGATGCTTGGCGTGGCGCGTATTATCACCGATCCTGACGGTAAACGCGCCGAATTCGCCATCCTGACAGGAGACCCTTGGCAGGGAAAAGGGGTGGGAGCCCGGCTGCTGGAAATAAGCCTCAAGATTGCCAAAAATCGAGACATTGAAACCGTGTGGGGCACGGTTTTGCAGGAAAACCAAGGTATGCTTGCCCTGGGTCGAAAACTGGGTTTTAAAATCTCCAAATCCGAGGAACCCGGTGAAATGGAATTGACCATCGACTTGAGATCTATTACATTCTAATAAAGAAAGGTGCTGCAAGATTTCAAAGATGCGGCCCTGTGGCTTGTACCTTAAAAAGGATAAATTGAAATGAGACGTGCCCGGATGATCTATGGCATTTGAAGTTTTGAAAATTAGTTTTTTATGCTGCCTTATATTCTGCTTATCATAGGATTTGTTTTCCTGATCAAAGGTGCCGATTTTTTCGTTGACGGGGCATCTTCCATGGCCAGGCGGCTCAACATCTCCGATCTGGCGATCGGTTTGACCGTGGTGGCTTTCGGCACGTCCGCGCCGGAACTGTTCGTCAATATCGTTGCCGGCGCCAAAGGTACCACCGACATCGCTATCGGCAACATTTTGGGAAGCAATATCGCCAATGTGTTTTTGATTCTGGGAATATCCGCCATCATTTATCCGCTGGCCGTATCCAAAGGCACTGTTTGGAAAGAAATTCCATTCAGCCTGTTGGCAGCCGTGGTTCTTGCGTTTCTGGCCAATGACCGGCTCATCGACAAGCAGAATCATTCGGTTCTTTTACGGTCGGACGGTCTGATCCTCCTTTCATTTTTTGTTATATTTCTATACTATTCCACAACTATTGCTTTTGAAATAAAAGGGATCGATGATCACGCACCCGCAAAGGCGCATGGAACCATTAAATCCATCGGGCTGATGATCGTGGGATTGGCCGGCTTAGTCATCGGCGGGGAATGGATTGTCAACGGTGCCGTGAATATGGCTTTAAAACTGGGCTTGAGTCAGTCCACGATTGGGTTGACGGTGGTGGCAGTGGGTACGTCTCTGCCGGAACTGGCCACTTCAGCCATGGCCGCCTATCGTAAAAATGTCGATATTGCAGTCGGCAACGTCGTCGGTTCCAATATTTTTAATATTTTTTTTATCCTTGGTATAAGCGCTATTATCCATCCCTTGCCATTTACCAGTGCAAACAATGTTGATATCGGCATGGTAATCCTGGCAAGTCTGTTGCTGTTTGTCTTCATGTTTACCGGAAAAAAACGCTCGCTGGACCGCTGGGAGGGTATCGTTTCCATATGCATATACGTCAGTTATATCGTTTTTATCATTTATCGATCTGGCAGATAGTCTAAAAAGGAGAGGGTGTGGAATCCTTCCATATGCTTCGTTATTAAGGGCTCGTAATGGTTCACGATGACTTCGCCCTTAAGTACCTTGTCGGAACGTAGTGGAGATCCCGATCCTTAACCAAAAATCAAACAGTGCCCCCCTTTTCACCATTTTCAATACCTTTTTTATCTTTGGGCATGGAACGAATATGGACATCCATCTGTGGAAATGCGATCTCGATATTTCGTTCCCTGAATAACCTGTCCATGGCAAAACGAATGGCCGTAGAGGTAGTTTGATAATAATCGACGGTGGTCCAGTAGCGCAAAATAAATATCAGCGCACTGTCCCCGTAATCGTCGAAGAGCACATCGGGTTTGGGTTTTTTCAGCACATTCTTGGTTTGATTCACAATTTCCAGCAGCGTTTGGCGCACCAGTTCGATATCCGAACCGTAAGCCACCCCCACGCTGATCTTACGGCGCAGGCTGGGCTCCTTGAAACTCCAGTTGGTAACCTGGCTGCTGATGAACTCCGAATTGGGAATGATGAGGGAAGCGTTGTCAAAGGTCTGAACCACCGTAGCGCGAACATTTATCTTTTTGACGGTTCCCCAGGTACCCTGAACTTCCACGGCGTCTCCTACCTGAATGGGTCGTTCAAAAAGCAAGATGATACCGCTGACAAAATTGTTGAAGATGGCCTGAAGACCGAATCCGATGCCGATACTCATAGCACCAAACACCACTGCCAGTGAAGTCGTACTAACACCCAAAATACCTAACGCCATAACCAGTCCCAGGCCCCACATCGCGTAAATTGAAATCGTAGTGATGGAATCTTGAAGTCCCGGATCTATATCACTTCTGACAAATATTTTTTCCGCTATGATATATCTTCCAAGTCGCGTTAAAATAAGGGTCAAAAAAAGAATCAAAACGGCAAAAAGCATACCCAATGGACTCAAACTGATTTTTCCGATGGAGAAAGATTTATTAAGTATCGCGATGATAAAGGCAAAAACATTTTGCTTGGTGCTCCAGGCCAGGATCAGTGCCACGAGGAAACCGCAAAACCACAATAACCAGCCTATAGAGACGAACAGTCGCTGGATCGGATAAACGGGCGGCGGCTCATCATCGCTGATAACCTCTGACGGCTGATAGTCGCTGCGCCACTCGATGATAACATTAAAAAGAATGACCGCCCAGAACAGGACCGCCAAACTTCTGGTCCAAGATACCAGCCAGTAAAGGGCCATGGCCGGGTAACCGGAAAGCTCGATGATCAGTGCGCCCAAGGTGATGACATAGGTGAGCATCATCAGAGGGGTGTAAGAAATTATCTTGGGCGTTGGCCGGTCCTGAACTAACGGCTGATTTGAATTTCGAATCGATCGCCAGAAAGTAACGCAACAGGCCATCAGATAAATTTCGATAAAGAGCCTTCCAGCGAAAAGAATGAAACTGTCTACGCCCACGGCCCACTGGATGACAACGTAAGCAACGGCAACATAACGTACCCATAGGGTCATCCGGTGAATTTTATGCTCCAGTTCTTGAGAAATGAAAAGGTTATCGTCATGCTGCCGGAATTTTAAAAAGTCGAGCAGCCAGCGAGAAAACAAGAATATCAGCAGAATGTTAAATAAAGGTTGGTAAAACGGGAAGCGATAATGAGAAAATTGAATCATGTTATAGCTATACAGGAATAAAAGAATCCCAAGAAGAATAAGGGAGCGCCGGATCAATCTTACACAAAGAAATCGCCAGCGGTTCGTGGGAACAACGGGACGTTTTTTGTAGTTGTAGCAGTATCTAAGTAGGCGGACGACCAGCGATGCGGCGACCGCTGTTAAAAATATCAGGATCAAAAGGGACATGGCGGCGGTTTCTCGGAAGCGCCGGCCTTCACCCTGCAAAAAGTCTTTTTGGAAAGGCTTGACAAGGTTTTCCGCCAATAGAGCAAACTCTTTGGCAATGGCATCTTTTTTAAAGACTTTTGGCAGTATGTACTTCCTGATGAACAATTCCTGAGCGTTAAGGGTCTTTATCTGCTGCTCGAGTGATCCATTGAGTTGAGATGTGAATTCCCTGACCGTTTCAAGTTGTTTGGTAACAGGATCTAAACCTTCATGCAGATTCTGAAGAACGGTGTATTTTTCGGACAGAATACGATCCAGTTGGCCAAGGACAGCCAAAAGGGAAGCTTTTTCGGGTTTGGGCCAACCGCTGCTTTTGATTTCAGCCGCTTGTTTGGCACTTAAATTGATCTGATCCTGTGTCTGCCGGCGGAGTTCATTTACAGAGTCCTGTCTTTTAGTGAAATCTTTGATTTTATCGTCGATGGTATTCAGCGCCAGCCGGTTCTCATCCAAAGCTTTTTCAAGGTCAGTGACAGGCGTTGCCGGCTGGAGCAGAAGATTACTTTGGGCCGAATTTTGAATGTTGTAAGCATTAATTTCTATTAAAACGGCTTTTTGTATGATGTCGAGACGACCGAGCCGATATTTTAATTCCTCAAGGCTGGTGGTTTCAACTAGAACGGCGTTTTTAATCGCCCGCAAAAACTCGGTACTGTTGTACTCCGGGCCTTTCTCCAACTTCTTTTTGCCTGCCTCTGTTCCTGCCGCAACGGCTTGGACAAACAATAAGAAAAACAAAAGAAACGCCCACAGAATTCTGCATTTAAATCTTTGCCGCTGACCCATTGCCACAACTCTCTATTTTGCCCAAAATTGCAAATTTATTTTTTCGTGAAACCTTAGCCCTCATTCTGATACGATAGGAAGTTTTCAAGGCCTTTGGCATAAAATTTTTCAATGTATTCCTTGACCATTCGTCGGGCCGAAAATTTTGCTGAATTACTCTTAATGGTATTTTTCATAACGTTTACCCAGTGCAGGGGAACTCCCTCATCCGATACGTTATAATATATTGGAACCACCTCTTCTTCAAGAATACGGTAGAGCTCGGCGGCATCCGCAGCATCCCGGTTACCATCGACTTCTTTGTGACTGAATGCCCAGCCGTTTTTTTCGTTAAAGCCTTCTATCCACCAGCCGTCCATTATACTTAGCTGGGGCACTCCGTTCAAAGCCGCTTTCATGCCGCTGGTTCCGCTGGCTTCCATGGGAGGCAACGGATTGTTCAGCCACACATCCACGCCGTGAACCATGTATTGTGCCAGTTGTTCCCCGTAATCTTCCACAAAGGCGATGCGCCCCCCGGTTTCCGGATGACGTGCGGCATTAAATACCCTTTGAATGATCTGTTTGCCGGGATCGTCGGCGGGATGTGCTTTGCCGGCAAAGATAATCTGAATAGGTCGCCAGCGGTCGTTGAGAAGTTTTTTCAGACGTTCCATATCATAAAAAATCAAGTCAGCCCGCTTGTAAGTGGCGAAACGCCGCGCAAAACCGAGAGTTAACACCGACGGATCGAGCAATGTTCCACCGGCAATCACAATGGAAGGGCTGACGCGATCTCCGGCCCAGCGGCGGCGTGATCGCTCCCGGACGGCATCGATGAGTTTGATTTTTAACCAGTAATGGGTTCTCCACAGTGCTTCATCCGGAATTTTATCGATCAGTTCCCAGATAAGGGGATTGTCATGATCGGCCAGCCATTCCGGGCCCAAATGGGTATCGAAAAGGCGTTTCATTCGAGGTTCAATCCAGGTTGGGGAATGGACTCCGTTGGTGACATGATCCACAGGGACCTCCGACTCGGATACGTCCGGCCAGAGACTTTGCCACATCTGCCTGGACACTTCTCCATGCCGTTTGCTGACGCCGTTGCGATGCGCCGACATTCTGAGGGCAAAGGCTGTCAGGTTAAAGCCTGCATGGGGTTGCTCCGGGTGGATCCCCAGTTGAAGAAAGGTGTCACGATCTAAGCCCAGAGCCGGCCAGTAGGCATGAAAATATTTTTCCATCAGGTGAAACGGGATGATATCATGACCGGCCGGAACCGGCGTATGTGTGGTGAAAACGGTGGTGTTTTTCACCTGTTCCATGGCCTGGGGATAAGGCATACCTCCGATCATGCGGTCACGGATGCGTTCCAAAATCGCAAAGACGGCATGCCCTTCGTTAAGATGCATCAAATGATGTTTGATTCCCAGAATTTCCAAAACTTCGGCGCCGCCGATACCCAGAACGATTTCCTGGCGCAGTCGCTGCTCCATGTCCCCGATGTAAAGACGGGCCGATATACCCCGGTTCCAGGGATCGTTGTCCTCGATATCCGTATCCAGAAGATACAGGGAGATACGTCCGACGTTTACTTTCCAGACGCCCACATGGATTGCCGGATCGATGAAGGGAACCTGAACCACAAGCTGCCGACCCTCATTATCAAGTACCCTGGAAATCGGTGCGGCTTCTCTGTCGATGGTTTCATGAATATTTTCCTGCCAGCCGTCTTCGCGAATTTGTTGATGAAGATACCCTTGGGGATACATGAAACCCACGGCCACCAGCGGAACACCTAAATCGCTGCATTCCTTGATGTGATCTCCGGCCAGAAACCCCAGACCGCCGGCGTAAAAGGGCAAAGAACGATGAAGCCCGTATTCAGCGCTAAAATAAGCGACGGCAAAGGTGTTCGGATCATATGAAACATTGTTCAAAAACCGGCACGATTTGTCCGATAGATACCGGTGAAATTGGGAAAGCACCACATCATAAATGCGCAAATAATCGTCGTTGGCAGCGGCGGCCGCCAAAATTTCAACCGGCATCTCTCTGAGCATCTTGTCGGGGTTGTGTCCGCTCTCCTTCCATGCCTGGCGGTCAAGCATTTTAAACAGCATTCTTGCTGAGGGATGCCAGCTCCACCAGAGATTTTCCGCCAGTTTCCCAAGTCCGCTCAAGCGTTCCGGGAGATTTGGAAATTCAACTGTTTCAAAGTTCATCGGTTCAATTCCTTTTCCAAGCAGGTGAAGTAATGATGTTTTCGATTGATCGCTCGCGGGTTAAGTGTTTGAACGGTCTGAAAGTTAAAATGCCGCTTGATTTGCGCCGCCTTCAGGGGGTATTGAGCATCCACCCGGGGAGCCATCGGAATCGCCGTTTTAATCGCTGAATCATCCAAGGAAAATTGCTTACGATGACGGCACCACGATGAAATTGTTTTTACTTCCGAAGCGGTTGAGACACGTCTGATTGTTTTCCGGATCATTCTCCCATTGATTGTCCACCAGAAATCGGTATTCGTATTTTCCAGGGAACAGCATGGTCGTTTTTTTCCACACCCCGTTGCCGTCCTTTTTCATGGGATGCTTTTTGGGATTCCAGTGGTTGAAATCTCCCATGAGTATCACCTCTTTGGCATCGGGAGACGTCAGGGAGAAGGCGACCTTGCGCCTTTTAAGCTTGGATTCTGATTTTATTGCGGACATGGACTACCTCCTTTTTTTAAAAAGGTTCATCGAGCAATGATATGCAGAGTCATGTAATGGCTCACAGCCATTGCTTTTTTTTGAAGAACCCGATCATAATACCTGCAACGACGACAATAATGGCCCAGACCATGACATATCCCCAGCGCCATTCGAGTTCCGGCATAAACTTAAAGTTCATGCCGTAAATCCCGGCGACAAATGTGATGGGAATAAAAATGGTGGCGATGATCGTCAATACCTTCATGACCTCGTTCATTTTATTACTTACGGTGGACATATACATATCCAGCATGCCGGCCAGAATATCCCGATACGATTCAATGGTGTCGATAATCTGTATGGTATGGTCATAGACATCCCTGAAATAGACATGCATCTGTTCCTGAATCAGAGAAGATTCACTTTTTACCAGGCCGTTAATGATTTCCCGAATCGGCCAGATGTGTTTTCGCATATAAATCATTTCCTGTTTCATCTCGTGGATGATCTCCACGGTGTCACGGGTGGGATTATCCAGGAGTTCCGCTTCAAGATCTTCCATTTTGTCGCCCAGTGCTTCCAGAATGACAAAATAGTGATCCACGATGGCATCGATCAGGGCATAGGCCAGGTAATCGCATCCTGCTTTGCGAATCCGGGTTTTGGGCTTTCGGATTCTTTCTCTGACGGTCTTGAAAACATCGCCCTGGATTTCCTGGAAAGAAATCAGAAAATTGGGTCCTAAAACCAGGCTGAACTGTTCAGATAGAATTTGTTCCGCCGTTTTGTCATAATTGAGCATTTTCAAGACCACAAAAATGGCGTCCTCGTATTCCTCGGCCTTTGGGCGCTGTCCGGTATTTAAAATATCCTCCAGAACCAGCGGATGAATGTTGAAATGCGATCCGATTTTTTCGATAATATTGACATCATGCAGACCGTCGATATTGATCCATGTCACTGTCGGCAGGTCTTTGAGTGGAAACGCCTCTTCAATGGTCTCGATCACCTGTTCCTGCAAATGCGCTTCATCAAAGTCGATGAGGGTAATTTTTGTTTCCTCGGTCTTCTTTTCCCCGATATGGATCAGCGTGCCCGGGGATGTCCCTGCCTTCTTGGAATGTCGTTTGATGAATCTCGGCATAACAACGTATCCTTTCCATTAGAGAAAGATCAAAATTCTTGTGCTTTGAGCATTTTTAATTTAAGCTGGCGTTTATCGTCATTGGCCAAGTAGATGGTGCGGGACGGAAAGGCGAAATCGATATCCTCGGCTTCAAACCGGCGCATGATCTCAAGGCAGGTTTTTTGGAGCCATGCCTGAAAGTCCCAGTAATTGGGGGGATGATACCATACAATCACCATAATGTTCAGACTCCAGTCGTTGAAGCCGTTAAAAAAGACCCGGGGAGGGAAATCTTCCCTCATCCCTTCGTGATTTTCCAGAATTTCCCGGATAATTTGCACCGCCTTTTCGACTTTGTCCGGCGGGGTATCATACGTGATACCGATGTTGGTAAGCCACCGGATATAGGGCCGTTCACCGATGTTTTCCACGGAAGAGTTCACCAGTTTTTCATTGGGAATGGTGACCAGATGACCGGTGAGTGTTCGTATTCGGGTACTCCTGAAGCCGACATTTTCAACGATTCCGTCGTATTGATCGATGGTAATCCGTTGTCCCACCTGAAACGGCTTGTCGAAAAGGATGGTCAGCGTTCCGAAAAAATTGGCGATGGAATCCTTGGCGGCCAGGGCTACGGCCAAACCGCCGATGCCCAGCGAGGCAAGCAGGGGACCGATTTTCAGTCCGGTGAGATTTTGGACAATAATTATACCGCAGATAACAATAACGAACAGCCGAAGCGTTCTGCCGACAATGGGGACCAGCATGTCGTCGATGGTGCTTTGGGTGCCGGCCGCCCATTTTTTCAAGTACACGTCCAAAATTCCGATTAAAAGAAGGATGAGCCAGAAAAGGGCAATGGTTCCGCCGATATCAGCCGCCTTTTGCGCAACGGCGTGCACCAGATTGCTTCCATCAGGCGCCACAAAATGAATGTATAGGGGCGAAAGGGCGCCATAGATACCGTAAGACCAAATAAAAAGAGAAAGCGGACGGGTGAGCGCCTCAAAAAAATGCTTCCGCCATGAAACGGCCTCTTCTTCGACCGGCATTTTTCGAATTGCCGAATTGATCAGCCATCGAATCAGCCGCTCCACCATGACCGCCAGAAAGGTCAAAAATAGACAAAGGAGCAGTTTGAGCCAGGTGATTCCGGCGAAAACTTCAACCTCGATCCACTTGCCGATTTTTAAAGAAGCCGAGCGACTAAATTTGTCGATACCCTTTCCAATGCTCTCTCCGGCTTTATCCACCGCCTTGATTTTTGTGTCAGGGACTTGAATATTATTCGTTTGGTGGTCAATGGCTTTTTGGGGCGCTTCTCCCTTTGATGCAGTCTGTGCTAAAGCGTGACCCGGTGCTATTATCCAAATAATGATGCTAAAAAACAGAAAAGCGCCTAAAACAGAGTTTGTTCTATATTTCATGTTTTCTTCCAAGCGAAGCTTTAAAAAAGGTTTTAAAACAATTGGCGATATTTAATGTGAAGGAAAGAGGCTTGTTTCTAACCTTTTGAATTAATAATGTTTAACAAGTTTATGAAGTTAAGGGCTCAATTAAAAAATTAGCAAGATAGTGATGTCAACCCCGTTTGTTAAAATTAATAAATTGAAACAATGATATATTATTAATACAATAAAAATTAACCTTTTTGTCAAGATATAATAGACTGAGTGTTTCGCTTTTCACTTCAGAAGTTTTGACACGTAAAGACCTATATGCTAAAAATGTAAAATTCATATCATTCAGAAGTTGCATGGGTGAGGATAACACATGAATACCCGCCACGGAAAGGATGTTTCGGGCGACAAAACAGGTACCCTGGGAACGTTTGCCGGTGTTTTTACGCCGAGCATTCTGACCATCCTGGGTATCATTCTGTTTTTACGCCTGGGCTACGTGGTGGGTAGCGCCGGATTGGGACGCGCTTTGATCATTATCACCCTCGCCAATGCTATTTCGGTTCTGACCAGTATATCTTTATCCGCAGTTGCCACCAATATCAAAGTCAAAGGTGGCGGAGTTTACTACCTGATTTCAAGGACCCTGGGTTCGGAATTCGGCGGTGCCATCGGTTTGGTTCTTTTTCTGGCCATGTCGGTTTCCATCGCCTTTTATTGTATTGGGTTCGGTGAAGCTGTTGCGGTGTTGTTGCCGCAAAGAGTATTTACCACTCCCAGAATTATTGCAGTGTTTGCCGTAATTTTTTTGTTCATCTTTGCCTGGCTGGGCGCCGACTGGGCGACCCGTTTTCAATTCGTTGTCATGGCGCTTCTGGTTGTCGCACTGTTTTCTTTTTTCGCCGGCGGTTTGGCCCGCTGGGAAATGACAACCCTGGTTCAAAACTGGAGGGTTCCCTCCGGAGGTCCCGAGTTCTGGGTGCTCTTTGCTATTTTTTTCCCGGCGGTGACCGGTTTTACCCAGGGCGTGAGCATGTCCGGAGATCTGAAGGACCCCGGTAAAAGCTTGTCGCTGGGGACTTTTCTGGCTGTGGGGATATCGATACTGGTCTATTTTGGTGTGGCCCTTGTATTTGCGGGTGCCCTTTCCAATGAGATCCTGATGAAAGATTATGGATCCATGAAGCGGGTGGCCCGTTTCAACGTTCTCATTGATGCCGGTGTGGTGGCCGCCACGCTGTCTTCGGCAATGGCCTCTTTATTGGGGGCACCGAGGATCTTGCAGTCTCTTGCCAAAGATCGGATATTTCCCTTTCTGCTGCCGTTTGCTAAAGGGGATGGCCCTTTAGATAATCCACGGCGTGCGGTGCTGTTGTCGGCAGCCATCGCTCTTGGAACCATTGGTTTAGGGCAACTGAATCTCATCGCTCGTGTCGTTTCCATGTTTTTTCTCATTTCCTATGGATTGCTCAATTACGCGACATTTTACGAAGCCCGGACGGACAGCCCTTCTTTTCGCCCGAGATTCAAGTGGTTTGACCTGCGTCTCAGTTTGCTCGGGTTTCTGGCGTGCCTTTTAGTGATGCTGGCCATTGATTTTAAAACCGGGCTGATTGCCGTTTCCATTCTGTTTGCCATCTATCAGTATCTCAAACGAACAAGCGGCCCTGCGAGGTGGGCCGACAGCCGTCGTTCCTATTACCTTCAACGCGCCAGAGAGAATCTCTTGGAAGCGTATGTCGAGCCGGAACATGATCGCGACTGGCGCCCCCAGATCCTCGCTTTTTCCAAGGATGCTCAGCGGCGGCCCGGGTTGCTGCGCTTTGCCTCATGGATCGAGGGAAGAAGCGGGCTGACAACCGTTGTCAAAATTTTAGAAGGAGATGGGGTCAAGATGCTCAAACTCCAAGGAGAAAGCGAATCGGAACTCCGGTCGGATATCGCCGCGCATGGTTTTGCGGCGTTTCCGCTTGTGGTTTTTGCTCCGGATCTCGATAATGCCTTAAATACCCTGATCCAGTCCACCGGTGTCGGACCGCTTAAAGCCAACACCATTCTGCTGAACTGGCTGGACCCTGAATCGGAAATCACAAACGACCAAAGAGAAATCAACCTTGGACGAAATTTGAGAGCGGCGTATCGTCTGGGGCGAAATATTGTGGTTCTGGATGCCGATGAAGATAAATGGAACACGCTCGAGAATATTCCTGTTGAGGATCGGCGGATTGATGTGTGGTGGTTAAATGATGCCACCAGTCGTCTGATGCTGCTGCTCGGTTATTTGATAACCCGCAGCGAACCCTGGGACGCGGCCAAAATTCGTGTGCTGGCTGCCGGTTATAACGCGGATACGTCGGAAAATTTAACGGATTTGAAAAACAACCTTGGAGAAGCAAGAATCGAGGCTGAACCGATAATTGTCTCAAATGCTGATATAGATAAACTTTCGGAATATTCAGCGGACGCTGCCGTGGTCTTTTTGCCGTTTCGCCTTCGCGGCGACCAAATAACCTGCCCGATTGATGCACCCATTGAGGAAATCGTGTCTCGGCTGCCGGTCACAGCCTTCGTTCTTGCAGCCGAGGACATTGCATTGGACGCCGAACCTGAGGAAGGAACGGCCGGCGATATGGCAGTTGCCATGGATGCGCTTGCGGATGCCGAAAAAAAAGCCGTTGAGGCCGAAAAAGAGGCAGCCAAAACTCGAGAGATCGCAGAAAAGGCCGGAGCAAAACTGCTGGAATTGGGAAAAAATACTCGGCATACCGAAGAAGACCTAAGGACTAAATTGAAAACAGCGGCGGATAATGCTGAGAAAGAAGCCGATAAAGCCTTTCGCAAAGCGGCGAAAGCCAGAGCCAAGGTTGAAGAAGCTGCAAAAATTGTCAAGGAACTGGATCCCACGGCGGAATCAATAGAAAAAAAGGAACAATAGATACTGCATTTTCGCTCATTTCAGAACTTCTGACCGGTATACATAATTTCAACCTGATATGAAGGTTTCGTTGTAATTTCAGATGCAACAATTTGAACATCGAACATTCAACGTCGAACGTCGAATGTGGAAGGCGCTTGGCTTTGTCTTTATTATAAATGGTAGAATACATTATTCGATGTTCAAAGTTCGATGTTTGATGTTCGACGTTCATCTTTTATATGCCTTCAAGGTGTGGATTCTTCATTAAAATATGTTGAATCTGAATTTACACTAGGTCAGTAGCCCTGCATTTAGGGTTTATTTTATCCTATGGGATAATAAGAAAAAAGGAGAAGTACCATGGAACATCAGCATGTTCACCAAAGAGAAACTTTCGGTATCGAGCAGCACGGTATTGTCAATCCCGGCAATGTGTACCGGAATTTATCCACACCGGCGCTGTATGAAGAAGTGGTCAGGCGACGGGAGGGATTTATTTCCCATCTGGGTCCCATCGTGGTACGCACCGGTCAGCATACCGGAAGGGCGGCCAAGGACAAATTCATCGTCAAGGAACCGTCGAGCCAGGATAACATCTGGTGGGGGAAAGTAAATATCCCCTTCGATGAATGGAAATTCGAACTGCTGCACCAGCGCATGTGTGCTTATTTGCAGGGCAGGGATATTTATATCCAGGACTGCTATGCCGGCGCAGATGCCAATTATCGGATTCCCGTAAGGATCATCACCGAGACGGCATGGCACAGTATGTTTGCGAGGAACATGTTTATCCGCATCCTTGATAAAAAAGGCCTTGCGCAGCACCGGCCGGATTTTGTGGTCATCAATGTACCGAGTTTCATGGCCAATCCCGAGGTTGACGGCACTATTTCGCCGACATTCATTCTGGTTCACTTTTCGAGGCGGCTGATCCTTATCGGCGGCACGAGCTATGCCGGTGAGATCAAAAAATCGATTTTCACGATCATGAATTATCTGCTTCCACAAAAACACGTCCTGTCCATGCACTGCTCGGCGAATATCGGCAAAAGTGGTGATGTGGCGATATTTTTTGGCCTGTCGGGTACCGGCAAAACCACGCTTTCCGCAGATCCGGAACGTATGCTTATCGGCGATGATGAGCACGGGTGGAGTGAAAACGGTGTATTCAACTTCGAAGGCGGCTGCTACGCCAAGGTGATAAAACTCTCCAAAGACGCGGAGCCGGAAATATATGAAACCACACGACGGTTTGGGACCATACTGGAAAATGTCGCGCTTGATTTCGACACGCGCCGCATCAATCTTGACGATGATTCATTGACCGAAAATACCCGTGCGGCATACCCAATCTCCCATATTCCAAACATCGTCAGGGGCGGAATGGGCGGTCAACCCGGCAATATCATTTTTCTGACCGCCGATGCATTCGGTGTTATGCCACCGGTTTCAAAACTCACCAAGGATCAGGCAATTTATCATTTTCTATCCGGCTATACGGCAAAACTCGCCGGCACGGAAAAAGGCGTGACAGAGCCTTCGGCGGTCTTCAGCGCGTGCTTCGGCGCGCCTTTTATGGCGCTTAATCCGGCCGTGTACGCCCGGTTGCTCGGCGAGAAGATTGAAACGCACAAGGTCAACTGCTGGCTCGTCAATACCGGATGGACCGGCGGGCCTTACGGCATTGGAAAGCGCATGCCTATTCGGGATACCCGTGCCATGGTCAGGGCAGCCCTGGACGGCACGCTTGCAAAGATCCAAACCAAAAAGGATGAAATATTCGGACTGCATATCCCGGTCAGTTGTCCCAATGTTGCGCCCGAGGTTCTTATGCCCGAGAATACCTGGCAGGATAAAGCTGCTTACCGTGAGAAGGCCAAGGCACTTGCCGAAAATTTTCAGAAAAACTTTAAGCAGTTTGAAAACCATGTGTCGGAAGAAGTTAAAAAGATCGCCATACAGGTATAGGCATTGATACCCCAATTGAGCAAAAACGCTCAATTGAAAGTTATTTGTTATCCGTTATTCGTTAATAGAATTTTGTTTCATATTTTAAGGTTTCAGGTGTCAGGTGTCAGGAATGATGAACAGAGGCGCTGGCACCTGAAACCTGACACCTGAAACCAGGCATACGGGAAGGAATAAATATGGGATATTTTTTAAAGTCATATTATGGGCAATTTTAATCATCCCAGATAACGCCTAATCGAGTTTTGACTCCATTAGGGTGATAATATATTTTTGGCATATTTTTTATGCAACGACAGGAATAATTTTTGAGGGATCATTGCCATGGGTTTGAAAAGCCAATTGAGAGCATTCTATCAGCGGCTGGTTGACGGGAGTTCTCCCCGACCGCTGAATCATAAAATAGAGGCCGCCGCGTTGGATGAGATCGAAAGGATCGCACGGGAAACCGATTCCACGATTTTACCCGTTCACAGATTCCAAAAAAAGATTCTTCCGTCAGTTCGGCACGCCATGCAATACATTTCCGGGCTCATTCCTCAAGTTCCGGGACCCGTGGATTTCGATCCCGGCCGTTGGGACGATGATCCTCTACTCAGAGCCATGTTCATAAGTCGTGAAGAGTTGGCCGGTCTACTGCAATCCACCAAAGCGCTCAAGAAGTTTTTTCAGCGTACGAATGCATCCCAGGCATTTGCAATGCTCGTGGCTGAACCAAAGGAAAAAAAATTTTACGGAACCGAAAAAGACGGTGAAATTGTCCGCAGGGACGTTCCTCAGAAAGCGGTTTTCTTCGAAAACTTTAAGGTGATTGATCCGGCTGCTGATTTGGCCGAAACCCGCCTGCAAGTTCAGCACCGTGCATTGATAAGTCTTTTTACCCAAGCTTTTGAAAAAATCACCGATCTTCAGCTATGGAAGGAAGATCTGGAAAAACAGCGAGAGTTGCTGGAGTTTAAGGTTCAACAACCCGAAGGTTCAGACCTTCAGACGGATCCGAAGCCCACTGAAGCAGACGATAATCAAACCCGAGAGTCGTTAAAAGTGCTCAGCGACATCAGGAGGAAGCTGGAAGAAATCAAAGCCGAACTGGATACACCAGAGGATCGTCTCGATCACTTGAACGCCGTCTTGTTGAACCCGGAACAGCATTTGAGGCTGGAGACGGTTTCTATGAAACTGAGCCGGCTGGGTATTCGGTTGGAGCGTTCTTCCACAGAACCGGCCAATGAATTCACAGTGGCGGAATTTGAGCGGGGTCAAGACCCAAAACGGGTGTTATTATGGATCAGAGTAGAGCAAACATCTTTTTTGTCGGCCGGACAACCAAAGCCGAAATATCCGGTGTAATTTGATGGCCGGAACAAAACTTTTTCAAACTTTTTGTTTGAAACTGATGACGACGGTGGATTGTGGTGGGCAATCGAAAAAGCCAAGAAGATGATTTTTTTGCTGTCACACTCTTTCATAGGTTTCGGTCAACTCTAAAATTCGGGAGATCAATGTTTGGGTTATGAGTTGGGGGGGTAATCGCCATTGCCAATTGCCTTCGTGTGTTGCCGGTTGATTCATTCTTGCGTTCGAACCCAACCCTAAAACATCCTGAATTGGAATAATTACGGTATTTGCGGGAGACATCATCAGAAGACGAATCATTTCCCAATGGAGCTGATCTTCATCATATTGTCCGCCGACATACTGTCGAAGTTTGCTCTTCATATCGGCGGTTGCTTCATTCTCATACCATCCTCGCAGGGTGTTATTGTCGTGGGTTCCGGTATATGCCACACAGCTTTTCACATAATTATGAGGCAGAAAAACACTTGAGGGGAAATCTTTCCCAAAGGCAAACATAAGCACTTTCATTCCGGGAAATTCAAAATAATTCAACACTTCCCTTACATCAGATGTAATAACCCCCAGATCTTCTGCAATAACAGGCAAACAAGAAAAACGCCGGAACAGGGTATCGAAAAAATGGTAAGCGGAAGCGTTTATCCATTGTCCGTTTTCAGCTGTTTTTTCGTCAACCGGTACTTCCCAGTATTTCACAAACCCACGGAAATGATCTAGTCTAACATAATCAAAAAGATTTAAGTTGTGGCGTATTCGCTGAATCCACCAACGATAGTCCTTCTGCCGCAACACCTCCCAGTTATATACAGGATTGCCCCAGAGCTGGCCGGTCTCACTGAAATAATCCGGGGGTACGCCTGCTATCACCGATGGTCGTTTATCCGCATCCAGCTTGAACAAGTCATGGTGAACCCATACATCAGCGCTGTCGTAAGTAACATAAATCGGAATATCACCGATAAATTTTATACCTTTCTCATTACAGTACGTTTTGAGTTCAAACCACTGTTTGCAAAATACATACTGTCGAAATTTTTCTTGCTCGACCCGGTCAAGCAATTCCAGACCGGCGAGACGGAGCGACTCCGGATTTCTATCTTTGAATTCCTGAGGCCATTCTGACCATTCACTTGTTCCAAAGTGAGATTTCAATGTGACAAAGAGCGCAAAATCATCAAGCCAGAATGAATTCTGCCGGCAGAAGCGTTCATAATCACCAAAATTCTTTTTTGCCTTGAATCGTTCATAAGCAATGCTCAAACAATTTTCTTTAACACCCGCTACCCTCGGATAGTCTACCTTTTCAGCCGAAAAGCCTGGAAGCGGCTCCATATCCGATGATTCGAGAAGTCCATCTTGTATCAAAAATTCAAGACTGATGAATAGCGGATTCAATGCAAAAGCCGAGCAGGCATGATAAGGAGAATTATGATGTACAAGCTGCGTTGGATTCAATGGAAGAACCTGCCAATACTGCTGTTTGGCTTCGGCAAGAAAATCGGCAAAGCGAAAAGCCGCCGGCCCCAGATCACCGATCCCGTATAAAGACGGCAGTGAAGTAATATGAAGAAGAATTCCGCTTCCACGTCTTTTCATCTATTCACCCTGTGCGAAGTTGATCCGGGTGTAAATCAAGATTGTTGGTGATTTAGCTCAAGCAATCCAGGTTTCAGGTGTCAGTGTTCAGGTGTCAGCTCTTACGTTCGACCTCCTGACACCTGACACCCGACACCTGAAACCAGACCTTCGAATTCCGATGGAAAGTAATAAATGACCGCTGTTAACCAACATCAGTGAATTACACACAGTTGATCAGTTTTAAAAACAGATCCAAAGTTTATCGGCCAAGTTGTTGAAATGTTCCAACCATTTTTCAGCTTTTTTATTCCCTTTAACGGCCTGTTTCGCTGTTTTATGATAACGGTTTCGATATATGGTAAAAATATCTTTTTGAACTTTCCACAAGTTCAAAGTAAATGGCAAATCATCAACAATTTCGACCGTACCTTCCAGTTCGTGAATCATAGAAAGGTTGTCGGGAGTATCCCTAAGCTGTTTCATTTTGCTTTCCAGCCGTTTCCTAAATGCGTATTCCAATGTAGAAACATCTAAAGAAATATCGGCAATTGCAGCATCCTTTAAAAGGGCCTCTATGTGCTCGGTATCAATTTTGCCTTGCTCAAAGGCGGTTTGCAAATCCGAATTTAACAGGACCTGAGCGAGTGAGTAAATGAAGGGGGGTAATGGATTCCCGGAATCAACAATAAATTTAATCAGAGCAGAAGATTTCTTGTAGAGTTTCCGACATACAGATGCTGTATCCGATAATTTTGCGGTTACAATCTGTTTCAGTATGGCCTGTTGTTGATCTTGAAAAACAGAATTTAGTTTGTAAAGAGGGCGATTAAAGTATGTATCAAAAACTTTCAGTGTTTCTAAAGATTTTCCTTTTTTAACAGAATCTTTCAGTTCCCGGACGAATAATTCATAATATGATTTGCCTTTATATTCTCCAATACCACATCGGATATCATAGTCACCTTTTTGAAGAACCCCAAACAAAAACGTGGCTGAATCACGGGTAGGATTATTCCATATTGCGGCGCGCCCAAATGACAGCTTTGTTTTTTGGGATTCAGCAACCTGGTAATCCTCGCTGTTCCCCGAGTAACACCCCAATGAGGCTTGTGTCGCCTCTTTGTAAAAATGCGAGGTTATGGCATGGTGGGCACAACTCCTTTTAAGATCAAAAATCGTGGGTTTGACATGTTTAACATAAATGCGGCGACCATCACCATATTCGGATCTATTGCTCTTGGCCTGACTCAAATACTTGAGAAAGCCGGATTCAATATTTTTGTTGGTGAGTTCCTTTGTTATATGGATCGCCCGGGCGGCGTGCCGGAGGTTTTGGATGGTCTCAATACCGGAAATATCATCGAAGAACCAACCGCAACTGGTGAACATCAACTGGGCATGGCGCTGCATTTCCAAAAGTTTTAAGACCGTTGTTTTTTCGTCCCGTGACAGGGTGTGTTTTGAAAAGCGTTTCAAAAAACTCTCGATACTTTCATCGCTACGATCAAGAACGACATGAATGTATCGATTTCTGGCTTCCCAGGGATCATCTAATAATGGGTCCGCCTTTTCCATATATATTCCGGAAAGCTTGTCTCCAAGCCGGTTGATCGCCTTACGCAAGGGCTCTCGCCAGGTTTGATTCCATTCCGGATGTTTACCGCTATTACATCCACAGTCATACCGCCAGCGATCTACGCCGTGAGCGCAACTCCATGAAGAATGTTCAATAATTTCAACTTCATCTTCAGGAGGATTTTTTTCAAGATACTCGCCGTAGTTTGTCAATCGACAGCTTTTTGACAACTCAATTGCATGTAAAGCATAGGCCAGAGCCATTTCACCAAACCGATGATGGTGACCGTAACTTTCGCCGTCAGTGGCAACGTGAACCATCTGGGGTTTCGTCTGGTTATCGGAAAATCCGGAAACAAGTCTTTTTACAAACGATTCATTTTTTCCGAGCAGTCCTTCAAAGGCAATGGCTCGAGATATCGAACCGTTATAAAAAAATAGTGCAATCGAGCTTCCTGACGGTAACCGTAAATTATATGGCCGGGTCGGATCGATTTTGCCGCCGCTCACATCTTCCCATGACTTCGCACCCATGGATCGTGCCCGGCGAGCCTGATTCGGCGCAAGGATTGTAAAACTTATACCTTGGTTTGATAAAAGATCCAAAGTTTCAAGATCAACAGCGGTTTCCGGCAGCCACATTCCCTCGGGTAAACGTCCAAAACGTTTTTCAAAATCCCGTATTCCCCAAAAAATTTGTGTGTATTTGTCACGCGAATTTGCCAGGGGCATGATCATGTGGTTATAAGCCTGGGCCAGAGCAGACCCATGGCCGGAAAAGCGTTGCCGGCTCTCTTTATCAGCATCCAGAATTGACTGATAGGTTTCCGGCTCGTTTTGTTCCAGCCAACTTAAAAGCGTCGGGCCGAAATTAAAGCTCATTTTTGCGTAGTTATTGACCGTTTGAACGATGCGGTTCTGCGTGTCTAAAATCCTGGCAGCCGTATTGGGACCATAGCACTCTGCTGTGATTCGTTCATTCCAATCATGGTACGGATAAGCAGATTTCTGGATTTCAATCTTTTCCAACCATGGATTTTCCCGCGAAGGCTGGTAAAAATGGCCGTGAATGCATATGGCTTGTTCCATTTTTAGAAACTTCCCATTAAATTTGGGGGGTACAATTTTTAGTCGTCCTGTGAAAGAACAAGTGTACTATAAGGAGCAATGTCGATCTCTCCACTGCAAGGCATTCCGTCCCTTTCGATTTTGTCTGTGTGTATATCGCGACTTGGAAAGTTCGAAAACGATGGATCATAACCGTGCCAATCGCTGTTGAATCTGATCCGCCATTGTCCGAGGCGAGGCAATCCCATACGATATGCAGAGCGATTCTTGTTTGTCATATTAACGACAATGACCAGATCATCTTTGGGACCGCCATGATCCCATCTATGGAAGGCCAACATATTATCGGCCTTGTTCAGATGGTGAATATCCAGGTTTTCTCCTAAAAGCCCCCTTGTTTTTCCATCCAGATCTCGGCGAAGCTTTATTAGATCTTGGTAGAGGCGTAAGATACCGCTATAAGTGTCTTTTTTTGACCAGTCAATAGGATCCTTGTCATGAAACCAGTCGTCTTCAAGAAATTCCTGGCCTTGAAAAATCATAGGTATGCCCGGTGACGCAAAAAGCAAAGCAGCGCCCAGTGTGGATAGTTTTTTTGCAAGCCAGCTCCCGGCATCGCCTGGAGATATTTCTTCCGGTAAACGGGCCCTTCCGTTGGCGACATCGTCATGAGATTCTGTGTATATGACACGTTCAAAGGCCGAATTATTGAACCGAAGAGAGATCGCTTCTCGAACAGCATCCAATTTAATATTTTGGTCTCTGGCTGCTAAAAGAATCTTTCGTATCTGCTTAACAAAAAGCGCGTCCCATTGGGCGTGGAATCCGGCACCGCCTTCCGGGATCGCTTTTGTGATAAATGGATTATTTCGAATATCCTCGGCAATACGGATTTTATCGGGAAACCGATTGTTTATCTCTTCATTAATCCTTTGCATGAGGTGCCAACCTTCTGGAATATCATGTTGGGGATCATTATTATTACCCAATACATTCCGAATGAAAGCGGTTGCATCCCATCGCAGGCCGTCCACTCGATATTTTTCAAGCCACATCAGGGCATTATCACGAACATACCGGCAAACAGCATCTCGTCCATAATCGGGCCTGGTGTCACCCCAGGGAGTTTGTGACTTCCAGTCGTTATAGAAATAAATACCACCCTTGTCATTTTCATAC